>JABUBO010000838.1_pt1 | contig 10181 bp, 18 predicted proteins | sample 7240361 | NCBI WGS metagenome assembly JABUBO01 (sample SAMN07256346, study PRJNA390944) | subsurface metagenome | isolation source: Methane hydrate marine sediment | place: Pacific Ocean: Eastern North Pacific, ODP site
GCTAAGGGACTACGCTGGGAGTGCATTTGGGGCCAGGAGCTCTGGTTGTAGGCTTTAGAGGCTAAGGGGATAGGTATCTGGTAGTGTTTGAGTGCAGGGATGGGAAGAAACGCTGTGCACGGTGCAAAGGAAAGATTTGACAAAAAGGAGGGAAGGGATGAGGGAGGAAAAGGAGATAAGAGAGGCGTTAAAGAGGCTAAAGGACGAGCACTTGAAAAGGATGCGACAGCCAGATAGCTACAGTCCCCTATGGAGTGTAGCCATGATTGGTACTTTGGAATGGGTCTTGAGTGATAGAGAGAGGTTACCTGATTTTAGTTGGGGTTTTGGGTGTGGCTGAAGCAACCGCAGGGCGGGTTCTGCCAGGGTGGGCCACTCGGAGCCTTTCATTCCCCCGTCAATACCTCCCACCCTCCCTGTAGTAGTGGCTTAAGCAGGGCAAGTGGCATCCTGCCTTAGAAAGAAACCAGTAGGGAGGCTTGGTTGAGCTAATGTTAGCGGGTTCTAGACGCGATGAGGTAGTTAAGTTGAGGAACACTGGCCTTACTTATGCCGAAATCGGGCGCAGATTGGGCATGAGTCGTGAGCGGGCGAGGCAAATTGTCAGACGACAAAAGCCTGACCTCCAGTCCAAGGTTATGCTGACCACAGGCGATGCAGCTCAGCTCCTTGGCCTGCATCCCAGTACCGTGAGGCGCTGGAACAAAAGCGGAATACTGAAATCTTACCGTATTGGCTCCCGGGGCGATAGGAGATTCCGGCGGGAGGAGATTGACGCCTTTCTCAAGGAAGCAGAAACATGACAACTTCCAATCAGGGAGGGATGGTTATGATACTCCGAACAAGGATTTTCGACTTGTACCACGAGAAGTACACGGGCTTATCTGAGCTAGCCCAAGCTATGGGGGTACATCCCAGCCAGATTTATCGGGTGAGACAGGGGATGCGCCCCATCAACGAAAAGTTCATCATCGGGGCAGTAAAGGCCTTCCCGGGGTATAAGCTCGATGACCTGTTTTATGTTGTCAAGAGGTCGGGATGACTGCAGATAACAGTGGCTAAAAAGCGAGCGACTATCAGTATTAGTTTAGAAGCCAAGTCCCAACTGGATAACCTCAAGTCTGAGGGTCGGAGCTATGGCGAGATTATCCTAGAGCTGGTCAAATTTTGCAAGGAGAAAAAGAACGAGTACTGGGCTCGTAGGCGGAGGCAAAGGGAAATAGAGAGAAAAAAGAGATAAGACAAGGGGGGTTACCCGCAAAATAATCTCCCTCTCCTTGACAAGGAGAGGGAGACAACCGGTGGACTCTGATTGAAAGGGGGTGAGCGATGGAGCTGGCTGTTAAGGTGCTGCTTGGGGTGGTGTGTTTCTTCGGATTCTGCTTTGTGATGGGGTTTATAGAGGCCTGGTGGGAGCGGCGTAAGTGGGATAAAAACAAAAGGGGGTGAGGTAGACATTGTCCAGGTTGATGTCCAGTAAAACTAGCTTTGGGCTGTAGCTGGCACTATGTGGACAATGTCCAACCCACTGTCCAATTAAAAGACAAAAAAAGGGGCTGGGGGATTCGAACCCCTCGACCCCTTAATAATACACCGCTAGTAATATACTAGAAGTCAAATAGTGCTGGCTGCTCCGCCTTTCTCCTGGCTGCCTCTTCCTCTTTCTTCTGCCGCCTCTCAGCTCGGTCGCGGTCAAGCCTTATAGTAGTTCTCTTGTGGTAGAGCCACGCCTTGAGCCTGTTTAAGTCTCTCATTTGGTCATCGGTGATTGACTCCACCCGGATATCGTCGGGCATTGTAACCCCCGACTCCTTGGTGCGCCACTTCTCATAGACCTTGCCAGCGATATACAGGTAGATTTGAGTCCAGTCGTGGTCCATCGGCTGAGTTAGAGAAGCCGTATAGAGATAGGCACAAGCCTCGGCATCTGTCCCGGTCATCTCCTCTCCCTTGAGCGCCTTCATGTTTACAACTAGCCTCTCCAGGGTGATGGCGGTCTTTATCCATTCAGGAAGCGTATCGCCCCAGCCCCCAGGGAAGACGATGATAGGATCCGTCAGGGCACCAACAATATTAGAGATGCCTTTATCAAGTTTTTCAGTTGCCAAGTTCTCACCTCCTTTCGGTTAGTAGCACCAGCTGGACTCTCTGCCTTTTAACGCTGAGATGTCCTTCATTTTGGGCATGCCGAAGTAGAGGTCTCTCTCAATGGTTAGCCCAATGGGACCATTGACAGATTGAAGCTCCGATAGGGAGAAGTAACCCCATTCCAGCTCAAAGCCATCCACCAAGCCAAAGAAGAGGTCTTTGCCATCAAACTCTACGGCATACCAGGTCCAGCTTCCCCAGGGCTGGAAATATTTGACGACACAGACCTTGTCGGCCGTCGGGGTTTTTTCGGTGGCTCGGAGAGGAGGGAGCTTCTTTTTAATCTCTTCGGTGAGTAGCTGCACTTTGTCACCTCCTTTCTTTTAAAGGTAGGAGGGACCAGACTGTCTTTACCTGGCCCCTCCATCCTCTCTACCACTGGACGTTCATCGGCATCACCAGCACCAGCGGTGATGCCCTGTGGCGTAGAACGACTGGAGCAGTCCCACCAGTCAAGCCTAAAGTAATCATTCCCTCTTTGCCCTTGAGGTACTCTAGGAGGTACTTGATATTGATGGCGACTCTATCGGGGTTGTCAGCCTGTACGGGAAGCGTGCCCTCTATTTTCCCCACCTCTTCGCTACTCGCCGAAACGGTCATGGTGTCGTTTGTCCAGCTGAGCCGGACAATGCCCTGGCCTTCATTGGCGATAGCGCGGAGTCGCTTAACTGCCCTCTCGAGGTCCCCAGGGAAGAATCGAACCGTGGTGGGGATATCTGAGGGGATGAGCTGCTTGAAGTTCGGCGGGGTGCCCTGGATGAGCTTGATGAGGGCCGTCACACCGCTGAAGCACAACCGGAGTATTTCAGCTCCGGAGCCTTTAGCTTCAACAAGCGCAACGTCAACATGACGCTTGCTCATCACGAGCCCCACCAGCGAGTCGCCAAGGGCTACATCCGGCTTGGTGTGCTGCCACAGGGAACGGAGGATCTCTACAGCACTGGAGGGAATAACTAGCGGCTGTTCAATGGGGAATGAATCAGGTATCGTCTGGTATGCCATCCTGAATCCATCGCCGGCAGCGATGTCAAGTTTTTCGCCTGGGAAGATGACCACTCCGTTAAGCACCGGGCTGCTTGCATCATTGGAGCAATAATTGGCGGCGGCAACTAGGGCCGTTACCAGTGTGTTCCCGTCCATAATCCCCTCTGTCTTGACCACGAGTTCCGGTTCCGGTGGGTACTCCTCGGGTTTGACGCGGGGGTAGGATGACTTGCCGCCGTCCCAGCTGAGGGTGATTTCGCCATCGGTTTCTATTGTTAGTGTCTCATTACCCGGCACAAACTTCAGGAGTTCCATGATGGACTTGTGGGGAAGGAGACACTCGGTATCGGCCTCGGGCAGGTCAATAAACACAAAGGTCTCCAGGTCGCCGGCTACAGCCTTGCCGTCCTTGAGTAGAACATTATGAAGAACGGGCAGTGCGGTCTTCCTTGGCACCGCCGGCTCCAGCAGCTGCATCGCTTCTCGTAGCTTCTGTACTCGAACCTGCATCTACCTAGCCTCCTTTCTTCTGTCACTCCCACCCACCTTCTAATTCGACCCCCTATATCTCCTAGAACATGGAGGGTTGAGCTTTCGGCGCTTGTTTCTGCGACCGCGACCCTGTAGAGGCGCGGCTCGTTGCGGCTACCGGTTTCTCCTGGGACGGCAGGGGCGTTTCGCACTTCGGGTAGAGCTTGGTTGTCTCCCAGTGCGTTTTGGCCTCTTCAACGAAGCCAGGCACGCCGCTGAGAATGGCGCCCAGGTCGCCTTCAAGCCCGAAGAATACCGGGTCGCACTCCGGCGCCTGAACGCCGACCGATGCCTTGTCCCCTTTGAGCGAGATAACTACTTTCAGCTCGTCGCTCATGGCTTACCTCCTTTCCTCTTGTTTAGAGTTTTAATTGTTTCAGGTGTGGCTAACACGGGGACAAGCGTCCCCGCTTCCATATCAATATAGAGCTGCACCCAGGGGCACGTGCCGGCTATAAGGCGGCGCACCACCTCGACCATGGCGGCAGCCATGGTCAGGTTAATGGTGGGTCCCTGCTCTTCCGCGATCGCAGCGCAGTCCCTGGCCCTGGGCGCCTGGTTTAAGAGCTCCGGCTTCTGTATTGTCGGCAGGGGGAGCCCTCTGTAAATGTTCCCATCAGGCAGCATGTCAGCTGAAACATCAGTGTTACCGATGACAATCTGCCCGTAGTTTTCACCATTGCCGGCATCCACCCACCAGATAGCTGTTTCCGGCCTTGGTCCGCTCTGGAACTCTATCGGCGCCGCTTGGCTATAGCCGCCGACCCAAACAAGACCTTTTCCCTTTACTCTTTCCGCAATCTGTTTTCGGGCAAGACCGTTGTCGACACAGCCTATGATTAGCCCCGGGCACCTAATCTCGGTCATCTCTACGGGAAGAGTGCTGTAGGCTACTGGCCGCCCGTACCTTTGGGCCAGCCTCTTGGCCAGCGACTCACTCTTAAATTGCCCTAGATCCTCCCTGGCGAAGTTCTGACGGAGGAGGTTTCTCTCCTCAATCCGGTCGTGGTCAACGAGCACCAGGTCTGTCCGGGGTGGAAGAAGGCGGCATAACCCTTCGGCAATGAATCCTCCAGTGCCGCCGCAGCCGACCACGGTCACCGTGAAGTGGCCCTGGGCAAATTCGTTGCTTAGTCTATACATCAAAGACCTCATCTATAGAGAGAGGAGCGAAATAGCCATACACTCCCAGCCTCAGTTCAACATCTGGCAGAAGGGTATTGAGTTTCCCCACCACCATGTAGAACTTTAAACCCTGCTCATCCTCATTATCGGTGCAACTAAACCATGCCTTCATATGCCCGTGGCTGTGGATATCCATTATCGAAGAGGGCAGCTTATCGTATTTGACGCTTGTTTCAGACCTCTCCTGTGATGGCATCCTCAGGCGGTACTCCTCTTCCCAGGTTATCGCCAGATATTGCTCCCGGTCACTGCTGGCCATGAGTACCGACAGCGACAAGTCGTAAAGGCGCCGGGGTATCTTCCCATGCACCAGCTCTATTCGTTCTTCTAAAGGAGAGAGCCCTCTTATCTCCACCGGGCCGATGCAGATAGTTGCCTCTATCAGGGTGTTCTGTGCGAGGTTCTTGCGGCTAGTGCGGATAAAGAGCCCGTTCCCAGCCACGATATAGTCGTAGAAAAGGCCAGGCTCTCCATTGAGGCTCTCCCCCCTGTTTAAGAGGTAACCTACTGGTTTCACAGGATATCCTCCACCTTACCTATAGGCACTAGGTCGCTCAGGGGATATCTGGTTTGTCCGTCCAGCTCCTCCCAGAGTTTTAGCAGGTCATCGGGATACTTATTCGACCTTCCTCCGTAGCTAGCCTCTCGGGTAAAGAAAGAGGTGAAGAAGGACTCCGGCACCTCACTGATGTTAACCGGGAACTTATGAGTGCCGGGGCAGGTTGTGCCGTTCTGAAAGAGATTGAAGAGAGGAGCGTGGTAAATGACTTGCTTTGTGTCCTTCGGTCTTTTCTTCGCTGCGTATACACTGGGGGGTCTGCCAGGTGAGCAGAGGAAGATTAGGCCCGGCATGGGCAGTTTGAATCTCCGCGGTGGCTTGAATGCCTCCAGCTGGAGCGCAACTGACCACACCCGGGGCGACCTCCAGAGGGCAATTACCGGTCCCTCTCTCCCCTGCTTCCACCAGAGAGCATCTGGGGGCAAAAGCCCTGATGTCATAGGCACTTCTCGGAGTAGGGCTAAAGCTACATCCCGAGCTGAGACCACCTTAGTCCTGATAACTCCCTTGTCTATCAGGTAGAAGATTATCGAGTCGTTGTAGAAGTCGAGCCGCGCTTTAATCTCATCAGGCGGCACATCAATCCCCTCCGGGAGTGCCCACTGGTGGGCAATCAGCTCAGTCGGTAGGCGCTTGTTCATTAGCTCTCTTCTCCAGGATGAAGTTTAAAAGCTCCTCAAAATGCCCAGGCAGATCTTCCTCGAGCCATGTGACGAAATCATTCAACCTGTTTTCCAGCTCCATTGCCTGAAGCCAATCCCTAGTTAAAGCCTCGACAGTCTCCATGTCCCATTCAGGCGGGACGCTGTTCCAGAGGTATTCGTAATCGGTATCAAGAAAGAAGTTATTACTACTGCAACATATTCGATCCGCCCACAATGCTAAGCCTTCATAGGGCGTGTCGTTGAGAAGGCGATGCACTTCCTCGGGAGAAAGTCTAGTTTCAGGCACGCGCTGAAGCAGACTCCGGGGCACGTGCTCTTCACAGGCTTCGGCCAGAGAGACATTTATCCCTCCCTCTTCGTCATAGGGGTTCTCCACTTCGTAGGTCATCAGCTGGATTCCTGGTCGGAAGTCTGATGCTATGTCGTGGTAATCGTCCCAGGATACCCCCATGACTATTAGGGGTATATGATGAGTAATATCCTCATAGCCTTCTATGTCACTTAGCTTAAAGATATCTTCCAGTGGGAAGTAGCGGTCCTCAAAATAGCTGGCGAAACGAGCTATCTGCTCAGCTGGCGTAGATTCATGAATAATATCCTGCTCCCGTTCTGGCAGGAACTCCTTGATTAACCGGCGAAACTCAGCATAGTCTTCAACACCAGCTAATTCAGCGATGAGGACGCTTAACGAAGGTATCCCCCGGGACCTCAGCTCGTCAGCTAGGTAGAGTAGCGAGCTAGCTCTCTCAGACATTCAACTGCCTCTTTTGTCGCATTAGAATAAGCTTCGGCCTCATCTGTGGCCTCTTTTATCTCCTTGTAGTGAAAAGCGACCTTATCAGGGTCAATGGCGCCATCGTCATCGGTTACTTTCCAGGCAAGGTCTATGATGCGGAGGCGTGTTTCCGGCACCCCTTTCAAGATGCGGATTAAATCTCTAGTCTCCATCGATGTTCACTGTAGGCAACAATCTGTTGCCTATCCCTTAACGCTTGCGCTTAACGTTAGCGCCTAACGTTAGCCTTTAACGCCGACCTTTTTGACGAACTCGTAGAGGGTATCCTCGCCCCGAGTGACTTCCTTCACATCGGCGTTAGCCAGCTCGGGAAAGAAGTCCGTCATCATATCCTTGATGCCGTCCACATCTTTGCTGGGGTCCGGGTCGGGGAACTCTCGTCCATCATAGACAAATATCCTTGCCGCCATGCTTCACCTCCTTTCTACCCCCTCTTGAAGGTTATTCAGTTTTAGTTACCCCGTCGCTTGCGGTAAAACATATCCCATAGACCGCTGTCCACGAAAGCCTTGCAACCAAGTATCTTCTTGTCGCTCCTGTCGCACTCCTGATATTCGTGGCAGTGGAGGCAATAGAGCTTCTCAAAGTCCTCTCTTTCTAGGTCAAGGACACTCTTACCGCTGAGGTCTTTTAGTGGCATAGTTCTCCTTTCTCCCTTTTTCTCAAACTAAAAAGCCACTCCATAACGAAGTGGCTTAAGAAACAAAAAGGGAAGGCGGTTTGAAGACAAAAAGACACCCCAGTAAACGGGGTGTCTTTCCGTTTTAGTTCAGTGTTCTAGGTAATGTATAACCGCTAACTTACAAACTTGTGCTATCTCCCCCTGTAGCTCTACGGGAAGCGACTTCCCGTATCGGATAGCTTTGCGTCTTTTGGACTTGCTTACCCCCTTTAGCATATCGCCCAAGTCTACAAAGAGATGGACATAACTACTGGCGAGCCTAATTCTAGCAAAGGGCTTAAAGGTTAGTCCGCTTACGCCTAACCCTAACAGGTAGAATGAAGGCTGTCTAGCAAAGAAGATGTCTTTGGCAATACTGCTAAATTGACCTCTCAAGGGGTATCGTCTTTCGGCTAGGCTGTGTAACCGCTTGCGTTCCTCTTGCCATTCGGCTGTATCCTGCTGTCTGTCGTCAGCTCTCCAATCGTCAATCAAGCCTTCAATGTAGACTTCATAGTAATGAGAAGGGATAACGCAAGCCTTATGCCCAAAGACACAAAAGCCCCTACTGCGTAGGAAGATAGACACAAGTTGAGTTTGACGGCTAGGCGTTGCCCATTTGGGCTGTGCCATCTTCCCTCACTTTCCGCCTTATGTGTGGGTAGGTATGCCATACACTAGGGGTGAGGTTAGGCTGTAACCTCTACTCTTTCCTTGCTCTTGGCTCTGGCTTCTGCTTTGGCTTTTCTCTCCGCTTCCGCCACCGCCACCGCCATCTGCTCTACCACAGCCTTGTCAAGGTTTGCCCTGTCTTTAGTCTGGATAGGCTCTCCCGCTATCTTTGCCGACTCTACCTGTGCCGAATAGCCATCGGGGTTATCGGTAATAACCCCAGTAGCATAAGACAGAAGTCCTGCGGTAAAATTATCCCGCACTAGGCGGACACTATCGGCTATGTCCTTTGCGACTTTGGTTACTGGTCTGCCCGTTTTGGAGAACTTGACCGACCCATCGGCATTGTAGCCAAGTCGCAACGGTGCTCCTAGTGCATCGGCTGGTATAGCGGTGTCGCCCATTGTGTTAGTGGCTGTGAAGAAGGGAAGCCAAACAAGTTCTAGGTCAATGCCCCATACTCGTCTACCTGCTGGCTTCTTGCCATTGGGGATAAGTAATGACTTGATGTAGTTGGGTGTATCCATCGCTTCTATCACCTCTCAATTAGATTTAGCGTATGGCACACCTAGCCACACACAAGGCTGTTTATTGATAACTGGGGGGTGCTTTTCGGCTGTCAAACCTATTCGGCTAACCTCTCATTGTCCCACCGGAGCGTTACTCTATAATGTAAGCTCCGAAGTGGCTAGTTACCATTTGTTAAGATGCTCCAGCTTGCTAGGCTGGCAATTCAATTTAGAATTGATAATTTTAGCTTCAAAACCCCCTTATACACTACTTACATAGTATCTATTTTAGCTACAATTATAGCTTACCACAAGACAGGAATTTTGTCAAGTAATTTTAGGGTCAATTTTGGTCAATTTAGATAAATTCAATAATCTAGCTATAATAGCTATATAATACTGTTAAAAATTGAATAATAAAAAAGCCAGCTCAAAAAGAGGCTGGCTCTTGATTATCAACTCTTATTAGCAGGAAGTAGCTTCTATTGACCCTTATCAGCCCACAGTGGCAGGAACGGGTGCACCTCAAATACCTCTCTATCGACAAAGAAGGGGTCTTCGCTCATTATCTCCGGTCGGGCATATACCCCGCCCATCGGTGTCCCCAGAAACCTGGTGCCGGTGGATTTCCTGGACCAACGCATAAAGTACCCAACCAGTGTTAGAGGCTTATCCGCCTTGGCCAGGGCTATTGGGAGGAGGGTATCTAATGTTGTGCGGAAGCAATGCCAACCATAGCCCTTCTTCTTTTTCCCCAGGCCCTTTTTGTATATCCGGTCAAACATAGCTGAGAGTGATGATACATTGTTCTCCCGGGGGCGGTAAGCTTCAATATAAGGCATTATCTCATTAGGAATGAGGTGGGTTCTCTTTTCCCCCTTCTTGGCGGTATCTATGTAGATGGTGTTGCCCTTTATGTACCGTTTCTTGATTCGGGCCAGCTCAATGCGCCTGGGGGCATAGATGGTGGCTATGGCCAGGTAGAATCGTTCCCCTTTGGAGAGTAGTTCATGGTTTTTGATGAGCTGCTCCACCTCTTCCCTGGTGAACGCCGGGGTAGTTCCCCCTGGTGGTGCCTCAGGGCGGTCCTCCGATTGCAGGGGCCAGTCCCAGTGGTTAGCCTTATAGAGCTTCTCGAGCACAGCAAATTCAGTTCTCAGGGTATTATCACTTATTCCCTTATTCCGCCTCTTGACAAAATATCGGCGGAGATCCATCTCATCGGGTGGAATCTTATCCTCCAACCAGGTCAGAAACTGATTGGCAACTGACAGATAGCCGGTGAGAGTATTGGCAGCTCGCGGCCGCGGTGAGGTTAGAACTAATCGTAGGTTTTCTAAAGCCTCATGCCCAGCTCTGGATTCCACTGTCATTTCAGCTCGCTCCTTTTAATCCCTCTTTCTCTTACCCTAGCCCGCAATCTCTTATAATCTTCAATTTTATCTGGCACGGAGTCAGAACCCCCACCTAC
>JABUBO010000839.1_pt1 | contig 10176 bp, 15 predicted proteins | sample 7240361 | NCBI WGS metagenome assembly JABUBO01 (sample SAMN07256346, study PRJNA390944) | subsurface metagenome | isolation source: Methane hydrate marine sediment | place: Pacific Ocean: Eastern North Pacific, ODP site
AGATCCCTTCCTGTTGCCATCTATCTAGAATGGCCTCTACATAGACCCATTTTCGGACATTATTTGTTACGGCCTCGGTGAAAGCTTCCTTAATCCAATCAATGGGACTATGATAATTTTCAACAAAATCCTTAAACTTTTCAGCTAAAATTGGCGTAATTACGCCAAAGTTTTCTTCAAATAAATTGGCAATTTCGGCTAAAACAGCTTCAGGTGTAACGGAATGTAACGGTTGCTGTAACGCGTTACCCTCTACCTCTACCTCTGCTTCTATATCTTTAGTAGTTTCTTTTTCTTTGCTACTTTCTTTTTCTTTTGACAAACCTATCAAAAGAATGTCGCCCTCCCAACGGAGGGGCTGGGGGTTTGTCCGAAGAATTACAAAGGCGTAGGGGCAATCTAGGGAGTTCAGTTTAGTTAGGGATCTCTTCTTTGGCTCATAAACATCAATTTCAAAGCCTGCAACGACTTTGCCGGTTGGCTCTTCCCACAATAGGTCAATTCGGCCTGTGTCGGTAGTCACTTCACTCTTAGGCACGAGCCCCCTCGCTTGGGCTAGTTTTGCTAATGTGTCCTTAATTATCTCGTGCTCAACTAGGTAGTCTAATGGCTCAGGAAGAGCCATTAGGATAGGCCTTATCTCTTTGGCTAAGGCCTCAGGTGTTAGGGGGTGTAACGGATTTCCCGTTACATGTTGCCTCTGCCGATCACGAAGGCGTCTTACCCTGTCCCTGATGGCTTCGGGTGTCTCTGATGATGTCTTAGCCTGACGCTCGGCGAAGTGAGTGACGATCAAGGCGTTATCGTTCCAATGCAGACTACTCTGGTCAATCATCTTTCGAATCATGGCATCGAAGACTTTCCTATCGGCCTTGGTTTTAATTCTTATAGTGCTGGCAATATTGTCCAGGGATAAGGGGGCACCATTGTCCTTAACTAGGGCTCCATCAGCGGCGCACTTCTTAGCGAGAGTTATCAGTCTCCACCAAGCACCCTGCTCGGCCAGGGTGAGATCTAACATCTTGAGGTCGTCAATCCACTCGACCCACATCTTGAGCCAAGGCTGAAATTTCGCCATCTATAGTCCTTTATGTAACGGAAAATGTAACGAATATCCGTTACAACTTTTATTCTAGTTATACCATTTGTAAAGTGTCCTCGACCCTCTTCACGAAATGGGTTGCTGCTCCTTTATCCAGCTTCGCTACAGCCTCGAGCACGGTTTTAGCCTCGACTCTGTAGGTAGTCTTTATGTAGGAGAGGAGATTGCTCTCGGACCAGGCTTTGAGCCCCTTCGCTTGTAGGGTTTTCAGTTGTTCCTCTAGCAAGCCCATATCGATGAAACCCCTTGTTTCCTCAATAGGTTCTGGCTCTGGCTGGTCGGGTGTCGCTGCTGGCTGTTTTTTTGCTAGACATTCTTGGCAAGTCCACTCAGGAACTCCACTTTCATCAACCTGTTTGAACTCCCCGGACTTGTTCTCTATGGTCATACCTTCAGTGGTCTTCCCACAACCACCGACACAGACCAGCACTATCTCCGGTACCTCCCCAGTGCTGGGGAGATCCTCTGGCCATAACTCTTCGACTTCTTGTTCCGCTTGCTCCAGGACAGCTGGCTCTGCCTCTGGTGACGGGGGCTGCTTCAGTTGTTTTATCGTTAACCAGGCTTCCCAGGGGGATATCCCCGAAGCATTTAAGTCTATCATTGTCTTGTAGCCGAGCTGCCCGCATACCTCGACCGGCTGCATCTCCCAGAAGTGAAAGCAGACTCTAACGACAGCGTTCATATCGGGTACATCGTCCTCGGTGATATCATCAGGGGCTTTTTCCTCCCTTGGTTCGGCTGGTGCTCTTTCTTTGGCTGCCCCGGGTTCAGCTTCAATGAGTTTCTGCTCAGGGTAGAGGTCCGCTGGGGCCTCCTCTTCCTCGAGAAACGGCAGCATAATTCTCTCAGGCGGCACCCTGCCCAGCTTTTGGATATCGGCTAGCTTAACATCACTCCTGATAGCTAGAATGTGGACCGTCTTCTTCGTTATCCCTGGGGGAGTTACCTCTAGTGGCTCCAGGGATAAATTAAGGGGGATAAAGGATATCCGCCCGCAGATCCTCCTGATTAGGTCAACGCAGGAGTTAATGTTCACAATGGAGTAGAAAGAGGTGGTGTCGAGCTGCCAGACGCCGAACCCTGGCACGTCGGGCAGAAGAAAGAGAAGGTTCATCACCCGGCGGCACTGCTTCTCCAGGTACTGCTCGCAGGTATCCGGGTCGCAGCCCCAGTCCTTGAAAACCCATTCCTGGGTAGTGTGGCGGGCGATGTCCCCTGTCTCAACGTCAATCTTCCTGATAGCTGTGCTGCCATCTCCCTTGCAGATAAGCCCCTGGGTGAAGGAGTAGCAGCGGAGCCACTGTTGGGCAAACTCATCTGCTTTCTCGGTCGGGAACATAATATTCAGCTTCTTGGGCATATTGCCCACGCATTCCTTTATCTCATCGGGGACATTAAAATAGTCGGTTGCTTTGGGGTAGGGATTCTTGCCCGGCACCTCTACTTTGATACCCAGTCTGATTTTGCCTAGCCTGGGCATCCGTCGTACCTCCGACACTCCTTTTATAGGCATACCTCACCTCCTTCAATTTATTATGTGCTTGTCTAAATAGTCCGGCCGTCATGATTCCGCTACACCAGAGATTCACGCACTCTGCCCATATCTCAAACTCCTCCTTCTTGTGGGAGCGAAGAGGAAACCGCTGAAAAAGGGCGACCAACCGCCGGCAAGCCTGCTTATTTTGGAATACTAATTGGGCCATGGGTGAGTGCCTATTCTTAGCTGGCTTAATTTGGATATCGCCTATGGATAAAATATGTCTTATTTCTTTTAGGAGAGGTAACTCTTGAATGTGAAGACCAATTGCTAGACGATGGTGATATGACCCCCTAGTTAGTCCATGGTGTTTATAGCCCTGAATCAACGCGAAGCTGCCTTCGCCATCTACACAGCCAGCAAACCAGTGGCCAAAATCTTCAGGTATGGTCTCTAGCCACTCACTCGTGCTAATCACGTCTAACATCCGATACTCCTTTTATTGGACACATCTTTTACCTCCTTAATATTGGTCGCCTCGGGATTCCCTTGAACCACCATCTCTTCATCAGGCAGGCTATTACTAGTCCGATGGCGGCGCCACCGCACACAGATAGAGCTGCCCCGCCCCCAATATCAGGCTTAATGACGAAAGCCACGATTGCTACCCAGCCACAGACGGCAACAAGCATTATCGTCATCACCATTCCGGCACCTTTCTTCTTCATAGCCCCTCCTTTCACGGTATCTAACTACTGTTTGAACCTGGGGGATTCTGGGTCAAACCAAATATTCTTAAGAAACGGTTGAGAAAGGAGCTGCCTAATCTCCCCCCAGGGACCGGTGATTTCAGCACAAATCTCTTCCTTATCATCAAGAGGCTTAAAAGCTTCTAACCCTTTCAGCTGCTCTTCTAGCTCCTCTATCCCCTCCATATCGAAAGTCTCAAACCCAGTCGGGTTCCTCCTAACCCATACATTAAGCATCTCTTTTCTCCTTTCAACAGTATTTGGCTACTGTATAAAAGCTACACTCGGCGAAGCTGGCTTTAAGCAATCGTGGTGCCAATAGCATAGGCCGCGCTTACGCCTCTTCCGAAGTAACCCAGCATCACAAAACCATACCTCCCCATCCGCTTCAGTAACGGGGTTATGGCATTCCTCACAGACCTCACTACGCCCAGGACCGATTGTGATTAGAGAAGCACAAACGCCGGGGGCAGCCCCGGGGATGAACCTCACCTTGTCTAAAGCTATGTCCTTTGTGTCAGATACTGGCATCTTGCACCTCCACAGTATTAGATTACTGGTAGCGGGGGCAGGATTCGAACCTGCGTGACCGGCTTATGAGGCCGTTGAGTAACCACTACTCTACCCCGCGACTCCGCTACCTTTGCTTGATCTAAAATCTTTGCCAGCTCCTCCAGCCCCTCAGCTATGGTGATATCCCTGGGGAAGAGCCCATCGGTTTTGACCATCAACGGGATTATCGCCCTGCTTATCAACCGCAGCTCTTTCTTGGTGAGCTGGCTGCCGGCATCCTTTTTGTCCAGGAGTTGTTTCGCTTGCCTGAATAGGTTTTCAGCCATTACTTGTCTCCAGGCACTCCAGTATCTCCTCAGCCTGTGCGGGGGTTATATCTTCAAGCTCGAAGTGCTTGTCCCTTTCCATTTGCTCGAGGGCGCATGGAATACATAAGATTTCCATTCCGGGGTTATCATGCAGTATGAGCCAGGAGCTCGGAGAGACCCATACGGCCTGTCCGCACTTGGAGCACTTATCTTGCAGGTAGCCTGGGGGTACATAGCCCTCGAGTGATACTGGCCAACACATCAAGTACTTTTTCTCAGGCATGGTCTTTATCTCCTAGCTGCATCCTTAGTAGGGTAGTCTCTAGCTCGAGCTGGAACACGCGGCTCTCAAGGTCAGCTATTTGCCTCTGCACACTCGCTTTCTTTGGCTTTGGTGGGCTCGGTGGTGGCATCCCTGGAATCTCAAGTCGCTGGTTAGCCGCCATAGTTTGCCTCCTCCTTCTTGAGTATCGCTTCAGCCTCTTTTAAGGCTTGGCGAGTATCTAGGAAACTCTGTTGGATACCGAGGGCAGCCCGGAGAGCTCCCCTTACCGGCGAGTGCCTGTGGTGCTGTTCCACTACATCGTGCATAGCTAGGTTTACATACTTTTGGGTAGTGGCGATGTTTCTGTGGCGCATTACTCGCTGCAGGGTGAAGGCATCGCCACCATCAGCAATGTAATTTTTGCCCAGCGAGTGCCTCAGGCAGTGGGGGCCCAGCTTGGGACCAGGGATGCCGGCCCGTTCCATGCACCGCCGGACAATCCTATAAACCGCATAGCGAGACAAGGGCTTACCATGGTGGTCAGGGAAAAGAGGGGCCTCTGCACCATGGCTGCCATCCTGATCTAGCAGGAGCTGGAGCAGGTGGTGGGTCTCAGGGCTAATCGGGACCCGGATCTGTCGGTTCCCCTTGCCCCACACCCTGATGGTGTCGCTGCTAATGTCAAGGATGTGCAGCCGCCCGAACTCACTTGCCCTGATACCCGAATCAATAGCCAGGGCAATTATGGCCTTGTCCTGGAGATTGCCTGCTGCTGCTAGTACCCGGGCCAGCTCCTCAGGCTCTAAAGCCCTGATCTCGACGTCGGGGACCCTCGGCCTGTCTATCCTTTTCATGGGGTTGGGGATGCCATACTCCTGACTGCACCACCGGAAGAACGCACTCCAGACGCTCCACCAAGTAGCCTTCATCCAGACGGTATGCGCCTTGTTTAGTGCCTGGCGGACAGGCTCGGGTTTCTTTGGCATCTTGGGGCATTCCCGCTCGAGATAATCTAGGGCTTTTGAGTAATGCTCCAGGGTGCGCGGAGAGAGGTCCTGGTTGGCCTCTAGGAAAGCCGTTTTTGTTTTCTGTGTCCTCATCATCGCATCACCTCCTTCGCCCTGCTATAATAGAACTGGCGATGATGCGCACCTAATTGTTTATTAGGTGCGCATCCTGTTCCCCAGCCAGTCTGATTAAAAGTCTTGTTGACTCAGGGTCTTGCGACATATTTAATCCTCAATCCTTTGTATCGGAGGCTTGAGGCGTGCTACAATAAAAACGGTGGATAGAGGTTGCAGCACCTCGACACCCCCTTTAATTAAGCCACCGGCTCAACTCCGGTGGCTTGCTTATTTTTTAGCCTCTCTACCTCACTTTTTGGAATAAACAAAATACCGCCGAACCTCACCCATAAAATCTTATTGGCGTCAATCCAGCGGTATAGAGTCATCTTCGGTCGTCCTAGCTGCTTAGCGGCCTCCGGCACGGTTATTACATCGTCAGCTTGGATCTTAATCTCCATCAGTAACACCCCTATGAGCTAGGGTTACTAAGGTAGCATACTTGGGGGACTTTGTCAATACCCCCGGTGGCATTTTTTTAAGGGAATTTTAAGGCTAGTTCCCCTTACCAAGTCCCCCAGTCGCCCCTTTTTGCTGATTTTCAGCCAGGCGTCTATAACAGACGCCACAGAATCAAAATCTGGGCGGTTTTGGGGGGCGATGAATGGTATTCTACCTTGGCCTCTCCTTCGAAGGAGAGGGGGACAACCGGGGTGAGGTTAATAAATCACCTTCCCTTAATAAGGGAGGGGGATAAAGGGGATAGGGTCAGTGCTCCTTTATCCATTTAATAAGGTCTTCTATTAAGAAGACCCGTTTTCTACCAATCTTGTGAGAAGGAAGCCCCTGCTTCATGAGTTGGCGTATTGTCTCATGGCTAGCATTCAAAAACTCCTGGGCTTCCCGATAGGTATAAAATATCCGCTCAATCTTCGTTCCTTCTTGAATTGGCTGCCTCCTGAAATTTTTGGTTTTAATGATACCATCTATAGGGGAGTGAAGGCAAAGGCTGGATTTGATGGCTATTGCCTGTTTTTTATTGCTTTTGCTGGTTTTCGCCTGTTACCCCTTGACAAACCCTGAATAATGTGGTAATAATTAAGTTGGAAGGAGACAAGATGGCCAGACCGAGGATTACCAGTCAGATGACGACAACTCAAGTAGCCAGGGCGCTCGGTATGAAGGTGGACCAGCTGGTAAATTGGGTTAGGCGTGGAGCTCTGCCGCTACCGAGCTTTACTGATAATAACGGCGTCAGATACTTCGACCAGCAGTGGCTTAGGTTGGCCAAGGAGATCGTGAAGAATAAAAAGGGAGCCGCAGTCGGGAGCAGCTAATGAGTTATCAGCGGCTTCCAGTCATACTTGCGGGTCTAGCCCTCTTAGTAGCTAGCGCGGTTGCAGGCTACTACCTAATGCACAATGACCAAGGTTACGAGGCTGACTACGGCGGCAGTTTTAGAGAAGCCCAAGTGCAGGAACAGGACAGATTGGTGCCTGAAGAATTAGTCATCCAGGGAATAAGGGCTGAGGGGAATACCCTTCAGATGGATATAGGCCCATACAGAATTTATGTTACACCGGGTGGATCGCCGGAATTACATCCGGAGTCGGTAGAACAGATTATCCTTCACCAGGGGATATGTATTGAGGTGACGAGGAGATGAGCAAGGAAAAACACTTTCCAGCAATGGACATACCTGAGCCTTATGCCTTACAGGTGCGGGCTGAATTACGCCGGCAGCCCACTAAGAAACTCCAGGAAGACTATGAAGCCCTGAAGCGTTACCCGGAGAAGGCCGCCGAGGTCAGTGCCATCAGGGAGGTGCTCTGGGAAAGAGGCAAGCTGCCTGCGCAGAGTAGCCCAATCGGTGGTTGATAGGTTGAGAAAAACGAAGAAACCTGTGGCAACAGGTCTCTTCAGAGAAAAGAAATATGAGGCGATGGTGAGTTAGACCATCTTTATTATTTTAGCATTGACCTAACCCGGTTTTCAAGAAGGGGGTGATGCCTATAGAAAATAAACTTGGGGCGGTGAGGAGGAATAAAAAATCTAATAAAGGAGTAAATCATGAAAAAGAAAGTCTTTAGTGTCTTGTTTGCCGTGTTGCTACTATCGTTAGTGATGGTTCCAGTAAGTGCCAGCACTTCGCCGCAGCCTTTAGTAGCTGTTGGGGAGCCTGTGCCGCAGGAAGCTCGCATCGAAGTAGAATTTACGGAAGGGATGACCCTGGGCAATCTCCTCAATATCTCCTGGGCAGTCTACACTGATTATGGGTATCCCCCACATCTTGATATTACCCTAGCTACTACTGACCCAGACCAAAGCATGCTGACGGCTGAAATGGCTTACAACAATGCCCAGGGCAAGGAGCTTGATAGTGATCCTAGCCTGACCACCTTTATAGCCTACGACGAGTGGATGGAGACCTTTGAACTAACATCAGAAGATGGATTTAGTGCAATTGGTGATACCACTATGTTCTGGGTCACTAAGATGGGCGCTGGCAATGATGATGCTCCTTGGGGCACACTTGCCGACTGGAAGGCTGGTAATGTAATCAATGACCCAGGAGAAGAGTTACCTACTACTGAAATAGATGCCGATACTCTAATCCTGAAACTCGAGATAGAAGTAGACAACTGGGTTCTTGATACAGTTGCCTATGTCGACAATATCCTCTTAAACACTAGCCCCGCCGTCGGCTTGTTGGTAACTACCATAGAAGCTCCCGAGATTGTGGCCGTATCTGTTACTCCGACCAGCATAGACTTTGGCACACTCTATCCGGGGCAATCCTCCAGTACTACTGTCGTTACTGTGGAAAATGTAGGCACGGTAACGATTAATGTAGACGCCTTGCTTACCCCACCAACTGGGACGGTATTTGACAACCTAGAGTTGGATGCCGTGCCGTTAGGTGAGTGGGTAGGTATAACAGGACTATCCGCTGGGTTAAGCGAACCGGTATCGGTCCAGCTGGTGGTGCCATCGGCCTACACCCCGCAAGGCTCGGAGGAAGCCGCCCTAATCTTTGAAGCCACAGGACCATAATTAAAGGCAGGGGGTAGGTAACTCTACCCTCTTATGCCTGATAGGCAGGTGAATAGTGAAGAGATTTATTAGTATCCTGATAGCGGTAATCGCTGTGGCGGCTCTTATGGCTGTTCCGGTGTCAGCTGCCAGTTTGGGCATAAGCCCCAGCCACATCGAGGTTGAGGTCCCAAGTGGAGGCAGCGCTTCGGTCAATTTCCAAGTCCATTACTTTAATGGTGACCTGTACGTGAGCTTGGTAGATATACCGCTCGAAGTGGAGCCAACGATATTCCACATTACTTCCTCACCCACAGACATAGTAGTGACCCTTCGTGATAGCACTCTTTCCCCTCAGGAGTATGATGGTTATGTGAGGTTTCTTGGTATGAGCCAAGATACAGTAGCCCTGGCAGTAAATATCGGGGCAAGAGTTACTGTCGAACTCAGTGCCAATATAGTAGAGGAGCCAACTCCGCCAACTGGTGGTGGTAGGATTTCTATCACCACAACTAAAGTCTATACAGACCTCTTTGGAGAGGAATCCTCTTTCCGTATTGATAAAGATGGTGAGGTGCAAAAGACGGTAGAAGCAACCTCCAAGGATGGTAACTTAACCATTACTATTCCAGAGGGTACTATTGCCCTTGATGAGGAGGGCGAACCGCTGGAGAGTCTGGAAATAGCAGTTGACGAAACTCCGCCTGACCCACCCGAGGATGCCCATGTTATCGGGCTGGCCTATGACTTTGGTCCCGCTGGGGCTACCTTTGATCCGCCGATAACCATGACTTATACTTTAGACCTCGATGATTTGCCTGAGGGTGTAGCTCCAGAAGATTTGGTTATAGCCTACTGGGATGGTGACGAGTGGGTAGAGCTTGACAGCGAGGTTGATATCGAGAACAGCACCATTACCATTATTGCTGATGTTGAACACTTCACTACCTTTGCCGTTATTGGCGCCGTGGCGCCACCGCCAGAGGAAGTGACGCCACCACCAGAGGAAGTGGCACCACCGCCAGAAGAAATAGCACCACCGCCAGAGGAGGTAGCACCACCGGAGGAAGTAGTGCCGCCAGCACCACCGCCAGAAGAAATAGCACCAACCAACTGGCCCGTACTTGGTGGGATTATAGCCGGGGTGATAGTAGTGGGACTGCTCATTTTCTTCTTGGTTCGTAGACGCAGAGCCTACTAGACCTGGTGAATATAAAAGATTTGGCTGGCAGGGTGCTCGGGAAATCATGGCTAGGGTCTCCTTTTCAGCCCTATAAATCTCCCCGTCCCATAAGCTGCCATGAGCTTAATTGGGGTCAGCACCCTGCCGGAAAAGCAAAAAAAGGGGTCGGGGGATTCGAACCCCCGACCCCCAGTAGTCTAGTACTGTTTTAGAAGAAGGAAGGCTGGACCGGCACGGTCGCCAGCTCTTTTGCCTCTGCTTCCTCTTTTGCCTGGCGCCGCTCGCCCCGCTGTTTTTCCTTGCGGTGTTTCACCCGCTGCTGGTAGATCCAATCCTTCAGCTGCTTCAAGTCGCGCCACTGGCTCTCAGTTAGGGACTCTACCTTTATGTCTTCCGGCATTTTGTCTTTCATTTCCCCGCCGGCAACGTAGAGATATATCTGGGTCCAGTCACTTCCCATCGGGGCAGTTAGCGACGCT
>JABUBO010000840.1_pt1 | contig 10173 bp, 11 predicted proteins | sample 7240361 | NCBI WGS metagenome assembly JABUBO01 (sample SAMN07256346, study PRJNA390944) | subsurface metagenome | isolation source: Methane hydrate marine sediment | place: Pacific Ocean: Eastern North Pacific, ODP site
AAATTGTCAACCTGTATAATTCTTACCATGGTGAAACCGGTATTTCTACCTATCTTACTCGTATGGGGCGAGGTGCCCCCCAGATGGGCTTTGGCCCAGAGCCCACTGGTTACCTCCGCATCCCCCCATACTATTGCTACCGCTGTATGTTTGGTGCCAAATATCCCGATTGTGATGTGCTCTGCGCCCGATTTCTTAAGGATGCCATTGAGAGTGAGGGTGCCGATAGCATAGCTGCCTTCCTCGCCGAGCCAATACAGGGTAGTGGCGGTGTTATTACCCCTCCAGATGGGTGGTGGCCAATGGTAAGAAAGATATGCACCGACCACGATATACTGTTGATTACTGATGAGGTTATGACTGGCTTTGCCAGAACCGGCAAGATGTTTGCTACAGAGCACTGGAATGTCGTGCCCGATATAATGACTATGGCTAAGGGGATTACCGGCGCTTATCTGCCTCTTGGGGCAGTGGCTATGAATAATAACATTTACGAAGCCTTAGAGGGTAATGTATTCTGGCATGGTGTAACTTATACCGGACATCCTATCCCCTCGGCTGCCTCGGTAGCCGCTCTAAACCTCTACAAAAAGCAGAAAGTAGTTGACAATGCCGCCAGGGTGGGTGCTCATATTAGACAACGCCTTGATAAGGAGTTCTTGCCCCTCCCCTGCGTGGGGCTGGTCGATGGTAAGGGTATGTTTCAGGCAATTGAGTTAGTAAATGATAAGAAAACTAAGACTGTGATTGACCTGGATGCGAAAACAGAGCTATTTAAGAAGATACTCCAGGGTGGCGTTTATCTGCGCATCACCGGGGCTCTAGCCAACCGCATGTTTATTTGCCCGCCGTGCACAATGACTATTGATGAAGCCGATAGGGCGCTTGACATCATACAGCCGCTGGTGGCTGGGCTAAAGCCAAAATAGGTGGCCTATTTACCTCAGGACGCTATAGAAGGGAAACTCTACCTAAAATTCATGAATAAATTAGGGGAAAAGGGTATAACCATACTTGATGTTTCTGCTATAATGTAACAGGCAAGGAATGATATGACTGATACCCAAAAATACCAGGCAAATTAGATGCGTTTACAGTCTTTAAAAGAATAAGTAAAAGGAGGCAATGAAAATTGGCTAGTAAACGGACAGAGGAACTTCTCAGGTGGGACAGGGAGCATATAATACATCCGTCATGTATAACTGGTCAGGGTACGGATATAGTTTTTGAGAAGGGTAAAGGGATAACATTAGTGGATACCGATGGCAACGAGTATATTGACATGTCATCTCAGTTGGTGTGCTGTAATTTAGGCTACGGACAGAAGAGGATAATTGATGCCGTAACCGAGGCTATCAATAGAACCGGCTATACCTCTTGTTTCTGGGGCGTTGGCAATATACCAAATATTGAGTGCAGTCGGAAGCTGACCAAACTCACCCCGGGCGACTTGAACCATTTCTTCTTCACCTCTGGTGGTTCGGAAACTATAGACTCAGCAATAAAACTTGTCCGCCAATACTGGCATAATGTAGGCAAAGGGGGCAAGTACAAGATTATCAGTCTGTATGATTCCTACCACGGGGAGTCTGGTATTTCTACCTATGTTACCGGTGAGGTGATAAGTGAAACTCAGAACCCGTTTGGCCCACCGCCCGTGGGCTTCCTTCACATACCCTCCTATAATTGCTATCGGTGTATGCTCGACCTTAAATATCCTGAGTGTAATATCAAGTGTGCCCGGTATCTGGAGCAGGTTATCAAAATGGAGGGGGCAGATAGTATAGCTGCTGTCATTGCTGAGCCTCTACAGGGCAGTGCTGGCATGATCACCCCCCCGGATGAGTGGTGGCCAATAGTAAGGGAGATATGCACCCGGTATGACGTACTGTTGATAGATGACGAGGTTATGACTGGCTTTGCCAGAACCGGTAAGATGTTTGCTATAGAACACTGGAATGTCCAGCCGGATGTAATGACTATGGCCAAGGGGATTACCGCTGCCTACTTGCCTTTCGGGGCGGTGGCAGTTGGCGACAAGGTTTATGAAGGCTTAAAAGGCAGATACCTTGAGCATGGCTTCACCTACTCAGGACACCCTATTTCTTCTGCCGCATCGTGCGCTGCCATGGACATTTATGTTGAAGATAGGGTAGTGGAGAATGCCGCTAAGGTGGGCAGCCATATTAGGCAGCGCCTTGACAAAGAGTTCTTGCCCTTACCCTGCGTAGGCACTGTTGGTGGCAAGGGTATGTTTCAGGCGGTTGAACTGGTGACTGATAAACAGAGCAAGACTATAATCCCCTCAGCGGTGAAAGAGGAATTGCGAAGGAAACTGTTTAGGAGCGGCATCTTTCTGCGCATCACCGGAGCCCTGGGCAACCGAATGTTCTTCTGCCCGCCATGTATAATGACTATTGAACAAGCAGATAGAGCGCTTGACATCATACAGCCGCTGGTGGCTGAGCTAAAAGCCAAATAGTGGCCACGCTAATTGATTAGCAAAGGAGGTGGGAAATGAGGTAGTGAGATGAATACCCGGGGTGACTAAAATTCTTATAAGGAGGAAAAAGATGGAATTTGGAGTTTGGTCGCTAGCACCCCCAGTAATTGCTATTGTATTGTGTATGGTTACCAGGCAGGTTTTGCTCTCCTTATTTCTCGGTATTTGGGTCGGCGGGTCTATGGTTTACGGGGGGAATGTGGCTGCCGGTTTTACCCAAAGCCTGGGTTGGGTGGTTGACAACGTTAGTGATAGCTGGAATGCAAGTATTTTAGTTTTCACTTTTACTATCGGGGGGCTTATTGGGCTTTGGATTCTTTCTGGTGGAACCCGTGGTTTTGCTGACCTGATTGCGAAGAGAGTGAAGGGTGCAAGGGGTGCACAACTTGCCTCATATGTAGCTGGGTGGTTTATATTCCTTGATGATTATGCAAACAGCGCCGCCGTCGGGACTACCTTTAGACCACTTTCGGATAAGTATAGAGTTTCAAAAGAGAAGTTCTCGTTTATCGTTGATTCCACCGCCGCCCCCATTTGCACTATATTTTTAGTTTCGTCATGGATTGGATATGAAGTTGGATTGATTGGGGATTCGCTCCCGGAGGCAACGATGATGACCCCCTACATGTATTTCTTATATTCCATTCCATACAAGTTTTACAGCTTAATGACGTTGGTGCTCGTATTTATACTTGTTTTGTGGAGGCGGGATTATGGTCCTATGTTAAAAGCAGAACATAGAGCCAGGACAACGGGTAAGCTTATACGAGATGGTGCAAAGCCTTTAAGCGGTGGAGAGGAATTCGACGTAATGGAGAAAGCTAAATATAGAGCATCCAATATGTGGATTCCCCTCGTTATTTTAATCGGTATGACAGTCTTTTCAATGTGGTGGACAGGAGGTGGGGCTGAAGGTGCATCGTTTACAGATGCTATTGCTGATGCTGATGCGGCGACTGCCCTTCTCTGGGCAACAATGACTGCGGTTATCGCTACCCTTGGCATGAACCTGAGTCAGAGGCTCGGGGGACTGAGGCGGAATATGGATGCGTTTGTGCGTGGTCTGGGCATGATGTTATTTGCCTGCACCATCCTGGTACTTGCCTGGTCGATTAAGAGTGCCTGTGATGCTGTAGGAACAGCTCCATATCTTGTTAGCGTTCTGGAGGGAATAATATCGCCAGTGTGGCTTCCAATAGGTATCTTTGTCATCGCTGCTATTATTTCATTTTGTACCGGAACCTCTTGGGGCACAATGGGAATCATAATGCCACTGGCCATCCCGCTAGCTTGGGCTATTGGTGCTGACCTGGTAATTGCAATTTCAGCAGTCCTAACCGGTGCTATCTTTGGTGACCATTGTTCACCCATATCCGATACTACAATTCTGTCATCAACGTTCACCGGCTCGGATCACATTGACCATGTCAACACTCAATTGCCATACGCATTAACCGCGGCAATTCTTGCCGCAGTTTTGTACATACTGGCCGGTGTGGGAATACCGGTTGCCGCTATTTTGGCAATAGGCGTGGTAGCCCTGGTGGGGATTGTTTACGTACTTTCGAAGCTTTCGTCGAAGAGGATGGGGATACCCCAGCCGCTGCCAGAAGTATGGAAGGTGAAGTAAGATAGAGGCTGTTTAAAATGTAGCACGACCCGAAGGCTCAATGCGGTGAGCTTTAGAAGGACAAGTGGTAGCGGGCTCTGCTAGGGGAAACTGGGGCTAGGGGTTTAACTCCCCCCTTTTACTCCCCCTCCCGTGTGGGTGGCCTCAGCCGTAATCGGGCAAGTGGCATCCCGCCAGAAAGGAGGTGAGAAATGAGGTAGTGAGATGGAATACCCGGGGTGACTAAAATTCTTATAAAAAGGAGTATCAAAATGAAAAGAAAAGGATTATTGATGCTAATTGGTAGTGTCTGTCTCGCCCTGATGCTGGCGCTGCCGCTGGTAGCAAGCTGTGGTCCAGCGACACCAGAGGAGGCTGCCGAGGAGATTGCCGCGCTGGAGTCGGAGATTGATGAGCTAGAAGGCGAGGTAGCTGCAAAAGGCGCCGAGATTTCTGACCTTGAGGCTGAGATTGCTGGGCTAACAAAACCAACCACTTTTGAATGGAGGTTGCAGTCCTGCTTCTGCCCCGGGGACCATGAGCCAGAGATTGGCATCCCCACTTTCGTTGACTTTGTTGAAAAGGAAACCGATGGGCGGCTCACCATTGAGTTTTTCTATGACGGTGAGATTTATGCTGGCGAAGAGACGCTGACTTCTCTAGGTGAAGGGCTAACTGAAATGGCTGGCATAGACCCTACTTATCTCTCCGGCATTGAACCAGCCTGCGATATCTGGGGTGGTCCTCCCTTCTCTAACCTAATCTCGCCGACATATGGAGATACCTATGCCCTTCAGACTATGAGCGGCCTCTCTGAACTGTGGCGAGATTTCGTTGGTGGATACAACAACCGCATTGTTGGCACCCATACCTATGGCCCCTACCCCCTTATGTGCTCCAATGTGCCCATCCGCAGCAATGCTGATTGGGCAGGGGTAAAGGTGAGGTCTTATGGCTGTTACGCCATGCTCTTTGAGGAGCTCGGCGCCTCCACCGTCTGGATTCCCGGTGCCGACCAGTATGAGGCTCTACTGCTAGGCACTATTAATGTCGCTACCTGGGCTTTTGAGGCTGTAGAGGACATGCACTGGAATGAGGTGATGGATTATCTCATCCTGCCAGGGTGGTGTTCTGAAGTAGGTGTCACCCTAGTTAATAATGATGCCTGGGAGACATTGCCCACTGACATCCAGGATATCATAACATTAGGACAAAGAGAATACGCAAGAGAGTCCATAGACTGGTACAATGCCTGTTATCAGAGGGTGCAAGATAGGGCTGATGAGTGGGGCTATGAGGTAATCATCCTGTCTGATGCCGATATAGACGAGATGCGCCAGTTAACCTATGATGAAGTCTGGCCTGATATGGCAGCACTGAGTCCCTTATCGGCTGAGGCAATTGAGATAATAAAGGATTGGTATGGTCTGGAATAGACCACCAGAGTTAGTGCACAAATTTAGTTGGTGATGGATGTAGCTCACCCGCCGAACTGAGGTTGAACATTGAGCCAAAGGTAACCGCTGTTTCAGCGGGTGAGTTAAGCGTATTTTTTGTTGGGTAACAGCATTCTTTAGTGCCAAACACCTCACAGCACATTGCGAAGGGGGGATTGATTTGCTTCGTTTCGCAACTTTTGTTGATAACATTAATGAGTGGATGGGGAAGATTTTTCTCTTCATAATGCCCGTTATTGCCCTAATCGGAACATATGAAGTAATGATGAGGTATGTCTTTATTCGCCCCACTAACTGGGCTTGGGAAGTAAATACCTCACTCCTGTGTGTTGCCTGTGCTATGGGGGGAGGATATGCCCTTCTGAAGGGAACCCACGTGAGGGTCGATGTGGTCTATAATCTTCTCTCCTTGCGAAAGAAAGCGATTTTAGATTCAGTTACTTCTGTTCTCGCCATTGCCTTTTTAGGTGTGCTGTTATGGCAGGGTGCTGGAAGGAGTTGGGATTCAATACTGGTAAGAGAAACTACCAAGTCTATGTTCCGCTCCCCGGTATATCCCTTTAAAAGCATAATAGTTATCGGGTGCGCTGTGTTTTTGTTGCAGGTGCTGGCTAACTTGGTGCGCAGCATCTATACTGCCTACACCGGTAAAAGGGTGGGACCTGAGATTGAAGAGGGTATCATCCTATGAGCATTGAGCTATTCACCATCCTTATCTTCGCCGCAATGTTTCTTATCCTGTCAACCGGGTTACCGGTTGTCTTTGTCATGGGTGCTATCGCCACCTTCGGTAGCATCGTATTCCTTGGCTTTGACATGACCGCCAATCTGTTTACCACCGCTTTTATAGGTTTTACCGACGACTTGCTAATAGCTTGCCCTTTGTTTTTGCTGATGGGAAGCTTTCTCCAATTCTCAGGAATAGCTGATGATGCCTATGACATGTTCTACAAATGGATGGGTGGCTTAAAGGGTGGCTTGGCAATGGCGTCAGTGATAATCTGTGCTATCTTCGCCGCTATGGTTGGGGTAAGTGGTGCCGCCACCGTGGCTATGGGAATGATAGCTATCCCGTCAATGATAAACCGTGGCTATGACGCTCGTCTGGCAACTGGCTGCATAACCGCTGCCGGTCCACTGGGGTTCCTCATCCCCCCCAGTGACATAATGATTCTTTTCGGGGTGATAACCCATGTTTCAATAGGGCACCTCTTTATGGGGGGAATTATCCCCGGCGTTATGCTTGCCATTTTTTTTGTAATTCTGATAGCTGTCAGGTGCTGGAGAAACCCAGCCCTGGGTCCGCCATTGCCACCTGAGCGTAGAGCTAGCTGGGGCGAGAAACTGATATCACTCAGGGCTATGGCCTTCCCTGTAGTACTCATTTTACTGGTTCTGGGGTCGATTTACATGGGGATAGCTACCCCGGTTGAGGCGTCAGCGGTAGGTGCCTTTGGTGCCTTCCTTTGCGCCGTCGCTCACCGCAAATTTAACTGGAAGCTGTTCAAAAAAGCCGCTTTGCTCAACCTCAGACTTACGGCAATGATTTTCTGGATTTATGTTGCTGCCATTTGCTTCAGCAACCTATATACTGTTATGGGAGCTCGGAACTTCATTGAGGAGATGGTAACGGGTTTAAATGTAGCCCCCTTGCTCATTGTTGGCTTTATGCAACTCTCCATCATCATCATGGGCATGCTGATGGATGATTATGCCATCATACTCATTACCTGCCCCATATATGTCCCCATAGTTAGAGCCCTGGGGCTTGACACTTTGTGGTTCGGCATCCTCTTTGTGGTGAATATGCAGATAGCCTATATAACCCCTCCCTATGGCTTTAACCTGTTCTATATGAGGGGGGTTACCGTCCAGATAAAAGACCAAATTCATCAGGACATCACCATGACCGACATCTGGTGGGCGGCTGCCCCATATATCCCGTTTCAGCTTGTTGTCCTAGCCTTGGTTATGGTATTCCCCCAGTTGGCTACTTGGTTACCCAGCACCATGAAATGAGGAAATGGACTTTAAGAATCTAATAATGCTAACTATGGCGGGCTCTGCCAGGGGAAACTGGGGCTAGGGGTTTAATGTCCCCCTGTAACCTCCCCCTCCCGTGTGGGCGGCCTCAGCTGTAATCGGGCAAGTGGCATCCCGCCGGCTGATAAGCCTAGGCAAAATACTGAGGGAAAGGAGAAGAGGAAGTAATGTGTATGGATCTTCAGAAGCATCAGATAGTAGTGCTTGAGGAGATGCTCGAGAGCGTCAACGTCATGGCTTTTTCAGATAAGTGGGGTCCGGAGAAGATTATCCGGGTCTACGATCCCGACATCGGAATGGAAGGTATCCTGTGCATAGACAACACGGCCCTGGGACCAGGGAAGGGCGGTATGAGGATACGAGCCGGCGTCACTCCAGCGGAGGTATTCAAACTCGCACGGGCGATGACTTGGAAATGTGCCCTAGCGGACCTCCCTTTCGGCGGAGCTAAGGGAGGCATAAATGCAGATCCGTACACCATCGACAAAATAAAGTACATTAAGTCCTTCGCCAGAGGCATCTCCGTATTCGTCCCAAGTCAGTGGGTCTCCTCGCCAGACATGAACGTTGGGGAGAAGGAGATAGAGGCTTTTGTCACGGAGGTCGGAGACCTGAAGGCGGCCACTGGAAAACCAGAGCGATTGGGGGGCATACCCCACGAACTCGGCACAACAGCATTCGGCATCGGCGTCTCCATTGAAACAACTTTAGAGATTCTCTCCCAAGTGACTCCTATTCAAGAGTCGCTCACAGGCTTGAAAGTGACGATACAAGGGTTTGGCAACATTGGCTCTGAACTGGCCAAGTATCTCTCAAATAAGGGTGCGAAGGTCGTGGGTATCGGCGACTACTGGGGAGCAGTCTATAATCCCGATGGCATCGATATCTCTAAAGCTTTGAGGCACGCATACGCAACCGACGAAGCTCACTCCATTAAATACTGTGAGAGAGCAACGGAAATCCCGAGAGATGACCTATTGTACGTCGACTGTGATATCCTCGTTCCCGCAGCCGTATCCAATGTTATTACTGCGGAGAATGCAGATAGTATCAAAGCGAAACTTGTTGTTGAGGCCGCGAATATTCCAACCACCGCCCAGGCCGAGGAGATGCTCTTCAAAAGAGGGATCCTGGTGATTCCTGATATATTGGTCAACGCTGGTGGCGTAATCGGGTCCTACATAGAGTATCTCGGCAAGAGTGCCGATGAGGCATTTGCGGTAATAGACTCAAGGCTCAGGAAGAACACCAAACAGGTTATCGAGGCCTCAATTAAGAGCGAAACAATAACCCTGCCGAGGACGGTCGCCATGGAGATTGCGATGGAGCGTGTCTCCAAGGCCATGCATCATCGCACTAGTATATAAAAAGGAGGTGAGAGAAGAAAATGGAAAGGCAGATGATTAAAATCCTACAGGTTCTGGACAGGGCTTCTGGCTATTGCCCATTGGGTTATATTTCCCTGCACACCAACATTGCTGAGCCTCTAAAATTACTGGAAGCATTGGAGAAGGAAGGCTATGTTTCCCGTGGTGAATGTGATAGCTGGTCGCCTACTAACTATCCTCAGTTTGAGATCACTGCAAAGGCATGTCAGGAGCTTAGACAAATAGAGGCTAATGTGCTTCGAATACCCCTGTCAGTTTTTGCAGAAAAGCTAGCAAAATGAAAAAGGCGTGTCCAATACTTTATGCAAACCTTTTGTTGGAGTCATGATTGATGTCGAGAAGGTCAACATTCGAGATTATTGCTGATATTTTGAGGCTTGGTCAGGCGAGCCGAACGACTATATTGTCTAGTTCCAGTATTAATGTTGTTTCGCTAGACAAGTATCTCTCACTGCTAACTGAGCAGGGACTCCTCACCATTACTAGAAAAAGGAACCATAAGATATACCACACTACAAAAAGGGGTGAGGTTTTGCTATACCAGATTGATGATATCTATCGGACGTTAGGTGAATGACTAGCTTGGTTGTAGGCAAGCTGATTGGTGGAGGAGTGGTGAAGCTGGAGCGGGTCCAAATCGTCTGTCCTGCTTGCGGCCAGCAAGTTGAAGCTGTAGCTGGAGACGGTCGGGTTAAAGGGTACTGCGCCATTGCTAGGCAGTTCGTGGACTTTTTAGCTGAAACACAGCTAAAAAGAGAGAAGTGGTGGCTGGACCCTGAGTATCGGGTTAAGCTGAGCTCCGCTATGAAGAAGCAGTGGCAAGACCCTGAGTATCGGACCAAGCAGATTGCCGCTCATATAGGCAGACATCCCACAGCTGAGACTAAGGCAAAACTATCAGCGGCACTTAAAAGGCGATACAATAGAAAAGGAGAGGATGAGAATTCTAAAAGGGGATGAGCTATGGATTTTACTTGGGAGCAAGGTGGGGTTCTTTTAGGTGTGCTGGTGGTGATTAGCTTTACAGCGGCTGTAGTAGATGCCTGGTGGGAGCAGCGGAAGCAGGATAAAAACAGAAGGGGGTGAGCTATGAATGATAGGCTGCATCAATTACTCATCACGGTGAGTAGGCTGGATATGGAAAAACTTCACCCGGTGGCAAGGTTCGCTGAG
>JABUBO010000841.1_pt1 | contig 10166 bp, 10 predicted proteins | sample 7240361 | NCBI WGS metagenome assembly JABUBO01 (sample SAMN07256346, study PRJNA390944) | subsurface metagenome | isolation source: Methane hydrate marine sediment | place: Pacific Ocean: Eastern North Pacific, ODP site
CGATTGGAGAGCGAACTAATTTAGATTTTGGCGATGGAATTCCATAAATTTGAAATATTTCATTATTTTCATAACTTAATAATACTGAGCGATTATCTTCACGTGCCTCTTCAAAAATCTCATTAACTCTATTCTTATTAATATTAAATTTCTCAATATTAATACTTTTTAAGGATTGTCTTTTCTTATTTTCACAATACTTTACTAACACTTTTAAAGTTTGAGCAGCTCGACTTGGAAAATAATAACATGGTATATGATTGTCATTTAATAATTTTTGTCCTTCCGCTATATTTTTTCCACCAATAAAAGAACAAACCATTGGTATATCAGGAATTTTTTTTGATGTTTCAAGAACTAAGCTTGCAACATCAGTTGGTCTTGTTAACGCTTGAGGTGCAAGAATAAGGCAACATCCATTAGGAGTTTCTTGATTTGGCATATTTTCTTTAGTAGATTCACTAATAGAATTTTTTTCAAAATTGGAATCTAATCTAAAAATAGTATTAAGTGCAAATCTATATCTTTCTGGTGTTGCATCTCCTACTATATCAACAGGATTAAATATACTTGCTTCTGCTGGTAAATTTTTTCTCAATTTATGAAGTATATCTTCTGGAAATTTTGCAAACTTTAAACCTTCCCGTGAAAAAGCATCAGCTGCTACAATTCCAGGGCCTCCAGCATTACTTATAATAACAAAAGAATTTTTTTTTGGTAAAGGTTGAAATACAAAAATCTCTCCGAAATCGAATAAATCTTCAATGGTTTTTGCTCTAATTACACCTGTCTTTTCAAATGATAAATCATATGCCCTATCAGAACCTGCTAAAGCCCCTGTATGACTTGATGCTGCTTTTGCACCTTGTTCAGATATACCAGATTTCAGAATTACAACCGGTTTCTTTCTTGTAATTTCAGATACAACCTCTAAAAAACGATCTCCATCAATTACATTTTCTAAATAAGCTAGAATGACTTTTGTATTATCATCATCAGCTAAATATTTTAAAAAATCAACAAGTGTTAAATCTGCTTTATTACCCAAGGAGATGCAACAAGAAAAGCCAAAAGTACGACCCATCGAATAATCTAACATCCCTGTAAGCATTGCACCTGATTGTGATATGATTGCTATGTTTCCTTTTTTAGGTTGATCAGCTGCAAAGGTTGCATTATAATTAAGACCCATAAAGCCCAAACAATTAGGACCTAAGACACGAATATTATTTTCTCTACATATTTTAGCCAATTCTAACTCTCTTTCAACCCCATCTCCACCAACTTCTTTAAATCCTGCAGTAATTACAATTAATCCTTTAATTTTTTTTTGTGCACATTCTTTTACTACATCAACAACATACTTTGCAGGAATAACAATAACGCCAATGTCAATATCCTCCTTTACATCTAATACGCTTTTATAACATTTATATCCAAGAATCTCACTGGCTGATGGATTAATTGGATATAATTTTCCTTTAAATCCTGAATTTTTTATATTTTTTACGACACTATTTCCAATTTTAGCTTCATTTGTGCTTGCTCCTATAACTGCAATACTATCAGGATTAAAGAAATAACCTAAATCACTTTCCGCCATTACTCATCGATTTGTATAGATAAATCTATGTTATCATTTAGCTAATTAAAATTTTATATTAATTATTCGCTTTTTGTGTATAATATAACGAAATAATTAAATCTTTTTATATATGTCAATTATTTCTTATTTAATATGACTAATGTAGTGATTAAAACAAACAAGGGAGATATTAACTTACGACTTTTTGACGATGCACCTTTAACCGTCGCATCTTTTTTATACCTAATAAGAAAGGGGTTGTATAACGGGCTTACATTTCATCGAGTTATTGAAAATTTCATGGTTCAAGGTGGTTGCCCATTGGGAACGGGAACTGGCGGTCCTAAAAACGTAGGAATTAGTGCATTTGAATATCAAAGACAAATGGTCTCTTATCCATTCAAGGATGAATTTCAAAGTGGCAGAGTATTTGATAAACCTTATTCAATAGCCATGGCAAATGCAGGTCCAAACACGAATGGTTCACAATTTTTCATTACTCATGTAGTTACTGATTGGCTAACAAATAAACACACAATTTTTGGAGAAGTTATATCTGATGCAGATCAAGCAGTTGTAAATTCAATCGTCAAAGGAGATAAAATCCAAGAAATACAAATTCTTTAATTTACTTTTTTTTTATTCTCTTTTTTCCTTACTGAAGGTTTCAATATGATCGCAAATTATTTGGATTGTTTTCTCAACGATAATTTTTTCTTCGCTATTTAATTCTTTTTTGAGAAGCTCTAAATATTTTAGAGTTTTCTCTGCCATTGCCATATTTTTAAGATATTGACTTCCGTCTTTATCTATAAAACCTCCCCATGCCATGAAAATCCTTTTCTTGCCTTATTTTATGAAGTCATCATTTTTCCAACAAAATAAAATATTATCATTAGAATAAATCCAATGAGATAAACTGTGTAGGTTCTGTAAGCGCTTTTCATCTCTCCCGGTTTAATCAGAAGCTTCCATAATAATAAATAAAATGCTGCAGCTAGTGTAACAAAAATAATATCCATAGAAGCATTTAACAATGAATCTTGTCTATTCTCAAATTTCATGCCCCAACTCCATAATACAAAATTTTCAAAAAATTCCCAGAAAATCCCTATTATTACTGTAATTAAAAATGCTAACCAAATTGGAAATTTATCGTTCTGCTTCACGTATTTAAAATAGACATGAAGAAATGACAATAGGGCAAAAAATCCAAACCCCATTGCGATGTGGCCCCAAGTGAAGAAATCCATTGCCGAAGTACCAACTTCAGCAATTGTTTCTGCTATAATATCATTTTGAATTCCAATCATTTCTTATTACATTTTTTTTTGAATTTCTTATAATATATGATAAGTTGAGTTGCTTTTTAATGTTATATTCTGATACATATCTATACAAATTGAGAATAAATAAATTTTATTTTAACATTTAAATATTTAATTAATTTATTCAATCGATTGATAATAGACCATTTTAAAAAAAAATGAGCACTGAAATTCCTTTTGTAATTTTAATCGGTGGAAAGAGTAAAAGATTTGGTTTGGATAAAGGTTTGATAAAAGTATCTGGTAAATCATTTATTGTTCATCAAATTGAAATATTAAAAAAAATTAGTAAAAATATTTTTCTTTCTGCGTATGATAATTTTCAAATTCAAACTTACAAAAAAGCATTAACAAAATTTTATTTTTTATCCTTTATTTTAGATGATTATTCAATACTGGGAGGAGAAACAATTCGAAGTCCTCTACTTGGAATATATTCATCCTTCAAATATCTTTTAAGAACTAAATTTAAAAAAACTTTTATAATCTCTTGCGATTTGCCTCTAATAAAATACGAAGTTCTAATTTTTATGTTAAAAGAATCCTTAAATTTCGATTGTTGTATCCCTCGATGGAAAAATGGATACCTAGAACCACTTTTCGCTGTATATCCCATAGAAAAAGGATATCTTATGGCAAAACAAAATTTAAAAATTAAGAAATTTAGGTTAAGAGAACTTCTAAATGAAGATTGGAAGATAAATTTTGTATCGATTGAGGATAAAATTAAAAATTATGATAATGAATTAACGACTTTTTATAACATCAATAAAGAAGAAGATCTAGAAAAATTAAAGACTAAACTTTCTTAAAAAAAGAGTTATTAAGATAAAGTCTTCAGACATTCTTGTAAATAGAATTAAATCTAAACTTTTTTAATATATATAATTTTTAACTAATTAAGATTCAATAGAAGAGAGAAGAAAAAAAATCAAGAAAATGCCCGTTCAAGTAGCATTCATGCAACTTTCTAGTTGTTGGGGCTGCCACCAAAGTCTCCTTAATGCACACTTAGGATTATTGGGTATTCTTCCAGAGTTAGAAATTGTATATTGGCCAACTGTTGTGGATTTCAAACATAATTCACTTGAAGCAAGAGAAGATAGTTCAATTGTCCTGGGATTTATTGAGGGTTTAATCCGAACCCATGAAGATTTAGAAAATACTAAATTAATGAGAAAGAAATGTCAAATTATAATTGCTTTTGGTGCATGTGCTTGTTATGGAAGCATTCCTGGACTAAGTAATCTATATAAAAAAGATGAGCTTTTGCAAAGGAAGTTTATTGAAGCTGAATCAATTACGGAGTCCAGAATTCCCGACCAACATGTTCCATCTATTGAAGACTATATCATTAACGTTAAAGAAATTATTAATGTAGATATTTTTATCCCTGGTTGCCCCCCAACCACTGATAATATTATTGCTTCAATTTCATATTTACTAAGTTTATTGTCGCCCGATCCAGAAAAAAAAGATGTTAATAAATCTGTATGCGAACAATGTTCATTATATAAAGATGGGTGTCTCATTGAAAAAGGAAAGTTATGTTTTGGACCGATTACTGCTAGTGGGTGTGATTTAAAATGCCCAGAAAACGGTAGTCCTTGTGTTGGTTGCTTTAAAGCTAGTTCAAAAGTGGGTGATAAGGGAAAGGATCTAATAAATTTAATAGGCTCAATTAGTGAAATCGATACGTCCACTGGATTAGATATTAAAAAATTTCTCGAATTATATTTAGGATTATCTAATTTGGGATATATGTATTTCAAAGGAGATTTATTGCAACGATTGGCCAAAGAACCTGAGACCTTTTCTGAAAAATTAATTTCAACCTTTAATGGGAAACAAAAAGTTTTAGAAGTTAAACAGACGGGAAATGAATTAATTGATAATATTATTGGATTACTTCTCTACAAATTAAGAGATAGCCCAGAATTTAAATTTAGCCAAAAAACCGTTTGTAGTACATGCGACAGAGAAGTCGTTGATAAGGTTTTTACTGAAATAAAAAGGGATTATGAAGGCTTACCTACTATGGACACTTGCTTTTTAGAACAAGGGTATGTTTGCTTAGGACCTGTAACTAAAGCTGGGTGTGGAACAATTTGTCCAAATAAAGCAAATGCTCCATGCTTGGGCTGCTATGGACCTCCCGAAAATATAAAAGATGCAGGAGCTAAATTTTTATCTACTTATTGTTCTATCTCACAAAATGACCCTGAGGAAATTATTGAGAAAATAAAGGACCCTGCTGGGCTCTTTTATAGATTCACGCTCCCAAGTAGCATTTTAGGACGAAAACGAGATGATTTTAAGGAGGATAAATAATCTTATAAAAAATAAGATAAAAAGATATATTAAATATTACTATTAAAAACCCGATAATGAATGAAAAAATGTCAAAATCAATAATAATAAAAAATGGTCGTGTATATGACCCCAAAAATGGGATCGACGGAGATAAAATCCAAATTCACATTCAAGATGGAAAAATTGTAGAAAAGGTCAATGAAAAAGACGCAAAAGTTATCGATGCAACTGGAATGATTGTATTTCCTGGTGGAGTAGATATTCATGCACATATCGCTGGTGCTAAAGTAAATGCAGGACGAGCTTTTAGACCAGAAGACCATAAAAAAGACCCTGTGCCAAAAACTAAATTTACAAGAAGTGGATCGGGATATTCGGTTCCATCAACATTTGTCACTGCATATAGATATGCTCAATTAGGTTATACCACAGTTGCAGAACCTGCAATGCCTCCACTAAAAGCAAGACATACCCATGAAGAATTTATAGATATGCCAATAATAGATAAAATGGCTTTTCCATTATTCGGAAATAATTGGTTTGTAATTCAATATATTAAAGACAATGATATTGATAAATTATCAGCTTATATTGCTTGGTTATTAGAAGCTACTAAAGGTTATGCAGTAAAACTCGTAAATCCAGGGGGGGTTGAGTCTTGGGGTTGGGGGAAGAATTGCGAATCTTTGGACGACCATGTAACTTATTTTGACGTAACTCCCAGACAAATTATTGAAGGTTTAGCCAAGGCTAATGAAAAATTAGGATTACCCCATACTATTCATGTTCATGCAAATAATTTAGGACACCCAGGCAATTATTCTCATACCATTGAAACCTTTAAAACAGTCGAGAAAATTTCTCCATCATTAGGAAGAAAAAATGTTATGCACATCACGCATCTTCAATTTAATTGTTATGGAGGGACAGGTTGGAAAGATTTTGAATCAGCTGCTTCAAAAGTTGCCGAATATCTTAATTCTCATGAACATATAACCGCTGATGTTGGGCAGGTAATTTTTACTAATACAACAACTATGACAGCAGATGGTCCTTGGGAATATGCTTTACATCATATTTCTGGTGTATCCGGTTGGGGTGCAAAACCAGGAGTAAAATGGATAAATGGTCAAGTAGAGGCAGAATGCGGCTCCGGACTTGTGCCATATATATTTAACCCAAAGGTTGCCGTGAATGCAATTCAATGGGCTATTGGATTGGAATTGTTGTTATCTGTAAAAAATAAAGAGCAAGTACTGTTGACGACCGATCACCCCAATGGTGGACCCTTTACGTTTTATCCAAGAATTATAAAATGGCTTATGGATAAGAAATCCAGAGATATCTTACTTAAGGAAGAATTATCACCCAAAGCAAGCTCAGCTACAGGACTAGAAAATTTGGATGCCGAATTAACACTTTATGAATTAGCCCAATGTACTCGCTCTGGAACAGCTAAATGCCTAGGTTTTGCGGAGAAAGGTCATCTTGGAGTAGGTGCTCAAGCTGATGTTTGCCTATATAAATTCAATCCTGATAATAGACATAAAGGAATTGAAATCGAAAAAGCATTCACAAATGCAGCTTATACAATAAAAGATGGAAAAATCGTTGTAAAAGACGGAAAGGTTGTAGCCACACCACTTGGTGATACCATTTGGACAAAAGCAAGTGTAAGTGATGATCTCATGAAATCTGTAATACAAGATATAAAAGAGAAATGGAGAGACCATTATTCAATTAATTTTAATAATTATCCCGTTCAAGAAGCATATCTTCCTAAACAAAAAATTATTACTACAAACAGTTAAGGAGGATTAAAATGGAAGATTTAAAGTCTGATCGAATTTTAGAAATTAAAGATGATATTTCTAATGAGCTTAGAAAAGCAGGTTATGCCGAAATTGGTGCTTGCATTCAGTGCGGAAACTGCACAGCTGGATGCCCTTCCGGAAGAAGGACTGCACTGAGAACGCGCTCTATAATTAGAAAAGCAATTTTGGGGCTTGAAGAAGTTCTCTCAAATAAAGAACTCTGGCTTTGTACAACTTGTTATACTTGTCTCGAAAGATGTCCGCGTAATCTGCCGATTACGGATATGATTATATTCTTAAGAAATTTAGCGGTTCAAAGAGGGTACATTTTACCGAACCATCTCAATTTATGCAGGATATTCTATGATACGGGTCATGGAGTCCCTATTAATGATGAAAAATGGAATATGATGAGAGAATCCAAATGCTAAATACGTTAAAGAAGTGCAAGAACTAATTAGTAGTGTAGGTTTTGATAAAACTATTACTTGGGGAAAATACGCTAAAAAAGAAGAAAAAGCGGAAAAAAAATAAATTATTTTTTAAATATTTCTTTAAAGGGCATTCTTTTCTTCTTTTTAATAAAAAACAAAAAAGAATTCTTTCTACTGGATATTAATATTAAATACCTTGACCACCAATCCTAATTTAAGTGAATAAAATGAAAAGAGTAAATAGCCTAATATATCTTTTTGGGTATTTAGTCCAAGGACTACTCTTAGTGTTTTTCAACACTTTTTTACCTGTTCTACAATTACGGTTTTGGGAATTCCTGAATTAGAAATTGCTTTTGCTCAATTAATTTCATATACTGCGTTTTTAATTAAACCGATATTTGCATTGTTATCCGATAAAACTTATGAAAAAACTGGTCAACATCCTAAAAGGAAAATTTACATATTTTCGGGCAGTATTGGCTTATTTATCAGTTTTCTGTTAATGATTATTTCAATTCAAATTATGATTATTTTCGGTATTTTTTGGAGTATAAACTATTTCTGTATATCAATAATCGATGTTGCAATTGATGGAGATATTATCGATACTTCACCTAATATTCAAACGAAAAAAAGGAAAATTGTCTTAATACAAATTGGAAATTCATTGGGTAATATTTTAGCTTATTTATCCTATATTTTAATTATTAATAATATTTATAACATAGACGAATGGAATAATCTCTTTGCTTTCCAATTAATCACACTATTTCCATTAATAATTCTTTCTTATTTTATATATAATAAAACTATTAATGAAAGAAATAGAAAAGAAAACCTTGAAGAAAAAGGTATAAGGCAAGAAATCTCTAAAAAGAAAAGTATGAAAACATTAGATCAATCAAATTTAAAACTTGTTTCATTTGTATAAGTGTATTTTTGCTCCTTTTTTTCTCAGAAGCACTTGTGCAGGTCCCTTATGAACCATGGTTAGTGGAAAGATTTGGTCAAGAAGGTTTTGAAATATTTTTATTCTTTCTGATTTTTGCACCTTTCATTAATATTATTGGATACCTCTTAATAAATACCGCACTCAGATATAGTGATAGAAAGAAAATTCTTTATTTTTCAATAATTATTGTTGGTTTATTTGATATGTGTATTTCACTGATGGATCTTTGGACTTTGATCATATTAGGAATGTTTGTATTAATTCCAAATGCAATAGCCTATATTGCATTTATTTCTTTAATGATGGAGTTTGCAGGAAATAAATTTAGCTATAAATATCAGATGCTTGCACTAATGATAATTATTTCCATGCTTATTTTCGGACAATTAGGTACTTTTCTTTCTGGATTTATAGATACGGGTATTCTACTTGTTATCGTAGGAATACTTACCCTGAGCTCAATTATTCCGATACTGTTCATAAAAATGCAAAAAGAAGATAATCTAAAATAATATTTTAAAATATAACCTTTCCTCCACAATTTTGTATATCTTTTAATCTAAAATTTTAAAACAAATTGAATAATTAATTACTTAAGTTCAGAGAATGTGTTTTACCCCGATTTAATCAAAGAAAGAAAAACCATTATGTCTGAAAAAAACTTAAGATATTCATTATATCTAGGATGTGTTATTCCCAATAGATACCCTTTTATTGAACAATCCATTCGCAATACCTTTAAAGAATTGGGAATTGAATTAGTAGATATGCAAGGTGCCAGTTGCTGTCCAGCTCCCGGAGTTTTTAGGGGTTTTGATATCACAACTTGGCTCGTTATTGGAGCACGAAACATTTCAATAGCTGAAGAAAATGAAGCAGATATTACACTGGGATGCAACGGTTGTTATGCAACCTTACTTGAAGTAAATTATCAATTAAAACATGATAAAAAAAAACGGGATATGGTGAATAAACATCTCGCCAAAATTGGCAGAGAATTTAAAGGGACAATTGAGGTTAAGCATTTAATTGAAGTATTTTATTATGATTTTGGAATTGATAAACTTAAAGATTATGTTAAGATTAAGTTTCCAGATTTAAGAGTTGGCGTGCATTATGGTTGTCATATTATTAAGGATTCATCCCATAGACCTTGGGGGGGTGAATTTGAAGAACCAAGATTCTTTGATGAATTAGTTGAAATAACGGGTGCAAAAAGTATTGATTACAAAGATAAACTTATGTGTTGTGGCGCTGGAGGAGCCGTCCGAACAGCATCCTTGGAGGTTTCTCTTGATTTTACGAGAGAAAAACTTGAAAATATGCGCAATGTTAATGTAGATTGTTGCATGGTTTGTTGCCCATTTTGTCATTTACAAATGGATCTTGGTCAAATGCAAGTTAATGATAAATTTAAAGATATTATTGGGGAGTCGTATAAACTTCCTATTATTTTTTACAATCAATTATTAGGATTATCAATGGGTATGAACCCGGGAGATTTAGGGCTTGTGGCTACTCATGATTTGAAAGGAGTTCCGCCATTTATTTCAATTCAACCATTTATGGAAAAAATAAAAGAGCAAATGGTATAAAGGTGTGGGAAATAAATGTCTAATTTATTAAAAAATAATGAAGAAATAAAGATTGGTGTTTACGTATGTGATTGTGGTATTAATATTGCAGGCGTAATAGATGTACCTGCTCTTACTGAATATGCAAAGACTTTACCAAATG
>JABUBO010000843.1_pt1 | contig 10164 bp, 9 predicted proteins | sample 7240361 | NCBI WGS metagenome assembly JABUBO01 (sample SAMN07256346, study PRJNA390944) | subsurface metagenome | isolation source: Methane hydrate marine sediment | place: Pacific Ocean: Eastern North Pacific, ODP site
ATTTCTCTCTCTGTATAAGGTAGAGGAGAAAAATCAAATCCCTGGTCTAAGTATAACTCTCTTAATATCTCTACATGCGTTTTGGACTTTTTTCCATTTGATGAATCCTTCAACATATATGAAGGATTTCCAAATGCCATTAAACTTTTTGGACTTTCATGTTTAACCTTGTTTTCAGACAAAAACAACAAAGCAGAAGATGAGGGCACATAAGAGAGTTATACTTAGACCAGGGATTTGATTTTTCTCCTCTACCTTATACAGAGAGAGAAATCTTGGAAATCTCAAGTTATTTTCCTGATGATAGAAAAGATATTTATCTTAAAGATGATGCGAGAGAAGAAATATTTAAAGAAGCTCCTCTTCAGGATTATCAGATTATTCATTTTGCCTGCCATGGATTTTTCGCTGAGGACTTTCCCTTTAGATCAGCTCTTGTTTTAGCATTGGATGATGATCCACAAGAAGATGGATTTCTTCAGGTTCGGGAGCTATACAATCTAAGGTTGAAAGCTGATTTAGTTGTGCTCTCTGCCTGTCAGACAGGGAAGGGCAAATTAGAGAGAGGAGAAGGGATCCTGGGGCTCCCCCGGATTTTTTTCTATGCTGGAGCCAAATCCGTGATATTAACACTTTGGAGGATAAATGATGAATCCACAGCAACGTTTATGAATTTGCTTTACCTTTATCTTTCCAAAGGAAATGATAAAGCTCAGGCATTGCGTTTGGCCAAGCTGGAGATGATAAATTCGAAGTTTAGCCATCCTTTTTATTGGGCAGCTTTTGTTTTAAATGGTGATTCTAATTCCAAGTTAAATTTTAGATAATCTGTTTCTTCTCAGTTAGTCAGAATAAATTCTTCTATCTCTGATTCGATCTTTTTTCCATCAGGCAAAAAAGCTGTAACCATCCAGAAGTATGTTTTGCTTATGTTTAATCTCTTGGCAATTTCAGCCGGAAGGATAGCTTGGTTTTTAGAAATTTTGTTACTTTTCCATATTTGAAACAGGGTTTCGTCAAATAATTCAATTATGTAATACTCGGAGCTTTTAAATTCGTTCCATTTGAATACTAGTAAAGATTTTGAGTATTTTTCATTTATCGGTTCGATCAGATGGACTCGGCTAAGATCTGATCCTCGATACTCTCTTTTCCCTCTATTCTGGAAAACAAAGAAAGTAGAAATTATAATGGCAACTCCTGCCAGCATAAACGCATATTTCCAAGACAATCTAGGAAAGAGTGACTTTCGTCCCTCGTTTAAATAGTTGGTTTTTTTGCCCGCTCTTTTTTTAATGGCTGCTATGTTTTCTTTCGATTGTAATAATTGACCAATCCCTTCAATTAATTTCCTCTCTTCTCTTCGAGTTTGGAGCATGAACTCAAATTCTTGAGCACAAGAGGAGCATTTCGTTATATGATTTATAATTCTCGATCTTTGTTTTTCCGATGCTTTCGATTTAAAAAAGCTAATGATTTCCTTAGAAGGAGGGCAGCTTTTTCGCGAATGGAGAATATTTTCCATTATATGGGCTTTGTATAATTTTATTAAATCTTTATTCTTTATTTTCATATTCGATTCCTTTTTCTCTTAGTATCTTTTTTAAATCAGATAAGCCGCGGTAGAGCAAATTTCTTGTCTTGTCTCTGGTCCATTTAAAATAGATGGCAATCTCCTCAATTGTCATGTTCAATAAAAACATTTTTACAACTTTACGCCGAGATTCAATAAGTGAATCTACAGCATGACCTATAATTTCTTTTGCGTTGATATCATTGGAGATATTAATTAAATAGTTGCTTTTTTGCTCAGAGACCAATTTATGTTTTTCGTTAATAAAGATTCCTTTTTCTCGCTTAGATCTTCTTAGCTGGTCTATTATAGAGGAATTTACAATTTTCCTGATATAGGACGCATAATTTTTTATCTTTTTCTCATCTTCCAATATTTTCCATATTTTTATTTTAACTTCTTGTAAGATATCATCAGGATCAATCCCATTTTGTTGAACATTGAATTTTTGAATGTTGGCTTTAACGAATCTAGAAAACCTGCTTATTATGACCTCAAATTCCTTGATTTTTTCTTCATCGCTATTCATTTTTGTTCGCGCATTATAGCATCGGTTATTGAGGGGAGCAACTCGCACATAATATATAGAGTCGTTTTCTTGAATAATTTTCTCACTTTGGTGAATTTAAAGTAGGAGAACGCTTCAAGATTTAAATGAGAAATTTTTCCTTAAAAATCGTTCTTATATTGAGTAAAAATGATGGATTCGATGACATTAAATCGGGAAAATCTTGGATGAATAGTCCTGTTTCTAGTTATACTGAAATAGTAGGAATAAGCTTGATAATAAAAAGAAAACTGCGGTTTATTCATAAAGCTGCTAAAAGTGATAAGAGTGTATTGATTTTAGGAGAGACAGGAACGGGAAAGGATTTAACTGCAAAAAAAGTTCATGAACTGAGTGATAGAAGAAATAAACCTTTTGTGGCTATCAATTGCACAGACATCCCAGAAGAGCTATTTGAGGCTGAACTTTTTGGCTATGTACGAGGTTCTTTTACTGGAGCTGTGAAAGACAAATTAGGACTACTTGAGGTCGCCAAGGATGGGACGATTTTTTTTGATGAGATAGGTGATTTGCCTTTATTTCTTCAAGCGAAAATCTTAAGAATTATCGAAAAAAGAGAACTGAGAAGAATAGGAGAAACAACTATTAGAAAAATTTATGCTCGCTTTATCTTTGCAACTAATAAGAATTTACAGGAGGAAATGAAGGCAGGAGGATTTCGCAAAGACTTATATTACAGAATTAATGTGATAAAGTTTTACATGCCTCCTTTAAAAGAGAGGAAAGAAGATATTCCCTTGTTAGTGGATCATATACTTAGAAAAGAGATAAAGAGAGGAGAGCCTAAAAGAGTGATTTATAGGGAAGCTATGAAAAAATTAGTGGCTTATGATTTCCCAGGAAATATTAGAGAGTTAGAAAACATCGTTGAAAGAGCATGTATTCTCTCTGAAGGAAATACAATAACCGCAAAGGACATCAAACTGGATTATGATAAAATATGTTACAAAAAAACAACGAAAATAACTCCAGAACAGTTAAGAAAGATCTTAGAGAATTGTCGCTGGAATAAAACTAGGGCTGCCAATAGGATGGGGAAAAGCAGGCGTCAGTTCTATCGTTTATTAGAAAAGCATAAAATGTCAGATTGCATTAAAAGAAATTATCATTTATAATCACAGCTGCTTTTTTTGTCGCTTTTCTTTGGGTGAGAGATGCGTTTTGTCTCTTGTTGAGCTTGAGATGGAAATTATTTTCAGGTAGGAAGATTATCCTGGCAATTGGGCCTAATATTTTGCTTGAAGTCCATAACCTGCTTGACTTCCCTTATTTTATTTAATAGTATTCTTTTCCTTAAGAATCAGATTCACTTTTCCTCTTTAAAGTAATATTTGTGGGCGTTGGATGCTGGAAAAAACATTTGATGAGCTTGAATTAGAAACTCAGCCAAAAAGCTCTTTATTCGATCTTCCTTTTATAAAAAAAAGGGCAGACCCTGTTCTTATTATCTTCATCATCTTAACCAGCTCTTTCATTGTAGTTGTTGCCATTAAATTCCGTATCTTTCACATGTGGGCTGAATTTCTGGGCAGCAATTTATTCCTTAGAATATCAACATACCCGTTATTGATTTCAGCTGTAATCATAGTGAGCGGTGTAATTTTCCGGACAATTATTTGGTTTCGCTACAAGCCTCAGACAATAGAGTCGGAAGAGAGTGTCAATTGGCCATTTGTTTCCGTGATCATGCCTGCTTTAAACGAGGAGGAGCTCATAGAGAAATCAATCGCCTCCATCTTTAACAGCAACTATCCCCAAGATAAGTTTGAAGTCATCTGTATAAATGATGGCTCCGCTGATTCAACTTTTTACTATATGATGAAAGCTAAGCAAATATACAGAGATAAGCTCAGGGTCATCAATTTCAGAGAAAATTTAGGGAAGAGAAAAGCCCTATATGTAGGTGTGAAGAAATCAAGAGGAGAGATTATCGTTACTGTTGATACTGATAGTAAAATCGGACGGAGCGCCATCAGAAACCTTGTTATTCCTTTGATTAAGGATGAGAGGACGGGTGCTGTTGCGGGGAGAGTTGCAGTTTTGAATGAAAAGGAGAATTTTCTTACAAGGATGCTTTCGGTCCGCTATTCAATCTCCTTTAATTTTGGCCGTGCTTATCAGAGTGTCTATGGAGCTGTTTTTTGCTGTCCGGGCGCCCTCACTGCATACAGAAGGAATGTTTTGATGAAATTCATTAATGAGTGGGTCAATCAGAAATTTCTCAAAACACCCTGCACTTACGGCGAAGATAGGGCTCTCACAACTCAAATCCTGAAAGCAGGCTATATGACAAGATTCCAGTCCAATGCCTGTGTTTATACAAAAGTTCCTACAAAACTAGCTCAAATGATCCTAATGTATCTTCGCTGGACGCGAAGTTATATTCGAGAATCCATTCTTTTTTCCAAATTCATGTTTTCAAAATACCGGACAAAAAACCGAGTTATGCCCATATTTGATTTCTTCTTTTTGAATATCCTCCATCCTTTCCATATTTTTTCTTTAGGCATTATAATTTATTCTTTTTGCGTCCATCCTCTCTTTATTCTCCGTCATATTGCTTTCCTGGTTATTATTTCCTTTTTTCTCTCACTTTATTATCTCCGCACCAATAAAAACCTTTCTTTCCTGTATGGGATACCTTATGCCCTCATTACTGCTTTTTGTCTGTGGTGGATTGTCCCCTTTGCAGCTCTTTCTATGAAGAGTCAGTCATGGCTGACTCGTTAGGGAAGAGGAGGCGGAAGACTTTCAGAAGGATATCTTCAGTTTTTTTCTACGGTTTTTCATAGCGACGGAAATTATCCCTGCCACAAATAAGAAGGAGATTCCGAAGAAAAGCCATTTTTTTATAGGGTTCGGAAAAATTACTTCATCTGCTTTTCCTGATACTATGAACCCTGCCCAGTAATAAGGATGGGATAAGGTATTTGAGTCTATTAATTCGAGCTTGGCTTTGCGTAAGGCACTCATTATTGATTCAGAGGAGCGAAGGTGAAGGTAAAATCTTTCCATAAGCTGATAACTTGCTTGGTCATTTACAGCCCATAAGCTCATGAGGACCGAGGAAGTGCCTGCGTAGAAAAAAGCTCTATTTATACCTTCAATCCCTTCTCCTTTGATGAATTCGCCAAGGCCTGTCTGGCACGAAGAGAGAGTGACCAAGTCTGAATTAAGCTTTAAGTTATAAATTTCTCTCATCTGGAGAAAACCATCTTGAGTGAGGTCTTCGTCCAGAGAAAGCACGATAGAGGACCTGGCAGGTATTTTTTCATCTATTATGCTGTGAGTTGCAAAATGGATGATTTTATAATCGTCTAAGCTGTGATTTATTAATTGTTCTTTGCTTGCCTCTTCTCTTCGAAAAATCTTTCTTTTTCTTTTCTTGAAAAGAGAGCTGATTTTGTCGATTTCAAATCCACTGTATTTTAATCTAAAAAAATTAAAGGCATTAGAAGTATAATAGTCCTGAAAGATATCTTTGCCGTTATCTCCCGCTTCCCATGGTCCGAAGAAAGGATCGCCAAACGCTAAAATATCCATTCGAGGCTTTGGACCATTCGACTTTTTGTGCTGGATTATTTCTCGAAGAGAGGAAATCGATGGGGCATAAGCAATCTTGTAGTCTTTGATCAGCCAGTCTCTCTTTTCTTTGTGCGTGATAAGAGTTTCAAAAGGAAGGAAATGGAGGATATCGTCGGGGATAAAGATTATATTTTTTATGTTTTTATCTAAACCTGGAAGGACAAGCGTTCTGAATAGCTCATATCCAAGCACAAAATTTTTATTTTCCTTATCAGATATTACTTTCAGATAGTCTGAGACCTGCCTTTGGATATTTTCTCTGGGGGGTAGTGGGAATATTCTGAAGTCTTTTTTTGTGATGACAAAAGCATAAGAATGCTCCTTTCCAATGCAGTAGGCAAAGAAAGCAGTTTTAGAATCGAGGAGTTCTCTCTGGGCTTCCTGTAAAGATATGATTTCAGGGTAATTAATTTCTGCATAGGCCGGGCTTTTTATTCGTATTTCTCTTTTTAGGGTTTCCAGGTCGTTTTCCTTACTTTTGAGCTTTTCGTCAATTACATTTTTTTCTTCACTTGATGGTTCTGTAGCTAATTTTGCGTAGAGCTTTGAGATATCTTTCATCAGTTCTTTTTCTTTATTTTGGAGCATGGAATCAATCCGTGGGGATATGTTGACATTGGAAAGTTCTAAGCTGTCCAGAAATGCTCCGGCTTTAGCTCTTTCCAGATAATTAAAAGCTTCAAGGTTACATTCTTCTTCCGGATGAGATTGAGAAAAATTAACGAGGATATGGATAAGATAGTGATAGGCGTCAATCTTTTTATCTGTTCCTAGAAAACTTGCTTTATTTTCTTCCAGTTCGATTCCAGTGCGGATAGTTTCGACCGTTTTGATGGACATTTCGTAGTTTTCTCTAGCTTTTTTAAATTTGTTCTGCTTTTCGTAAGCCCTTGCGATTTCCATATAGGCTTCCCAAAGAATTTGTCCTCCTTCAATTCCAAGAGCTAAATCGATCGCTTTTTGGTTGTATTCTGTGGATTTCTCGTAATTTCCCTGATTATAATACACGATACCAATATTAGTTAGTATCATACCCATCATTTCAACATAGTTAATCTCTTCTGCCATTTCATAACCTGATTCAAAGTATTTCAAAGCATCTTTATATTTTTTTAATTCTGAGTGGACAGAGCCTATATTATTAAGGACGAAAACCTCAGCTTGTCTATCCCGAGTTTTTTTTATTAATTTGAGGCAGTCGTGAAAATAACCCAGCGCATCATAAAAATCATTTTTATTACCAGAATGTAGACCCTTACGTCGAAATATTTCACCAATATTGTTTAACTCCCAAGATATATGAATGTCGTTTCCTAAATGCTTATCAATTGCGAGAGCTTTCTTTAAATAATCAAGAGATCTCTCATAATTACCAATATCAGCATAGGTTATCCCTATATTATTCAAACACTTCGACTCATCTTTTACATTTTTTAAATCTTTTGCTATTACTAAGGCATCTTCAAAGCAATTAAGAGCCCTAGAATAATTATCTAAATTCAAGTGAAAATAACCCATATTGATCAAACATTGTTCCTCTTCTCTCCTGTGGTTTAGATATCTAGCTATTTTCAGTGCTTTTTCATTTAAGGGCGAAAATTCCTTGAGATTGCTCAATTCTAAATATGTAAGACTTGACTGGCGCAGACACTTGACTTCGTGTTCCTTGCTTCCTATTTGCTTGGATAAATCTATGGCCCATTGAAAACTTTCTATGGATTTTGGGTATTCAGCAGCGGAACGAAACTTTTTTGCCTCCTTATATAATCTATAAATTTCAAGAGATTTCTGACATTTCTCCTGCAAGTTTTTAAGATTGAGTTTTTGCGCTAGCTGTAAGGCATGTTCATAATGAACTGAGGAGTCTTTCAGTAGGCCAATGTTCCAATACAATAGCCCGAGTTTGATGAGTGATTCGCATTCCCTTTTTCCATCATTGATTTTCTTTGCAACGGCTAAAGATTCTTCAAAGAGTTCTATCGATTCATCGAATTTGCCATCCCTTCTGAATTTTTCTGCAAATGTAAAGAGCTGGGAATATTCCTTTTCTAGGTCTGCTTTATTAAGGGAGAAAAGCTCAGGGTTAAAAAAATAAAAAGTAAAAAAGAGACTGGAAATAGTTATGAAAATTAATTTCCTAATTTTAAGATGTTTCACTTTATTTAATTTAAAAAAAATAAAAAAATTATCTTTTTTTTCTTATAAAAATCATGTTAGATTTGATAGGGGGGCGTCAATCGCCTCTGGAGATGAATCTTTCTCCCCCAAAAGGGTGGTGCAGTGAATGATTTTTGAGATGGATGTAAGACTCAAGGAGGGTGCTTACAGTGTGTGGTTTTTGTTAATATCTGTAAAAACTGATTAGCTAGTTTTTCGGTAAATTATGTTTTTCAGCTTCGGAAAGTATTTTCAATCAAATTAATCATCATCACCTAACATCGCTTTCAGCTTACCACCGGTAATCTGGATTTTTTTGCCGTCATTAGATACTGTTTCTGAGGATGTGTCGCCCTTTGTGTTCAGGTTCAAGAACGGGAGAAAAGAAAAGAACATAGCCGCCCTCTCCATTAAAGACGGGCGAAAGGTCCTTTTATCAGTTCTTTCGGAGGCGATTGCTCCAGGAACAGAGAGCATGAGAATGCTCAAACATGTAAATATACAAACCCCTTTTAGAAAACTTCTTTTGCGCATAGCAACCTCCTTTTAAGATTGCATACGCCTTTTAGATAGAGGGATGAAATGAAAGGTTTCAGTAATGAAAGAGCAGGTTGAAACCTTTCTCCTATCTCCTCCGTCCAAGGCGCTAACGTAAATCTATGTCGTTGAAAATAAAATGTCAAGTGTTTTTTTTCCTAAAATCCATATACCTAACATCTAGTGATCATCAAATTGTTTAATTTAATATAGAGCGTATTTTTTGAAAAAAATTAAACCTGCTTCAGTTGCCTCCGGTATCTTACGGCATGGATTTCAGCTCTTTTTCGGCGGTGCAGTCAGGAAGCTTATGATTACTGTTGTTATTCTTTTTTGTAAAAATAATTGATTTCCCATTCTGCCGTGGTCGGGCTGTCAGAGCCGTGGGCGGCATTGCGCTCTATCGAGAAGCCAAACATCTGGCGCAAAGTCCCTGGTTCAGCCAGAGCAGGGTCTGTAGCTCCCATCACCTGGCGCCAGTGGGAGATGGCGTCTTCTCTTTCCAGAACCATGATCACGATTTCTCCCGAAGACATGAAGTCTGTCAGGCTCCCGTAAAATTGCTTGTCCTTATGGATGATGTAGAAACCTTTTGCTTCTTCTTTGTTGAGGTGGAGCATCCTTAGACCGGATATTTTAAATCCCTCATCCTCGATTCTCTGGATGATTTTTCCTGCAAGTTTCTTTTTTATGGCATCTGGTTTTATTATGGCTAAAGTCTTTTCGACCATGACTGCTCCTTTTTGGCCTAAATTCACCCATTGATATATCTTAATCTTCCGTTTGAGTCAATGGGTGACTCCATGGCTTCTCATTGACAGCTCTTACGGTCGCCGGTAAAATGGGCTTTCATGAAAGAGAGAAAGCAAAACTACGAGAGGCTGATAGGATTCGCCCTGGATCAGGGGCTGTCGCTGTTTGGGGTAGCAGATATTGCGGGTATCAGGGAGGAATTAAGCGTTGCCGGAAAGCTGAGGGAGAAATTCGACTGGGGAATTTCTCTTGGAAAAAGGCTCCTTGACGCTTCGCTCGAAGATATAGAGGACAGGCCCACTCCGCTTTATTTTCACCACTACCGCCAGCTTAATTTTTTCCTGGACCGCGCAGCCTTCCTGCTTTCTTCCTATATACAGGAATCCGGCTTCCAGGCCCTTCCCATTCCTGCCTCCCAGATTACAGACTGGGAAAAACAGAGGGCGCATCTCTCCCATAAGAAAGTCGGCTATCTGGCTGGTCTGGGCTTTATAGGACGGAACAACCTTCTTGTCAACCCGGAACTCGGGGCAAGGTTCAGGCTGGTCACGGTGCTGACCGACATGCCGCTTGAAGCGGATAAGCCTCTGGAGGGTGATTGCGGTACATGCCTGAAGTGCCTTAAACCCTGCCCTGCTCAGGCTATAAAAAAGAAGAAAGAAGAGTTTGACCACAGGGCATGTTTTGAGAAGCTCAAAGAATTCAGGAAAATGGGGATTGTCGGCCAGCATATCTGCGGAATCTGTGTCAAGGCTTGCTCAGGTGTGAAGCGGGATTAGAAAAAAGCTTCCTGTTTTATTCTAAGGTGTATAAGCCGCCTGGGCTTGAGTTGAGTGCAAAAGGGGGATTAGCGAAAAAAGGGATGACCTTCTTATTCAGGCTTGCTGGAAAACGAGGTTAAGAATTATTTAGAAACCCGGCTGAGCTCTATGGCTTCTTTCGAGATAACAAGCTGATTTCTTCCTGCTTTTTTTGCCTTGAATAAAGCTTT
>JABUBO010000844.1_pt1 | contig 10163 bp, 9 predicted proteins | sample 7240361 | NCBI WGS metagenome assembly JABUBO01 (sample SAMN07256346, study PRJNA390944) | subsurface metagenome | isolation source: Methane hydrate marine sediment | place: Pacific Ocean: Eastern North Pacific, ODP site
TGGATGGCTTTGACACTGATACCAGCGTGATTGTTCTGGCTGCTACCAACCGACCTGATATACTCGACCCGGCTTTACTTCGCCCTGGTCGCTTCGACCGCCGAGTAATCCTTGACCGACCAGATATTAACGGTCGAACAGCAATTCTCAAAGTTCACTCCAATGGCAAGCCCCTAGATAAGTCGGTCGACCTAGAGGTGCTAGCCAAACAGACTGCCGGTTTTAGCGGTGCCGACCTAGCTAACCTAATCAACGAGGCAGCTATTCTGGCTGCCAGGCGGGACAAGAAAGCCATTGAGATGCAGGAGCTTGAGGAGTCAATAGACCGGGTGATTGCCGGTCCCGAGAGGAAGAGCCGGAAGATAAACCCCAAGGAAAAGGAAATAACTGCCTATCACGAGGCAGGTCATGCCCTTGTCGCCAAAATGCTGCCCAATGCTGACCCAGTGCATAAAATCTCTATAGTGGCTCGGGGAATGTCGCTCGGTCATACCCGGCTTTTACCTACCGAAGACCGATACCTGACAACGCGTTCTCAACTTAAGGATAGGTTAGCCACCCTTCTGGGCGGCCTGACTGCCGAAGAACTAATCTTCAAAGAAAGGACATCTGGAGCTCATGAGGATATTGGGCTGGCGACCAAGATTGCCCACAGCATGGTAACTGACCTGGGCATGAGCGACAAACTGGGACCAAGAACCTTTGGTGACAAACAGGAAATGGTCTTCCTCGGTCGTGAAATCGCTGAGCAAAAGGACTACGGTAATAAGATAGCCGACGAGATTGATAAAGAAGTCAATGGGATTATCCAGAGTGCTCATAGAGTAGCCAAGCAGATTCTAACTGAAAATAAGCAAAGATTAATCCACATTGCTGAAAAACTCGTTGCTCAAGAGACCCTGGAGGGCGCAGAGCTAGAAGCCTCCTTTGAAGAATCCCTATCCCCCCAAACCGAAGCTAAAGCCTCACCCACTCCCAAACCAGTAAAGGCTCCGATGAAAACGAAAGCTAAGCCTGTGTCCAAGAAAACCAGGCTCTCGCCCCAACTCCTCCCCAAGCAAGCCCCAGCCTCTTCCTAAGGCCATTATCTAAATAATGGTTATGGAGTGATAGTGGCGTGATTGAGATTACACAAAAGCCAATCTCCCCTGAGCTTGTGGTCAATAAGGTTAAGACCGATAGCAGTGGCTGTGTCGTAACCTATATCGGGTTAATTCGCCATTACTCCCGGGGCAAACAGGTTGTTTCCGTGGAATATGAAGACCCTGAGGGAACAGCAGAAAACAGGCTACGGGAGATAGCCAGCGAAATTAGACAAAAATGGCAGCTTAACAATGTAGCTATATTCCATAGAATAGGCAAACTCAAAGTAGGTGAAATCAACTTGGTCGTTGCCATAGCCACTGCCCACCGCGGGGAGGGCTTTGCCGCCTGCCAGTATGCCATCGACCGATTTAAAGAGATAATGCCGACCAAGAAGAAGGAAACCTACACCGACGGCAGCATCTGGATTGATGGACAGTGATAATCAACGAGTTCCTGCCCATATTATCTTTTCCGACTTATCACCAAATCGGCTAAATCTTTTAACACCTGACGGCTGGGATTATCGGGAAGCAACCCAAGCTTCCGGCAAGCCTCAGCGCAATAACCTGAGGCAACCTCATAGCATTGTTTAACGATTGACGAATTGCCAACTAACTCTATCGCCTGTTTTATTTTTTCCTGCTTATCCCCTTCCGGCATATCATGGTTATCGAACAACTCTTTTACTGGGTTATCATCAGGATAGCGCTCCAGAAGAAGCATCGCTGGCAGGGTAAGCGTTCCCTGAGCCAAATCTGAGCCTATTGGCTTGCCCATTTCCTCCTCGGTGCCAACAAAATCCAGGATATCATCTACAATTTGGAAGGCGATACCAAGGTTACAGCCATACTCTCTTAGAACCTTGATTGACTCTTCTGGAGCCTGGCTTAAGATAGCCCCTGACTCGGTAGCCAGGGAGAACAAGGAGGCGGTTTTTCTGGAAATCCTTTGCAGGTAGTGGTCACGGGTTTGCTCCAGATTAAAAGCATCAAAGGTCTGGTCTAACTCCCCGCTGGAAATAATCTGGATGGTCTGGCTAAACAGCCTTATTACTCGCAGATTCCCGGTAATAGCGGCAAACTCCCCCGCCTTAGCAAATAAATAGTCACCCAACAGCACCGCTTTATCTTCACCCCAGATACTGTTAATCGTTGGTCTACCCCGGCGAACTGTGGAATTGTCAATAGCATCATCATGAATCAGGGTGGCGGTGTGCATAAGCTCAACGGCGGTAGCCATAGGCAGAAGTAGGTCAAGATTGTAGTGGTAAAACTTACCTGACAGCAAGGCAAGGGCTGGGCGGATTCCCTTGCCCCCTGCCAGGATGTGGCTCAATAGCTCAGCCAAGCCGGGGGAATCAACCTCAGTGACAGACTTTATCTGACTCTCCACCCTGGCTAAATCTTCCTCAACCAGCTCATAAATCCTGCTTAACTGCAACAATCTCCCCCCAATATAAGTATATAAATTTGCTAACCTCGGACTTGCCCCAGCCGACCGGTCTCCTCCTCGACCAGCTTTTCATCCAATTTAGAAAATAAGGGCGTGGGAGAGGGCAACTCCTGCCCCGGCGATGGAAAATGTAGCTGCCAGCCATCGTCTGCCACCTCACCCTTAAAACCAAGAAGCTGGTGCAATTTCTGAGAGCTAAAGGGCAAGAAGGGATACAGTGCTGTTTTAAGGCAGGACAGCACCAAGATAGCCACATATAACGCAGTGGCTGAAGCCTGCCTGTCCTGCTCGATTGTTTTCCACGGAGATTTCTTGTCCAGGTAGCGGTTAGTCTGCTGAGCCAAGGACATAGCCGCCCTTATTGCTTCCCTAAAATGGCAACGGTAAAGAAGCCCATCCATGCTCTTGAGGGTATCCTCAGCCTGAGCAATGAGTGTCTGACTATGGCTATCCAATTCCCCGGGTTGGGGAACACAGCCATTGAAGCGGCGATAGACAAAGGTGAGCACCCGATGAGCCAGGTTTCCATAGGTAGCCACCAGCTCATCGTTATTACGGCGAATGAACTCACGCCAGGAAAAATCGGTGTCCCCGGTCTCAGGCATGTTTATGGATAACAGGTAACGCAGCGGGTCAGGCTCATAGCGGGATAGATAATCAGGTAGCCAGACTGCCCAATTGCGGCTGGTGGAAAGGCGCTTGCCCTCAATAGTTAAGAACTCATTAGCCGGCACATCGTAAGGCAGATTAAGTCCACCATAGCCCATCAGCATCGCTGGCCAGATAATGGTATGAAAGAGAATATTATCCTTGCCGATGAAATAATAGCCCTTTACATCTTTATCTTGCCAGAAGGAGCGCCATCCTTCCTCATCCCCGCTGGACTTAGCCCATTCCTTGGTTGCCGATAGGTAACCGATAACCGCCTCAAACCAAACATAGATGCGCTTGCTATCAAAGCCATCAACTGGCACCGGTATCCCCCACTCTATATCTCGGGTGATAGCCCTATCCCTCAGCCCCTCCTCCAGATAGCGGGTAGTAAAGTTAAGCACATTCTGTCGCCAATGGCTCTGCTGCTTCACCCAGTCTAAAAGCCTGTCCCTAAAGGCAGAGAGTCTAAAAAAGAAGTGCTCCGAATCCTTGAACTGGGGAGTGGCAGCGCACAAGCGACAACGGGGGTCGAGCAACTCCGCCGGATTCATCGGCTTGCCGCACTCGTCGCACTGGTCACCCCTGGCTCCGGGAGAGCCACAATAAGGGCAAGTGCCCTCAACATAGCGGTCAGGCAGAAAGCGCTGGCAATGAGGGCAGTAGGGCTGCGACACAGTAGACTTATAGATATAGCCCTTATTTAGCAGGGTGAGGAATATATCCTGTGATACCTGGGCATGGTTAGCGGTGCCGGTGGTGGTAAATAAATCAAAGGAAATGCCGAACCTCTGCCACGAGTCAAGAAACTGCTGGTGATATTGAGCGGCTATTTCGCCAGGCTTCTTCCCCTCCTGCTCAGCCTTGATGGTTATAGGTGTGCCATGCTGGTCTGAACCTGATACCATCAATACCTCGTTCCCCTTGGTGCGATGATAACGGGCAAATATGTCCGGTGGTAAATATGCCCCGGCAATATGACCTAAATGCAGTGGACCGTCAGCATAGGGCCAGGCTACAGCAATAAAAATCCTCTCGCTCATAATCTATTTCCTGGCTAATCCTTTATCACAACTTGGGTATAGGAATTAAGGCTTTTCAGGGAAGAAGGTAAGTACTCGCTCACCCTTCTCCTCGGTATAACGAGCATAACCTTTGTTCAGGCAGCAATCAACACATAAACGCAATATAGTGCCTTCCGCATCGTCAATAACTAGATAACGCTCCGGATATGGCATAATGCGGTGGCACTCATCGCACTGGACATCCCCTAAAGATGTACAACCTCGGCGCATCTATAAACTCCTCTTTATGCCTCTAACCCAGCCTGAGCCAAGCCCGATATAGCTCTTTCTTTGACAAGCCTGTTTCACCAGCTACGCTGGCTACCGCCTCTTTAGCCGCCATCCCTGACCGGCGCATATGCTGTAATTGCTTCTCTATAGCTTCGGTCAACTGCGGTTTTTCCTGCTCTTTCTTGCCTTCAATAACCAGGGTAAACTCCCCCCTCGGCTCGGCGAAGTGGTCTATGGCTTGGCTTATCCTCCCCCTGAAAACCTCTTCATAAACCTTGGTCAGTTCACGGCAAACAGCCACTCTCCTATCTCCAAGAACAAGCAGTATATCGTTCAGTGCCGCCAATAGACGATGGGGGGATTCAAAAACTACAATGGTGGCATATTCACCGGCAACAGATTCTAAAAGATGCCGCCGGGCACCAGCCTTGTGCGGCAAAAAGCCCAGATAGATAAATTGCCCCGTATCCAGCCCAGAGACAACAAGCGCAGTGATAACCACAGAAGCTCCAGGAATGGGAACTACCGCAATACCTCGCTGGTTAGCCGCCACGATAAGCTCATAGCCAGGGTCAGACATGCCCGGCGTTCCTGCGTTAGAAACAAGAGCCACATCCCCGTCTCTAAGGCGGTTCAAAATATAATCCAGTTTGGTCCACTTATTACGCTCATGATAACTGGTCATAGGGGTTTTGATATCATAAGCGTTAAGAAGCTGCTTCGTCCTGCGGGTATCCTCAGCGGCAATAAGTTTCACTTCACGCAGAGTCCGCAGGGCACGTAAGGAGATATCTTCTAAATTACCAATAGGGGTAGCCACAATATAAAGAGCCGGCATGGTCTCCTATCTTCTTCAACTGAGCTATTATAGCTTACACTTCGTCGCCCGTCTACCTAGATTGTTTATCCGCCTTTGGCGAGATTTATCAACCTCACCCCCTTTAAGCTTTTATTTGGTAACCCACCCTCTTAATCTCCCTCCCTTGATAAGGGAGGGAGAAACTAATTATAGAAGAGGGGGCTTCGCCCCCTCTTAGACACCCCTTAATCTGGCTATCCTGTGACGGAGAGTTAAAGAGAGGCGAAGCCTCTTTTAATTAAATATTTCCCCCCTTCCCTTAACAGATCACCAAGGGAAGGGGATACAGGGGATAGGGTTGATGGGCACACATAGTTAGAATTTCTTGACTTCAGACTCCTGCTTCTGATATAGTTTGCGTTTAAGAAGGATGGCAAAATGGCTACACCCGAATTCAGGCAACTGCGGCGTTCATACGGATTTGATGAGGTGGCTATTGTCCCCGGAGATATAACTACTAATCCCGACCAGACCAACATTGATTTCAAGATAGACAACTTCACCTTCTCCACCCCCATTCTGGGGGCGGCAATGGACGCCGTGACCGATGTCAACACCGCCGCCCTGATGAGCAAGCTGGGAGGGCTTGCTGTTCTCAATTTAGAAGGGGTGCAAACTCGGTATGCTCACCCCCAGGAGGTTCTAGCTGAAATTGCTCAGGCTTCCGATGCTGAAGTCACCACCTTGCTGCAAAGGGTATATTCTGAGCCAATTAAGGAAAACCTTATTGGTGAGCGAATTGAGTCTATTAAAAAGTCAGGGGCGGTATGCGCTGTTTCAGTGGCACCGGCTAATACCAAACGCTTTGCCCCCATAGCCGCTGAAGCCAAGGCTGATATTTTTGTCGTCCAGTCCACAGTTACCTCTGCCAAGCATATATCCAAAAGTTACCGGGGGCTAATCTTTCCCGAGCTTCGCCAATCCATACCTATGCCCATACTTGTTGGTAATTGTGTAAGCTATAGCGCCTGCCTACAGCTTATGAGAACAGGAATCTCTGGGGTTCTGGTGGGGGTAGGACCAGGGGCAGCTTGCACCACCAGGCAAGTCCTTGGCGTCGGTGTCCCCCAGGTAACAGCCACTATGGATTGCGCCGCTGCCAGGGATGAATACCAACGTGAGTCTGGAAGGTATGTGCCCATAATTACCGACGGCGGCATGACTAATAGTGGAGACCTGTGTAAAGCCTTTGCCGCCGGTGCTGACGCCGTAATGCTGGGCTCCATTCTGGCCCAAGCCAAAGAGGCGCCAGGGCTAGGTTATCACTGGGGTATGTCTCACCCCCACCCAGCACTGCCCAGGGGAACACGGATAAAAGTAGGGACTACTGGCACAGTGGAGCAAATTCTATTCGGTCCCACCTCGGTTACCGATGGTAGCCAAAACCTCATTGGGGCTCTTCGCACTGCAATGGGCGTCTGCGGCGTGCTTAACATCCAAGAAATGCACAAGGTTGAAATGGTAATTGCCCCTGCCATTACCACTGAAGGGAAATCCTGGCAAATATCACAATCTAGCCCTTGATGCTACCTGCTGCTACTCCTCTTCTTCCTCTTCAGATACTATTTCTGCCTCTCCACGAATATAAGGTAGCAAAGGCTCTACCTTTCGCCGCTTGCCTGGTGACGGGAAGGTCAATTTATCAATCATCTGGCGCAGCTCGGCTAATCTTCCCATCGGCTGCTCAACTCCAGCCTTCACCACCACACCACCCACCCCTGCCTCCCATAAAGCCTGAAGCTCACTGGCTGCTATGTCTGACGGCACAGAGACCAGCAAGGGTTTAGTCAACAGGTCGGCACAGCGCCGAAAGAGCATGAGGTGATGCCAGGTAAGAAAATAGTCCTTCTCTTGCTCACCGGCAACGAGCACAGCATCTATAGGTAGGTCATCGACTGCTTTCAATAAGCCATCGTTGAGCAATGCCTCAACCTCTAATATCTTACCCACCTCATCATTTTGAAGTATTGCCAGCGATGTATTTGCTGCCGGAAAAACCACAAAGTCACAGCCAGCCTCCACCACCTGCCTTATTCCTTCCCTGCCGATGTCTCTCAGCCAGCCACCCCAGGGAATATCAGACATCGCCTTACATATTTGTTTAAGGGTTTTAACCCCTGAACTCGATTTTGGGATTTGTAACAGCCCGGCATCAGCCCCAGCCACACAATCAGCCAAACGGTCAACATCAACCTGAGCCAGACTGGCAATGAGCAGCATCCTGGGCTTCCGCGGCACCCCTTGTGCCGCCCTAAACCCCATGGGCTGAAGCCCAGCCTGTGAAACCAGACTCAATTTATCTATAAATTTGCTCATCTATCTACCACGGGTCTTTAAGTGGAGCCGGGGTTACAATAGGCAGAACTTTTGAACTGGACTTCAGTCTCACTACCTAACCCAACCGTTACCATCTCAGATGATTGTAGCAATAAAGTGCATTGCCTGCAACTGGCAGTCGATAATATCAACGACCCTGCGACATTATATGGTCAGGTTCAGAGAAGTTTGACAAAGCTAGCTCTGCTGCGTAAAGTGTCCATTAGCAAGTTGCGCCATAAATGCTGACCACGCACATGAATTATAAAACTGATAAATCATTCGCAGTTGAAATGGATTCAAAAGACCCTATATCTAAATATAGAGAAAGGTTTTACATACCAAAACAGAAAAATGGTGAAGACTGTATCTATTTCTGTGGACACTCACTCGGATTACAGCCAAAATCTGTGCGAAGTTATATTGAGCAGATATTAAAGGACTGGGGAACACTTGGAGTTGAAGGATGGTTCCATGCAAAGAATCCATGGATGATTTATGACCAATTTCTAATCGAACAAACCGCTAAACTCATCGGTGCAAAACCGATAGAAGTCGTTGTGATGAATTCGCTCACTGTGAATTTACATTTGATGATGGTTCCATTTTACAAACCAACCCCATCAAGGAATAAAATCTTAATTGAGTATCATGCTTTCTCATCTGACCAATATGCAGTGAAATCTCAGATTCAATTTCATGGATTTGAGCCCAAAATGTCTCTTATAGAAATCCATCCGCGGGAAGGAGAAGACATCATCAGAACTGAAGATATTGAATCTTTAATAGAAAAAGAGGGCGACTCAATAGCGCTCATTATGTTAGGAGGAGTAAATTACTATACGGGTCAAGCATTTGATATGGAAAGAATCACCGGTATTGGACATTCAAAAGGTTGTCTGGTTGGTTTTGATTTAGCACATGCCGCGGGAAATATTTTATTAAAGCTTCATAATTGGGACGTAGATTTTGCAGTATGGTGCAGCTATAAGTATTTGAATTCGGGACCGGGAAGCATTGCGGGTTGTTTTATTCATGAAAAACATTCTAATAATTCCGAATTGCCAAGATTTGCAGGTTGGTGGGGGCATAACAAAGAAACTCGTTTTCTGATGGGTCCAAATTTTGAACCGATTGAAGGGGCAGAAGGCTGGCAATTGAGCACTCCGCCAATTTTGCAAATGGCAGCTTTGAGGGCTTCTATGGAAATATTTGATGAAGTTGGAATGGAAAGATTGAAGGCAAAAAGTGATTTATTGACAGGATATTTAGAGTTTCTTATTGATGAAATTAAGAGCGAAAGCATTTCTATTATTACCCCACGGGACATAAAACGAAGGGGATGTCAGTTATCTATTCGCATACAAGGAAATGGTAAGGTTTTACATAATAAGTTAACTTCTCAAGGCGTAATTTGTGATTGGCGAGAACCTGATGTAATTCGTGTTGCTCCCGTTCCGTTATATAATACATTTATGGATGTATATAAATTCTCCAAAATATTAAAAGCGCACATCGAATAAATTGAAGGTGTTTTGATAGCGCTATTACTACCTGCTCTCTATCATCAATACCCAACAAAAGGGCGAATTGTGTAGTGTCTCGAGGCGCACGCCTTGGTTTTTCATTTCCTCCTGGGTCCAAAACGCGTAAAGCAACCTTGACAGCTGCTTGGGAAGACTGTAGAATTCCACAATCTGGAATCAGCGTTAGGCGATTTCAGCTTTTGAAATGCTTTTAGACCATAAGGAGGGAACATGATTGAGCGCGTTCATCAGCATATTATTACAGAACTCCAACAGAATGCACGCACGGACACGATTTTTATCGTCACTGCCATTCTTCTTAACCTAGTGATTCTCGCTGTCAATTCTATAATCGCTGCTGAGGATGATCAAACGATCGTGATGTCCATGTTTGTTTGCCTGTTGGTAGTGGTCAATCTCGTGGTAATATTTGGGCTGCTAAAAGGAAAGCAAACAAGATTAAAGCTGATAAATGGATTGCTGAAGATGTACAAAGACCAGGGTGTAGAAGGGTATTATGATACATCTCTTTTGAGCAATTACAATACTAGATACAATCTCTTCATTCTGGCGGTCGTTTTTATAGGCGTGATAGCTATTGTTGTGCCCTTTGTCATCAGATAGCAGTGCCTCATCCTTTTAACTCCGTAATGCGCCTCGCGTAATACGGGCTGTGCGGGTGGTCTAAATGCTTCTGCAGTTCGCAAAGCCTCAAGACACTAACAAAAGTCCAGATTGTTTAGCCGACTGGCAAAATGCCTTTGTCTTAATCGCTAGGAACTAGCCTCCATAATATAAAACAAGGGTCACTTGAAGTAGCCCTTATCCCAGTTTTCCCACGCTTATGCCTTGCCTATTCGGAAGACTTTGGTTCCGCAATTTGGGCATTCACCTTGAGTTGCGGGCCGACCATTTTTCATCGTTATTGCCTTTGGATTCTTAATATCCACCTTTTTCCTGCACTTCATACAATAGGCT
>JABUBO010000846.1_pt1 | contig 10157 bp, 7 predicted proteins | sample 7240361 | NCBI WGS metagenome assembly JABUBO01 (sample SAMN07256346, study PRJNA390944) | subsurface metagenome | isolation source: Methane hydrate marine sediment | place: Pacific Ocean: Eastern North Pacific, ODP site
TATTGAAACCAATAAGTCATATGCATTCCGTTCAACTATACCCCCTGTCTCATATAACAGTGTAATAGATTATCTAGAAAAAGATCCACCACCCGAAGAATTAGGAAATTATCTTCAAAAAGCGATAATCTAAGTAACTAGCACTCTAACAATAATAAAATGCCAACCTTTGAGATAGTTTCTGACTTTAGACCTACTGGTGACCAGCCACAGGCAGTAGACAAGCTGGTGGAGGGGCTAAACAAGGGCTTTAAGCACCAGACACTGCTGGGGGTTACCGGCAGTGGCAAGACATTCACTATGGCTAATGTTATTGAGCGGGTAAACAGACCGACTCTGGTTATCAGCCATAACAAGACATTAGCCGCCCAGCTTTGCACTGAGTTCAAGGAGTTCTTCCCCAGTAACGCTGTAGAATACTTTGTCAGCTATTACGACTACTACCAGCCTGAGGCATATATTCCCCGCACTGACACCTATATTGAGAAGGAGACGGACATAAATGAGGAGATTGATAAGCTGCGACATGCCACGACTCGCGCCCTTTTTCAGCGCCGTGATGTGGTCATCGTAGCCTCAGTATCGTGTATCTATGGACTGGGTTCACCTGAGGAATACCACAGCTTCGTCTGCAGCCTTAAACGGGGCAACAACTATAACCGACAAAAGCTCCTCCACCAGTTAGTAGATATGCAATATGAGCGTAATGATATCGACTTTACCAGGGGTAAGTTCCGTATTCGTGGCGACACACTGGAAATACAGCCAGCCTATGAGGAGATAGCACTACGGGTTGAGTTCTTCGGTGATACTATTGAGCGCATTGTAGAGATAGACCCATTAACTGGTGAGCTCTTAGCCGAGTTAGACTCGGTGGACATCTATCCTGCCAAGCACTTTGTTACCTCACATGACAAGCTGATGTTGGGTATTGAAAGCATAAAACAGGAGCTGGAAGAGAGACTGGGTGAGCTAAAACAGCAAGGCAAGGTATTAGAGGCAGCAAGGCTGGAGGCACGCACCAATTATGATATAGAAATGCTCGGGGAAGCAGGATACTGCGCCGGGGTGGAAAACTACTCCCGCCACCTGTCAGGGCGTGCTCCCGGCAGTCCACCGTGGACATTACTGGATTACTTTCCCGATGACTTCCTGCTGTTTATTGATGAGTCACATATGACCCTGCCCCAGATTCGTGGTATGTATCACGGTGACCGCTCCCGTAAGGAAACCCTGGTGGAATACGGCTTTCGCCTGCCCTCGGCTATTGACAACCGCCCGCTTAATTTCACCGAGTTTCAAGAGCACATTAACCAGGTTATCTACACCTCAGCCACACCAGCAGATTATGAATGTGAGCACAGCCAGCAGGTGGCAGAGCAATTAGTCCGACCTACCGGCCTACTTGAGCCTACGGTTGAGGTCAAGCCAACCAAAGGGCAGATTGATGACCTCCTTGACCAGATTAAGACCAGGGTTGACAAAGGGGAGCGCTGCCTGGTAACCACCCTGACCAAGAGGATGGCAGAGGAGCTGGCTGACTATCTAATAGAGATGGGAATGAAGACCCATTACCTTCACTCTGAGATTCAAACGCTGGAGAGGGTAGAGATACTGCGTGACCTTCGCCTCGGTGTTTATGATGTGGTGGTCGGCATAAATCTGCTCAGGGAGGGACTTGACCTGCCAGAGGTGAGCCTGGTGGCTATTCTGGATGCTGATAAGGAAGGCTTTTTGAGGTCGGAGGGAGCACTAATTCAGACTATGGGGCGAGCCTCCCGCCATATAGATGGTCATGTCATTATGTATGCTGATAATACTACTAATTCTATGCGGGCGGCTATAGAGGAAACACAGCGCCGCCGCCAAATTCAGGAAGTCTATAATAGAGAGCATGATATTACCCCCCAGGGAATAAGGAAGGCAATCAAAGATATTACCGAACGAGTGCGGGCAGTAGCCGAAACTCGCACCCCCTATGTTGCTGCTCCCATTGCTAAAGAAGATATAGCTCGCCTGATTAAAGAACTGGAATCACAGATGAAGACAGCCGCCAGAAACCTGGAGTTTGAGAGGGCAGCACTACTGCGCGACCACATCATCGAGCTGAGGAAAGAGTGATGGCTGATGACATAGAGACAAAACAAGAGCGCCGTGAGAGACGGCTGAAGAAGAAGCGAGAGCGGATGCCCCAGCACGGGCGAAGCCTAGCCAAGATGTATATGGATGCCATTCTTAAGCGATTAAAACGAAAAAAAGAGTGTTAAAGAGGCAGGAAAACCTTTTTATCCTCCTCCCCCCTTACCGCTTTCCTCATCAAGCTGTTCCATAATACGGGCAGCCCTGGGGTAACCAATGCGTAACTTCCGCTGCAGGTAAGAAGTGGAGATGTGCTTATGTTCCTGGAGCAGCTGCTTGGCTGTTTCTAGGAGTGGGTCCTCAGGAAAGCCTTCCTTTCTAGCAGTCGAGGGTAGAGTAAATTCCTCAATCTTCAGAGGAACTGCCTCTTCCCTCCGCTGGCTTCCCCAGAAATAGACTAGCCTCTCTGCCTCAGCATCAGAGACATAGCACCCCTGGAGGCGCTTAGGCTTGGCTGCCTCAGTGGGCATATAGAGCATATCCCCTCTACCCAGCAGCTTTTCAGCACCACCGCTATCAAGGATGGTGCGTGAGTCTACCTGTGAGGTAACAGCGAAGCTAATACGAGTAGGAAAGTTAGCCTTGATTAAGCCGGTAACCACATCTACTGATGGGCGCTGAGTAGCTACGACAAGGTGGATACCGGTAGCTCGGGCAAGCTGGGCTAATCGGCATAGAATATGCTCAACTTCTTCAAAGCCAGCCATCATTAAATCGGCAAGCTCATCAACAATTAGTATCAGGTAAGGCAGCTTTTCTTCTCCATGCCTACCCCTGTTATAACCCTCAATGTTACGAGTCCCGGTGGCAGCCAACTTCAGATAGCGTTTGTCCATTTCCTGGTTGAGCCAGCGCAGTGATGACAAGGCTTTGTTGGTATCAACAATAACCGGTACAGCCAGATGAGGTATGCTATTAAATGGGGTCAGCTCTACCCTCTTGGGGTCAACCATAATTAACTTAATATCATAAGGGGTATTATGTAGTAGAAGGCAGCAGATAATAGAATTTAAGCAAACCGTCTTGCCACTTCCTGTAGCCCCAGCAATAAGTAGGTGAGGCATTCTAGACAGGTCAGCAGCCACTGCCTCGCCGCCAGCACCCTTACCCAATGCCAGGCTCAGCTTAGACCTTGCCTCTATCCTCTGAAAGACGCTGGTCTCTACTACCCCACGCAAACTAACCAAGGTCGAAACGGTATTAGGCACCTCAATACCAACTATAGATTTACCTGGCACTGGAGCTTCAATCCTAATGCTGGGCGCAGCCAAGGCAAGAGCCAGGTCATTAGCTAGTGAGGTAATCCTCTCCACCTTGACCCTCGTCCTAGATACCTCCTCCCGCTTTATCCTCACACTACCGTCTTTATCTCTTTCCCTTATCTCCTTTATCTTCCTATCCCAGCCAGGTTCTACACCAAATTGGGTAACGGTTGGTCCAGCGTTTATCTGCACCACCTTAGCCTCAACACCATAACTGGCCAGAGCCTCCTCAACAAGCCTGGCTCTCTGCATATTGTCAGCTTGCTCAAACTCAACCTCGGCAGACCTATCCAGAATATCAATAGGTGGCAATTTCCAGCCATCAACAGTAATCAATGCTGGTGATTCGCCATATTTCTTCCATACCTCCTGAGCCACCTGCCTTAGTTCCTGTTGAGCCTGGGTGGGGGTAAGTGTAGCGGTCGCTTTAATTTCTAATTCTTTCCTTGGCAGTTCAGGGGGCACCATAACCGGTGGTTTTATTTTTTCAGTAGTAGGTCTAGCATAAGTCACCGGGCGATGGGGAGGCACAAGTTCTTCACCAGTTGGTTTAGGAGCTGGTCGCCTTCTAAACTGCTTACTTAGCCAGGAGGTAAAATTCGCCACCAAGCGGGAGCAAGCCCCAGGGGCTACTAAAATAACACCTATAAAGACTAATCCCAGGAGCCGAAGAATGCCAACAAAATCGGGGTAGCCAATGATACCCAGCCCAATACTGCCACCCAGACTAAACCCTCTGAGAATACCCCCTCCAGGGAAAAAGGCTAGTATCCCCCAGACAGCTAGGATGAAGGCAATACCACCCAGCCACTGATTCCAATGATGGACAAGAGAGGATAGTTTCCGTTGCCATAATAGGCTAACCAGAGTTACGATAGCTATGAGGATAAGGGCTAGCCCCCAACCAAATAGCTCAATGGTTCTACCAGCAATGTCACCAACCCACGAAGCCAGATTAGACCACTGCCAGGATAGCAGTGCCACGATGAGAACCAGCAGGAGCAGTCGCCGCACCAGTGGCAACGCTACAAAGTGAAATAGACCGCCTGACCACGACCTTTCCCTAGGCTTTCTCCCGGATTTACCCCCAATACTAGCTTTCCTCTTAGCCATATAATCCCCGATGAGGCAGCATGCTTTGAAGCTACACCTTTACCATAAACGGAAGAATCATAGGCCGGCGCTTGGTCTGCTCATAGTAAAATTTATTCAATGTATCTCTAACTTTAGTATTGATAAAGCTCCACTCAACAGAACGGGCACCACTATGGTCAAGGGTTCGGGCTATCAAGTCACGGCTGGCATCTATCATATCCTTGGACTCCCTGGTATCAACAAAACCTCGTGATACAATGTCAGGTCGCCCTACCAATCTACCAGTCTGCCGGTTAACAGCGATAATCACCACTACCATTCCATCCCTTGATAGCATCCTTCTATCACGGAGAACGACGCTGCCAATGTCGCCTACACTCAGACCATCTACATACACATTACCTGAACTAACCTTACCGGTTACTCTGCCTGCCTCCGGGCTGAGCTCGAGAATATCACCATCCTCCAGCACGAAGGTATTGCTTTCTGGGATGCCTACTGAATGGGCTAATCCAGCGTGAAAGCTCAAGTGGCGATATTCACCGTGAATAGGCATAAAGAACCTTGGTTTGACTAAATTTAATAGCAGCTTTAGCTCTTCTTGGCTGGCATGCCCATGGACATGAACCTGTGCCACCTTACTGTATAATACCTGAGCCCCTTGCTTAAAAAGATTATCCACGGTTCTATTGATTAGTGCCTCGTTACCCGGGATTGGTGTTGCTGAAATAATTATGGTATCTCCGTGAAGGATATGAACCTGGCGGTAGTCTCGATTAGCCATACGAACCAGGGCTGAGGTGGGTTCCCCTTGGCTTCCGGTGGTGACAAGGACAATCTTATTACGAGGCATACCTTTAAGCTCATCAAGCCGAGCCAATATCCCATCGGGAGCATTAAGATAGCCTAGCTCCAATGCCATATGCACTGTATCATTCATACTACGCCCGGCAATAAAGACGCGACGCTGGTGCTTAGCTGCTGAATCTATAACCTGTTGAACACGAGAGACCAGTGAGGAGAAGGTAGTTACAATCACCCTTCCCGGTGCATCAGCCATAATATGGTCTAGGGCTTCACCAACCGCTCTTTCTGACGGAGTATAGCCGGGTAGCTCAGCATAAGTGGAGTCGGAGAGAAGGAGCAGAACCCCTTGTGCTCCTAGCTGAGCTAGCCGAGACAGGTCGGTTGGTTCACCACTGACTGGGGTATAGTCAAGTTTAAAATCTCCGCTATGGACAATAGTGCCAATAGGAGTGTGGATGATTAAACCTACTGAGTCAGGTACGCTGTGGCAAACGGGGAAGAACTCAACCCTAAATTTCCCCAATGTAATCTTACCGCCAGGTGGCACTATCTTAAGATTAGCTCCCGAGAGTGCCTTCCGCTCCTTAAGCTTGACCGAGATAAAACCATGGGTAAGCCTTGTTGAATAAACTGGAGCATTAAGCTGAGATAGAAAATAGGGCAGAGCACCAATATGGTCCTCATGACCATGGGTAATGATTATACCCCTTATTTTTTCCCGTTTCTCCAGCAGGTAGCTAATATCAGGAATTACTAGGTCAATGCCTAGCATTTCTTCCCCGGGGAACATAAGCCCGGCATCAATGGCGATGATGTCATTTTCATACTCCATCACCATCATGTTCTTACCAATTTCAGATAGCCCGCCGAGGGGGATTATCCTTAATTTTGACTTAGTCATAATCTTAAACCTCAAACATAGTTAACTGCTGTGGCTGTTGCTTGGCTTCGGTTATACTTTCTGCCCGGGCTAGGAATGATGGAATCTTTAGCATATCGTCCTCTATCGCCTGGCGCAGACTTTGCTGGTGAAGAGCCGCCGCCGGATGATACATAGCATAGTAGATGACATTATCCCGCTTTTGAGCGGTGCCATGAATCTTGCTTATGCTCTTGCCAGGGAAGAACATCGCCATGGAATAGCGTCCCAGGGTTACAATCATCCTGGGATGAATTAGCTCAATTTGACGTTCCAGCCACCTATGGCAGTTATGTATTTCTTCAGGCAAGGGGTCACGATTTCCCTGTGGTCGGCACTTAATCACATTAGCAATATAAACCTGCTCACGCTTCAAATTGATAGACGCCAACAGTTTATCCAGATATAGTCCTGCCGGACCAACAAAGGGACGCCCTTGCTGGTCTTCATACCAGCCTGGTGCCTCGCCAATGAACATTATATCGGCATCCTCTGCCCCCTCACCAGGTACCACCTTGGTTCGGTATTTAGCTATTTCACACTTCAGACAGAGTGCAATCTCCTCATAAAGCTCACTCAGCGCTGACATCTTAGCCCCGCTTAAACAACCCTTTAGTTATAATAGCAGGACTAATATGTCAAGTCAATTTAAGAGTAATGTTATCTACCTCACCCCCTTTATCCCCCTCTCCTTCAAAGGAGAGGGGGAATTGGTTATGAAAGAGAGGCTTTGCCTCTCTTTGACTCTCCATACTCTAGGGTAGTAATTAGGGAGTTTTAGAGGTGTCAAGCCTCTTAAAGATATTAGTTCCTCTTGTGGAGCTTGACCTTTGGGGTGTTTAAGAGGGGCTGTTGACAGTATAGAGGCATAGTTGTAGACTTCAGGAAGCAAAATGAGTTCTTTAAGCGAAGTTGACCCAGAAATTAGCCATACCCTTAGCATGGAAGCAAAGCGGCAAAGGGAAACAATAAACCTTATCGCCTCTGAGAACTATGCCAGTAGAGCAGTGCTTGAGGCTCAGGGCTCGTTTCTAACTAATAAATATGCTGAGGGTTATCCCCAACGGCGCTACTACGGTGGCTGTGAGAATATGGATACAGTGGAAGGTTTGGCTATCCAGCGGGCTAAAGAGCTGTTCCACGCTGAACACGCTAACGTCCAGCCACACAGTGGGGCTCAGGCTAATATGGCAGTATACTATGCCCTGCTTAACTACGGTGATACTGTTATGGGTATGAGCCTGGCTCATGGCGGGCATCTCACTCACGGTGACAAGGTGAGCTTCTCGGGTATGTCGTATAATTTCATACCCTATGGAGTAAATAAGGAGACAGAAAGGATTGACTATCCAGAGCTAGAGAGGTTAGTCCTAAAGCACAAACCTAAACTGATTGTGTCTGGAGCCAGTGCCTATCCTAGGATTATTGACTTTGAGCGTTTTCGGCATATTGCTGACCTGGTGGGGGCAAGGCTTATGGCTGATATTGCCCATATAGCTGGTATGATAGCTGTGGGGCTACATCCTACCCCTGTGCCCTACACCGATGTGGTAACTTCAACCACGCATAAGACACTGCGCGGTCCGCGAGGTGGGTTTATTTTGTGCCGGGGTGAGCTAGCTTCAGCAATAGATGCGGCTGTTTTCCCCAAGATGCAGGGTGGTCCGCTGATGCATGTCATTGCTGCCAAAGCAGTAGCTTTCTATGAAGCTATGCAACCCGGCTTCGTTGATTATCAACGAGCTACATTGGATAATGCCCTTATTTTAGCCAGCGAACTCCAGCGACTAGGACTGCGCCTTGTAGCAGGCGGAACCGACACCCACCTGGTCCTGGTAGACCTCACTGAGACAGGGGTTACTGGCAGAGAGGCTGAGGAAGCTCTGGGCAAAGTAGGTATTGTAGTTAATCGGAATGCTATTCCCTTTGACCCTCGCCCACCTCGGGCAGCCGGCGGCATCAGGCTGGGCACACCAGCAGTAACCACACGCGGCTTTGGCAAAGAAGAAATGAAGCTCATTGCTTCACTGGTGGTAAAGGTAATTACTAATATTGGTAACCCGAATGTTCAGAACCAGGTAAGGGAGGAGGTTAGCCAGCTCTGCCACCGCTTCCCGGTGCCTGGGATTGAGGAATGAGGTTACTTAGCAACCCTATCCCCATCCCCTTCCCCTTGATAAGGGAAAGCTAGTTTCTTTAGGGGGCTTCGCCCCTCATACCTAATCAACTCCCCTTCCTTGAAAGAGGTAGACTAAACAATCTCTCTCCCTAAAATTTTTCACCGAAATTGTAAATAGTGCTATAATGAACATATCTGGAGTGAGTTAGAGGCTACACTTAAGGGAGGTAATAGTTAATGGATGAGTTGAAGGTATTTACCGGTAATGCCCACCCTGCTTTAGCCCAGGCAGTTACTGAATATCTGGGTATACCTTTGGGCGGGTGTGAGGTCTTTGAGTTTAGTAATGAGAATATCTTTGTTCGTATCCTAGATAATGTCCGCCAGCGAGATACCTTTGTTATCCAGCCCCTCTGCTCCCCGGTCAATAAGAGCCTGGTTGAGCTATTGATTATGATTGATGCCCTGAAGAGGGCATCGGCTGGGCGTATTACTGCCGTGGTTCCTTATTATGGCTACGGACGCACTGATAAAAAAGACCAGCCCAGGGTGCCGATAACAGCCAGGCTGGTGGCTGACCTGCTCACCGTAGCTGGTGCCAGTCGCTTGCTGACAGTGGATTTGCACGCAGCACAGATTCAGGGCTTCTTTAACATACCGGTTGACGAACTGACCTCCCTTTACTTATTGAGCCATTACTTTGAGCAGAAAAACCTTGATGACCTGGTAGTGGTGGCTACTGATATAGGTATTTCCAAGAAGGCGCGAGATTTGGCAGCCAAGCTTAATACCCCGCTGGCTATTATGGAAAAGAGACGAATAGGCAATGTTGACCAGGCTGAGACGCTGAATGTTATCGGTGAGGTAGAAGGCAAGGTGGCGCTTACTGTTGATGATGAAATAGATACTGCTGGCTCTCTGGTAGGTGTTGTCTCTGCCCTGGAAAAGCAAGGAGCTAGGGAAATATATGCCTGCTGCACTCACCCGGTATTCTCCGGTCAGGCTACCCAGAGGATAGCCTCATGCCCAGTGAAGGAGGTAGTAGTTACTGACACGATTCCCGTCACCGGTAATAAAAAATTAGATAAGATTACTGTTTTGCCCATAGCCCCTCTAATAGGTGAAGCCATCAGTCGCATCCACACGGGACAATCCATAGGGGCTATGTTTGAGTAAGGGTAAGTTATGTTTAAATTATTTGGCGGACTTATTGATTCTAATGAGAAAGAGCTGAAGCGGCTCCAACCGTTAGTAAACCAGATAAATGAACTTGAGCCTGAATTTGAAAAACTCAGTGATGACGAGCTTCGTGCCAAGACCGATGAGTTTAAGGCTCAGATTAAAGCTGGCAGTTCGCCTGACGAGCTTCTGCCTGAAGCTTTTGCTGCCGTGCGTGAAGCCGCCAAGCGGACTATAGGTCAACGCCACTTTGATGTGCAGTTGACGGGGGGCATTGTCCTTCATCAGGGTAAAATTGCCGAGATGAAAACCGGCGAGGGTAAAACTCTGGTTGCCACCCTCCCCCTCTACCTGAACTCCCTTACCGGTCAGGGCTGCCACCTGGTTACAGTTAATGATTATCTGTCCAAGCGAGACCTTCACTGGATGGGACCTATCTACCACGCCCTGGGGGCAACTGTAGCCAGCATTCAGCATGAAGCCTCCTTCATTTATGACCCAAGCTATGAATCAGAAGACCGACAGTGGAACTTTTTGCACCCTATCTCCCGTCGCCAGGCTTATGAGGCTGATATTACCTATGGCACCAATAACGAGTTTGGTTTTGACTATCTGCGGGATAATATGGTTATAGACC
>JABUBO010000847.1_pt1 | contig 10155 bp, 10 predicted proteins | sample 7240361 | NCBI WGS metagenome assembly JABUBO01 (sample SAMN07256346, study PRJNA390944) | subsurface metagenome | isolation source: Methane hydrate marine sediment | place: Pacific Ocean: Eastern North Pacific, ODP site
CTATCCGTCGTGGGCGTCCGGAGATTTGAGGGGGGCTCTCTCTAGTACGAGAGGATCGAGAGGGACAGACTTCTGGTGTGCCAGTTGTTCCGCCAGGAGCATCGCTGGGTAGCTAGGTCTGGTTAGGATAAGCGCTGAAAGCATCTAAGTGCGAAGCCTGCCCCAAGATGAGATCTCCCGCCCCTGTGATTTATCACAGGGGGTAAGACCGCAAGTAGACTACTTGTTTGATAGGCGGTGGGTGAAAGGGTAGTAATGCCCTTAGCTAAACCGTACTAATGGTCGAGGGCTTGACCTGCTTCAGAGTTGATATTAGACCTATTTTGATAATGGCTAAAAAAGAACCCGGGTTCAAGGCTTGGGTTCTTTCTTTATTCTGGATAGTGTGTTAAAATATGATAGTCTCCTGGTGGTTAGAGCGGGGTGGAACCACCCGTTCCCATTCCGAACACGGAAGTGAAACGCTCCAGCGCAGACGATACCGGGGGGGCAACCCTTTGTGGAAAATATGCCACTGCCAGGGGGCTTCAGGGTTGACAAATAATCCTTAGCTTCAGGTTTTGACCTTTGTCCTTGGTTGCTTTATAATAGGTAGGAAATAGTTCCAAGGAGAAAAGATGGCTAGCCGATTTGAGAAATTCTCAGAGCGAGCTCGTAGGGTTCTCACCCTAGCCCAAGAAGAGGCGCAGCACCTTAACCATAGCTATATTGGCACAGAGCATATTTTGCTTGGTTTGGTGCGGGAGGAGGAGGGAGTGGCAGCTAAGGTTCTTACCAATCTAGGGGTGAGCTTGAGTAAGGTGCGTTCTGCGGTGGAATTTATTATCGGGCGTGGTGAGAAACCTAGTTCGGGTCAAATCGGGCTTACCCCCAGAGCTAAGAGAGTCATTGAATTGGCTATAGATGAGGCACGTTACCTCGGTCATAATTATATTGGCACTGAGCATCTCTTGTTAGGCTTGCTGCGCGGGGGGGAAGGGGTAGAGGCTAGTGTATTAGATAGCTTTGGTGTTACTCTTGAGCGAGCGCGTGCTGAAACAACTCACATCCTCAGTCAAGGTATATCTAGGGCAAGGCCGGCTCGTACCTCAAGTCAGACTCCGGCTTTGGACCAGTTGGGCATTGACTTGACCGGGGCCGCCCGTGCTGGGAAACTTGACCCGGTTATTGGACGGGTTAGGGAGATTGAGCGGGTAATTCAAATCCTCAGCCGTCGAACTAAGAACAATCCAGCTCTTATTGGTGAGCCGGGGGTAGGGAAAACGGCAATTGTTGAGGGCTTGGCTCACCGCATTATCGCCGGCGATGTTCCTGAAACATTGGAAGGGAAACGGATACTAACCTTGGATATGGGGGCAGTAGTAGCTGGGACAAAATACCGGGGTGAGTTTGAAGAACGGCTAAGGAAGGTTATTGATGAAATAAAAACTGCGGGAAACTGCGTGCTCTTTGTTGATGAGTTCCACACTATTGTCGGTGCTGGGGCGGCTGAGGGGGCAGTTGATGCGGCTAATCTTCTCAAACCGGCGCTGGCACGAGGCGAATTGCAGTGCATCGGCGCTACTACCCTTGATGATTACCGTAAGTATGTAGAGCGCGATGCTGCCCTGGAGCGCCGTTTCCAGCCTATTTTGGTAGAGGAGCCTTCGGTAGAGGAAACACTGGAGATTTTACGCGGTGTTAAGGAACGCTACGAAGAGCATCACAAGCTGACGATAAGCGATGAGGCGCTAAATTCAGCAGCTACATTAGCTGCCAGATATATACCCGACCGTTTTCTGCCCGATAAGGCTATCGACTTGGTTGATGAGGCAGCGTCAAGAGTAAGAATTAGACACCGGACTGTACCTATTACCTTGAAGGAAGCCAGGCAACTTGAGGATAGTGTGCGTAAGGATAAAGATGCTGCACTGGCTACCCAGCAGTATGATTATGCTGCTGAACTGCGCCAGCGAGAGCTTCAAATTGAGGAAAAAATAAAGAGGATGGAGGAAGAGTGGCAGTCTGAGCAGGAGCAAGAGCCGCCGGTGGTGACTGCTGAGGATATTGCTGAAGTAGTTAGTATGTGGACCGGGATTCCAGTAGTGCAGTTGGGTGGTGATGAGACCATTCGGCTACTTCAAATGGAGGAGGTGTTGCATAAGCGCATTATTGGTCAGGATGAGGCAATTAATATTATTGCTAAGGCGGTAAGGCGAGCCCGAGCCGGGCTCAAAGACCCGAGGCACCCTATAGGCAACTTTGTCTTTCTCGGTCCAACCGGTGTTGGTAAGACAGAGCTGGTCAGAGCCCTGGCTGAGTTTATGTTTGGTAGTGAGGACGCCCTAGTCAGGCTTGATATGTCTGAGTTTATGGAGAAATTTGCTATATCCCGACTGGTTGGGGCACCGCCAGGATATGTTGGCTATGAGGAGGGTGGGCAGTTAACTGAAGCGGTAAGGCGTAAGTCATACTGCGTCATACTCCTTGATGAGATTGAAAAGGCTCACCCTGACGTGTTTAATATATTGCTCCAGATATTTGATGATGGTCACTTGACTGATGCTAAGGGTCGCCGGGTTGATTTCCGCAACAGCATTATTGTTATGACCAGCAATGTGGGTGCTGAGCTTATCAGGAAAGGCACCACTATAGGCTTTGCTGTTCATGATGAGGCCAAGTCTCGGCAGGAATCTTACGAGCGGATGAAGGAGAAGTTGCTTGGCGAATTAAAGAAGACCTTCCGTCCCGAGTTTCTCAATCGTGTTGACGGTGTGGTTGTATTTCATTCCCTCACCAAGGAACAGATCCGAGAAATAGTTGATTTGATGCTGGTTACAGTAACTCAGCAGCTATCTGAGAAGGGGGTAAAGCTGGAGGTAACCGATGCGGCTAAGGATTTCTTGGGCGAGAAGGGCTACGATGAGGTTTTTGGGGCTCGACCTCTTCGCCGGGTGATTCAAGATATGGTTGAGAATAGACTTTCAGAGGCCGTGCTCCGAAACGAATTTAAGGTTTTTGAGCGAGTTTTTGTGGTTGAAGCTGAAATGACTGAAATTACTTCAGATATCATTGACGCTATCAAGGCAATGAAGGGTGTCCTTAGCGTAGACAGGTCCGAAGATTTACTGACTATTTACTGCTCGGCGGATTTGAAATCTCAAATAGAAAAGACAATCAAGGACAATGATGGTTCTTTTGTTCATATAAAGGTGCAGAGCTATATTTCCAAGGCTTTAGTCGATGTGGAAGAGAATGAAATCGTACTGAAAACAGAGGAGAAACTCGTACCGCACGCAGCAACTGTAGGCGCATTGCTGGGAGATGATAAACTATAAGTTATTATGCATAGATAAGCCAGTGGGTTATTGAAAGGGTGGGGAAACTGAGATAGATGAAATAACCACCCTTTCATTTTGATATATGGGACGAAGTAAATAGTTGCGTATATTAAGACCGCCTAAAAACGGGCTAATAGGGGATAAGGAGGCAGGATAGCAATATGGGAGTGCCTTGGGGGCAGGCTGTACAAGTTGGCGGTGTTGGTTTTGTCATGGTCTTTGCATTGCTAGTTATTTTGGCCGTAGTTATATGGCTAACCGGTCTGGTGCTTAGTAAAATCAGCGCTGGTAAAGCTGAAGCTGATACCAAGAAGAAAGGGGATTAGAAGTTGGCTCAAGAAATTGTAGAGGTTCCGTTGACGGGTAAGATTATTAGTGTAAATGTCAAACCGGGGGATGAGGTTAAGGAGGGAGACATACTTTGTTTACTGGAATCAATGAAGATGGAGAACCCTATATTGGCGCCGGTAGATGGCACCGTTACTCAAGTAGAGATTGAAGTTGAGCAAGTAGTTAAGCCTGGCATGAGAATAGCCATTATTGAATACTAAAAAGTTGGCGATTTATGTTCGGTCTTTTTGAAACCGGGTTTCAGTTCTTTTATTGGGGCAATGCTTTAATGCTCCTTATCGGAGGGACTCTAATCTACTTGGGAATTACCAAGAAGATGGAGCCCCTTTTACTAGTGCCCATAGGGTTTGGTATGTTGCTAATCAATCTTCCCCTTGGCGGCTTGATGGACTATGAGCTACAGGTAACAAACACGGCAGGAGCACCAGCCAGGGTTATCAGTATTGAAGTGGATAGAACCACCAGGATTGGGGAAAATGATATTATTTTACAACTAGACTCAGGAGAGGTATTGGCTCCAGTCCATGGTAGGCTCAGGGAAGTCAAGGTTTCACCGGGTGAGGTGGTTGAGCCTGGTCAAGTGGTAGCAGTAATGATAACCAATGCCCAGACAGACCAGTCGAAGATACCGACAAAGCCGGTGGGTTTACTATCCAGAATATTCGCCTATGGGATTATGTGGCAGATTATACCGCCTCTCATCTTCCTCTGTCTGGGGGCATTGACCGACTTTGGGCCGATGATAGCTAATCCCAAGACCCTGCTGCTCGGTGCCGCTGCCCAATTTGGTGTCTATTTTGCCTTTTTTGCCGCCTTAGCCACCAATTTCTTTATGGTGGATGGGTTCAACATTGCCGAGGCAGCCTCCATAGGCATAATTGGGGGTGCTGAGGGACCAACCACAATCTATGTTACCTCTATCCTTGCCCCTCACATAATAGGCGCTACTGCAGTAGCCTGCTATACCTATATGGCGCTGGTGCCTATTATCCAGCCGCCAATAATAAAATTGCTCACTTCCAAGAAAGAGCGAGCTATCTACATGAAACCACAGTTGCGTGAAGTCTCGACGCGGGAGAAGATATTATTTCCGATATTTTCAGCAATAATTGTAATATTGTTTGTCCCTATGTCAGCCCCCCTTATTGGCTGCTTCATGGTTGGCAACCTGTTTATGACCTGTGGCGTTACCGACAGGCTTAGTAAAACGGCACAGACGGCATTCATAGACATCCTGACCATATTCATCACACTATGTATAGGTGCCACCATGAGCGCCGGGAATTTCTTTCTGCCAAAGACCTTAATGGTCTTGTTTTTAGGAGTGGTGGCATTTGCTACTGCTACCGCAGCCGGTGTCATAATGGCTAAAGTAATGAACCTCGTTTCCAAGGAGAAGATTAATCCTATGATAGGAGCTGCCGGGGTATCGGCAGTACCTATGGCAGCCAGGGTGGTGCAGGTATTGGGGCAGAGAGAAAACCCCAGAAACTTCCTCTTAATGCATGCCATGGGTCCTAATGTGGCTGGGGCTATTGGTGCTGCTATCGCCGGTGGTGTGTTCTTAGGTATGGTGCCTCGGATAATGGGTTAGCTCCAACCCCTTTTAATTCAAATTCTTCAAATTGCCCTTGCATTACTACCTAAAATCGGTTAAAGTCAATCTGTGAACAAATCAGATAAAAGGACTGTTTTTGTCTGTCAGCAGTGCGGCAAGGAGAGCCTTAAATGGCTAGGGCGCTGCCCAAACTGCCATGAGTGGAACAGCTTTGTCGAAACAACGGTAGCTGCTCCGGCTACCTCCCTCCGACCTATTTCACCAGTTAACCCACCACAAGAGCTATCTCAGGTTGTAATTGAGGCAGCAGACCGCTTCCCCCTCCCTCTACCTGAGTTTAACCGGGTGCTGGGTGGAGGCGTGGTATCTGGTTCCATGGTGCTCATTGGTGGCGACCCTGGTATTGGTAAATCAACCCTCCTGCTTCAGATTTCGGCTCTGGTGACGCAGGCTAGAGGTAAGGTGGTTTATGTTTCCGGCGAGGAAACACTCCACCAGATTAAGCTCAGGTCAGAGCGTCTCGGGGTAAAGGGTGAGAAGCTTTACCTTCTGGCTGAGACTAACCTGGAGGTTGTCCTAAGCCAGATTGAGGAATTATCCCCCGGTCTGGTGGTTATTGATTCCATCCAGGCTGTTTACCTCCCTGAGTTGGATACAGCACCGGGCAGCATAACTCAGGTGCGAGAATGCACCCTGCGGCTTATGCACTGGGCAAAGCTCAGCGCCGTGCCTATTTTCATTGCCGGGCATGTAACCAAGGATGGTGCTATTGCCGGTCCTAGAGTCCTGGAGCACATTGTTGATGTGGTGCTTTACCTTGAGGGTGAGCCGTTTAGTGCCTATCGGTTGCTGCGTTGCGTGAAAAACCGTTATGGCTCTACCAATGAGATAGGTGTCTTTGAGATGAAGGAGCAAGGTCTGATTGAGGTAGATAATCCATCGCAGGTATTCCTATCCCAGCGGCGGGGTGAGACTATAGGCTCAGCGGTAGTGCCTACCCTGGAAGGTAGCCGACCCCTGCTGGTGGAGATTCAAGCCTTGACTAATCCCACTAGCTTTGGCTTACCACGGCGCACTGCCAACGGTGTTGATTTTGGTCGGTTGCTGATAATAACTGCCGTGCTGACCAGGCGAGTCGGCTTAAAGCTGGGGAGTCAGGACATTATAGCTAATGTTACCGGTGGGCTTAAAATTGGAGAGCCAGCGGCTGACCTAGGTATTGCCATGGCTATTGCCTCTAGTTTCCGTGATGCCGGGGTTGACCCACAACTGGTGGCAGTGGGGGAGGTGGGGTTGAGCGGTGAACTAAGAGCCGTTTCTCAGTTAGACAGGCGGGTGAGTGAGGCAGCCCGGCTGGGATTCAAGCGTTGCCTGGTGCCTAAACTTGGTGCCAGGGTTAGCCCAGCCCCCAAGGGTATTGAGCTTATCCCGGTCAGCACCTTGAGAGAAGCAATAGGGGTAGGATTGGTCAGAGGTAAGCCAAGGGCTGGAGGCATATAAGCCAGCTCTCAAGTTTTAAGTAATGGGATGACACAGATAAAGCGAAGCGGCTCGTTACCATTATTAACAAAGCAGTGGTGCTCGTTAGGCGGGACAAAGACAACGCTATCTTTGGCTATCTGGGTTTCCTTCTCTCCGCTTATCACCACCCCTTGACCGGAAAGAACAAATACCTCGTGTTCCCACTGGTGAGAATGAGGTGGAGTTGAGATACCGGGTTCAACCTCAAAGACGCGCATACAAAAATTTGGCGCCCCATCGTCAGCGTTAATAACCTCACGCTTAACCACTCCAGGTAGCTCCTGAATAGGTTTAGCATCCAGGTACTTTCTTACTTTCATTGCATCTCCTTGTTTTTATTGTTCCTTCTCGTATCTGGCAACTGCTTTGGTCTTTAGGCCACCCCTTTCCTTGTAATCAGCCTCTATCACCATTGAAACTGGCTGCAACAGTTGCACTAAATCTTGAAGGACTCGGTTTACCGCGTGCTCCTGCAATATTCCCACATTCCGATAGGAGGTCAGATAGTATTTCAAGGATTTGAGTTCGACCAGGGAATGGTGGGGAACATAGCGTATCACCAGTCGGGCAAAATCGGGTAAGCCAGTCCACGGGCAAACAAAGGTGAACTCCTCAGTCTCATAGACTATCTCGGTTGCTGAGTCCGGGTAGTCAAAGGGGATAGCTTCAAGCACAGCAAAGTCAATCGCCTCTTCCGACTGAATATCAAATCGCCTTGAGGTATATTTGTCCACTGCCACTTTTATTCCCCTTGTGTCTTAGATTTGCCTTCTTCGGTAAAGGCTTTAAGAAATGTGCTGGGGATTTTAGGGACTTGAGCTTCAACCCACCTTTGAAGACAGGTAAAGGAGCAAAAGTCATACTGGTCAATAGACCTCACCCCTGTCCAGTGATGAACAGTTAACCAACCACTCAAAACTCGGCAGGGGACATCCTCAGGCAGGTCTTCTCTCCTGGAGCAAGGGGTATATTCCACCTTTTTGCCGCAGGTATAGCAGGTGGCATCCTTCTTTACTGGTGACATTAGTCCCCCAACATTTACTTGCTCTTTAAAATATTCTAGCACTATTTGAAATCCAATGCTAATATGTAAGGTCGCTTAGCAACCTATCCCCCTGACCCTTATGGGCTTTATCGGGTGACCCTATCCCCTGTATCCCCTTCCCCTTGATGATGGGAAGGGGAAGATTTTGAAAAGAGGGGCTGACGCCCCTCTTAAACACTCCCACATTATTAACCCAGAGCAAGGAGAGTCAAAGAGAGGCGAAGCCTCTCTTCTAATATTCTTCCCCCTCCCTTATCAAGGGAGGGGGATAAAGGGGGTAGGTTGTTAAATAAATATTAAGGGGGTGAGGTTGACCCCGTTAGGAAATCTAACGGAGTTGATAAACAATCTAAATATGTGTAAACTCAATTGAGTCTCGGTAGTGGGTTCGGACATAAAAATGGGTAATCAACAAAGGGTAGGGGCGGTTATTGTGGCTGCGGGCAGCAGCCAGCGGATGGGTGGGGTGGACAAGGTGTTTGCTCTATTAGGTGGTAAGCCTGCTCTAGCCCGGGTGATTGATGCTTTTCAAAGGTGTAGTCCTATTGACCAGGTTGTTGTTGTCGTGAGTGAGCAAAGCCTTGAGCAGTGCCGGCGGTTGGTAGCTGAGCAAGGGTGGTCAAAGGTAACTGATGTTTGTGCTGGCGGCAGACGGCGTCAGGATTCAGTGGTCGCTGGACTTGGTCGATTGAGCCATTGCCACTGGGTGGTAATCCACGATGGAGCCCGACCATTATTGACTGAGGATTTAATCTACCGGGGGCTGACTGAAGTCAAAGAAACAGGTGCGGCGGCGGCTGCCGTGCCGGTTACGGATACCATTAAGGTAGCTGGAGATGACAGGCTGGTTCAGCAGACGCCACCACGACATAACCTGTGGGCAGTGCAGACCCCTCAGGTGTTTCGTTTTGATATAATAACTGAGGCCTATCACCAGGCAAAACAAGAAGTGACTGATGATGCCACACTGGTAGAGCAGTTGGGCTATAGGGTTAAGCTCTACATGGGCTCTTACGATAATATAAAGGTAACCACCCCCGATGACCTGGTTTTAGCTGAGGTTTTGTGGCAAAAACGTGGAAAGTAAGATTCGTATTGGCATAGGTTTTGATGTTCATTCCCTGACCCCGGGGCGCAGGCTGGTGCTGGGTGGGATAGAGATACCATTTGATAAGGGGCTTAGTGGTTGGAGTGATGCCGATGTATTAACCCATGCTATTATAGATGCCCTGTTGGGGGCGGCGGCTCTGGGAGATATAGGTAGCCATTTCCCACCCGGTGACCCACAATATAAGGATATTTCCAGCCTAGCTCTACTTAAAGAAGTAGGGGGTAAGCTGGCAGAAAATGGTTGGCAGATAGGTAATGTTGATGCTACTATTGTGGCTGAGCAGCCTAAACTTGGAGACTTTATTGGTGGGATGCGGAAGCAGCTCAGCCAGACGCTGGGCATTGCTCTCAGTCAGGTGAGTGTAAAGGCTAGCACCTCAGACCAGTTAGGTTCTATTGGTCGGGGGGAGGGGATAGCTGCTTATGCTATAGCCTTGATACAAGGCGTTTCAGCCTAGTTTATTAAGTTGGGGATTTGATGCACTATTTAGTAAATCAGTCGAGTGGTACAATCTGCTTTCCTAAGGCGCTGAACTGCGTCTGTCTTTTGCCCCGATTTACCGGGGCATCGGGCAGGAAGGTTTAGCTAGGAAGGAGAGTAGTTCAATGTCACTTATTGCGAGCATTAAAAGGGATATTAAAGCAGCTTTTGAGCATGACCCGGCGGCTATCAGCACTATTGAGGTGCTGCTTGCCTACCCTGGATTTCATGCCCGCCAGTTGCATCGGTTAGCCCATACTCTGTTTAAGTGGCGTATCCCGGTTATACCCCGGCTGGTGTCGCATATTAACCGATTTCTTACCGGTATAGAAATCCACCCCGGGGCTAAGATTGGGGAGGGATTATTTATTGACCATGGTATGGGTGTGGTCATTGGTGAGACCTCAGAGATAGGAGACAATGTTAGCTTATATCAGGGGGTAACCCTGGGTGGCACCAGCCATCAGCGGACGAAGCGCCATCCTACCCTGGGCAATAATGTGGTTGTCGGGGTCGGGGCACAGGTTATCGGGAATATTACTATAGGTGACAATACCAAGGTTGGGGCTGGCTCGGTGGTGGTGACCTCGGTGCCGACCAATGCCACTGTGGTTGGGGTGCCGGGACGGGTGGTGGCAATCAGGAACCCCGATACCGACACTGTAGAGAGGTTGCCTGACCCGGTCGGGGAGAAGCTGGAGAGTTTGGAGAGGCGAGTGGATGAGTTGGAGCAGCGTTTAGCTATGAGGGAAGGAAGTAAAGATGAAGG
>JABUBO010000848.1_pt1 | contig 10142 bp, 5 predicted proteins | sample 7240361 | NCBI WGS metagenome assembly JABUBO01 (sample SAMN07256346, study PRJNA390944) | subsurface metagenome | isolation source: Methane hydrate marine sediment | place: Pacific Ocean: Eastern North Pacific, ODP site
AATTTTACCAGGACATTCCAAAAAATAGAGATAGATACGGTTATTATTATGATGCTAATCAAAATGAGGTTATATCTTTAGGAAACTGGTGCCCGATATTGGCTGTTTATGGTGATGAAGGTTGGTATAAAGACCCGTTTCTTCCTATAGGAGATCCTTTTTACAGCGATAGCTCAATTTATGAAATAAAGATAATGCTGCCAGAAGATTATGTTTTGGCATCTACTGGAGAGCTTTTTAATAAAGAAAAAGTTGATAACTATGTAACTTACACATATCAGGCTTATCCAGTTAGAGATTTCGCAATTATGTTCAGTAAAGAGTATTATGTCTTAGAGGATGAATATCAGGATATCAATATTTACTCCTATTTGGTAGGAGAAGACCTAGAAAAATTTAAATATAGTATAAATTGGGCAAAAGAAGCCATTTCTATTTTCAGCGAGCTTTTTGGAAAATACCCTTATCAAAGTTATTCAATCGCTCAAAACTTCAGTAATTTTGGTGGGATGGAATATCCACAACTTTGCCAGATTAAATATGTAGATAAAGGATATAGAGAAAATATTGATGAAAAATATTATTACTATCGTAATGAATATGTAATTGCTCATGAAACAGCTCACCAGTGGTGGTACTCAATTGTAGGAAATAATGAGATTTATGAACCCTGGTTGGATGAAGCATTTGCTGAATATTCTACATATCAATACTTTATTAATAAGTATGGTGAAGATAGGGGGATAGAGTTTTTTTCAATGATCCGACCAGAACCTCTTTCCATAGAAGTCCCATCTAAAGTAATGAATAAAACAATAAGAGATTACACAGATTTTAGACAATACTCGCGTGATATTTATGGTGGGGGTGCAGAGCTTCTATTTAGATTGGAGAAACATCTTGGAAGAGATGTTATGTATAAGATATTAAGAGAATATTTCGAAAAGTATAAGTTTGAAAATGCAGATATCATAGGATTTATTAATATTTGTGAAGAAGTAAGTGGAAAAGACCTCTCAGAATTCTTCTCTCCCTATTTTAATGACTTTTAAATCTATTACTAAATTATTTCCCCCTTCAAGTGAAATAATTAGATACTATTTTTGGCAGTTTTCGCAGTGATATGTCCCTCTACCACCAACAATTATTCTATTTATATTTCTTCTGCATAATGGACACGGCTTACCCTGTCTATCATAAACATTGAAATTATTTTGAAATCTTCCTTTGCTACCATCGGGATAACAAAATCCCTCCCTCGATGACCCACCAACATTAATACTTTCATTCAATACTCTGTTTATACTTGAATATAATGATTCTATCTCCAGTCTATTGAGTTTTGATATCTCTCTTTTAGGGTGTAGTTTTGCTAAGAAAAGTATTTCATCCACATAATAATTTCCAAGTCCAGTTACATAAGTGGGATCTAAAAGGTTCAACTTTAATATCCCTTTTCTTTTCTTTGTTATCTTATAAAATTTATCTATATTGTATTCATCTGATAAGGGGTCAATTCCCAAATCTTTGAAGATGGGGTGATTTCTAAGCTGTATTGTTGGGATGGACCTTACATATCTTAAACTTAAATTCTGAAGACATAGATAACCATTATCTACATTTAAAATCATGGGGGTATAATTATTTATTAATAGCTTTTCCGAAAAGTATCTAAGAAATCCTGTAATCTTTAAATTTAGTACTAAATTATTTCCTCCTTCAAGTGAAATAATTAGGTACTTTCCTTTCCTGGTTATATTTAGAATGTACCTATTGGCAAGTTCATGTTCTAATAATTTTACTTGTGGGTAATATATACTATCCTTATAAAATTCTATATTTGTTAACTTCTTTCCTGTGAATTTCTTTTTTAATTTCTTTTTTAATATTTCAATTTCTGGTAAACATGGCATTAAATTAATACTCCTAAAATTTTACAAATTAAAAATTTATACTTAATAAAAATTTTATCATATTAGAGTTATTTATTATACTTATTTAAAGAATTAATTTAAAAATAATAAAAATTTATATTGAATAATCAAAAAAGGATTAAAAAGTTCTAAAAAATATTAAAAATATTAATAAAAAAATAACATTATCATTTTGTTACTACAAATATTGACAGAGTTAGGAATATTTAATATATTATAAAGACTTTTAAATTTGATAAACATTTATAAATTTAGAATTTTCTATTATAATTTATATAAGGAGGTGATAATTTAATAAAAAAACTATTTAATTAAAAATTAAAAAGGAGGAATTAGTGAAAAAATTTAAAATTTTATTACCACTCTTAATTTCTATTTTTCTTGTAGTTGTATTAGTTCTTTCAGGCTGCCCAGCCCCCCCTGTTGAGGAAGTTGAGGAAACCACACCAACACCTGAAGAAGAAACTACTCCTGAGATAGGTGAAGTAACACTTGAATTATGGGAGCAGGAAGGAGAAGACATAGATGTCATAATTGACACATTCCTTGCTGATTTTATGGAGGAGTATCCAAATATTACAATAAACCGCACACACTATCCTAATGAGGAGTTAAGAGATCAGTTCCAAACTGCAAGCATGGCAGGAGCACCACCAGACTTGGTATGGTGTCCAAGCGATTTCGCTGGTCCATTTTCCACTATGGGATTGATTCAACCTTTAGATGAGCACTTTGATTTTACAATATATGTTGAGTCAGCTAACGATGCTGTTAAGTTAGAAGATAAAATCTGGGGAGTTGCTCTTACAAATGGAAATCATCTAATGTTCCTCTATAACAAATCTTTAGTGGACGTCCCTCCAGAAGACACAGATGAACTTATTGCAATGGCTAAGGAATTAACCACTGATGAAATTCGAGGATTTGCCTATAATCTTAACGAACCTTTCTGGCTGATGCCTTGGCTAGGAGGTTTTGGAGGATGGCCTCTTGATAAAACTACACCAACTCTTGATACTACTGAGATGATAGAAACACTTAAGTTTGTTCAGGATTTAAAATTTGAACATAAGGTTGTACCTGAAGAATGTGACTATGACTGTGCAGACACACTTTTCAAAGAAGGAAAGGCAGCGATGATCATCAATGGTGACTGGTCATTGGGTGGTGATACTGGATACATTGCTACATTGGGTGAAAATTTAGGTATTGCTAAGATCCCTAAGATTAGTGCTACAGGAAATTGGCCAACACCTATGACAAGTGGTAAATTCTTAATGTTTAGTGTTGAATTAGAAGGAGAAAGACTTGAAGCTGCTAAATTATTCGCTAACTGGTATACTTCAAAAGAAATGCAGTTAAAGCAGTTTACAGATATGAAGAGATTACCAGCTCTTATTGAAGCAATTGAAGATCCAATGATTGCTGAGGATGCTTTAATGGCTGCTTCAGCAGATCAAATGTCAGTAGGTAAACCTATGCCAGTCGTTCCTGAAATGAGAGCATGCTGGGACGCAATTAGACCTCAGCTTGAACTTATAATGGCTGGAGATATTACTCCTGAAGAAGCAGCTGAGGCAATGCAATTGGATGCTGAAACTAAGATACAGGAGATGAAGGAGTAAATAGTTAAAAATGTAAATAGAGGGGGAAAATCCCCCTCTATTTAATTTAAATTTCATTTGTGTAGATTATAGTTAGTTGAAGAATTTTTTTATAATTTAAGATTGCATATCAGAATTTTTGTTGTTATCAAAAACAATTGAGTAACAAAGATAATAAAATAATTATTAAATTAAAAGCTTTTTTTATATTAATAATTTAATCACTAATTTAATCTAATTATTAATAAAAACTCCTATATCAATTAAAATATTGTAGGTATATATGCCACTTACTTTTAACATTGTCAAGAGCTCAGTTTCACAAGTATTTTTATTCTTACTTCTTGTTTTAATAGGAGTGGCACTTTTAGAATTGTATCTTTATCTTCACTTTAAACTTGCTCAATCTAAAAGAATTTATGTTATTCTTTCATTTATTATAGGTGTTCCTCTAATATCTGCACTTATTTTTCTTTTACTTAAAGTATATCAAGCTAAGAGTTTCTATATTCCTAGAACAAACTATCTTGTTTTAGGTAAATTATTAATAATTGTAATTTTCGCTGAGTTATTAATTTTTTTGGTATTTAGATATATTATTAAAACAAAATATCAATTACCTTTAATGTTGATTGCACCAGGATTAATTGGTGCAATTCTTCTAATTATTTACCCTTTCTTTTTTGAAGTTAGGTTAGCTTTTGGTAAACTAAATCTCTATACAGTTAAAAATTGGCTTGCTACTGGGGAATTGGGATTTGTTTGGTTTAAAAATTTCTATAATGTTTTTACTCAGTCACCTCTTCATAACATTACTTTCTTTCAATTATTGCTAAGGACAATTCTTTGGGTAGTTATTAATGTAACATTTCATGTAGCTGGTGGGATGGCTATTGCACTTTTACTAAACAGACCAATGAAAGGAAGAGGAATCTATAGAACACTAATTGTTGTACCATGGGCAATGCCTCAGATAGTTGCAGTACTCGCTTGGAGAGGAGAATTTCATGCAACTTTCGGTTTTATAAATATAATGTTAGGTAGAATAGCTGAAATATTACCATTTCTGCAAACAATTGGTTTCGGACCTCTCCCTTGGAGAACAAATCCTTTTTGGGTATTTGTAATGGTTTGTATAGTAAATATATGGTTAGGAATACCTTTTATGGCAGTAATAATTCTAGGTGGTTTACAAAGCATCAGTAGTGAATATTACGAAGCAGCTGAGATAGATGGGGCATCAGGTTTTCAAAGATTTTTAAAGATAACTCTTCCATTACTTAGACCTGTTCTTATTCCAGCTATTATATTAGGAGTCATTTGGACTTTTAATCAAGTAAATGTGATATTTCTAATGACAGGTCAAGCTGGTGGTCAAGAGCATGCTGATATCTTAGTTTCAGCACTTTATAAGTCTGCTTTCATGTTTTATAGATATAGTTATTCAGCTGCCTTCGCGTTAATATGTTTTGTACTTTTATTTATCTTTGCTGCTATTTGGGTTCGAGTTTCTAGGATAACGGAGGGAATGTACTAATGAATAGAGGTTTTTTAAAAGCAAGAAGAGGCGATAGTCCATTTAAAAGAATTTTAATACATATGACACTTATAATTTGCTGTATAATCGCTATATATCCAATTACTAGAATCTTCTCAGTATCACTTCGACCTGGTGATAGACTGCTTACAACAGATTTAAGAATTATTCCTGAAGATGCTAGTTGGGATAATTACAAAGAAGTTCTTTTAGATTCTAATTTCCTGTTATGGCTTTGGAATAGTATTTTAATTACAATAACAACTAGTATATCAGGAGTAATATTAGCTACATCTGCAGGTTATGCTTTCTCAAGATTTAGATTTCCTGGTCACAGAGCTGGGCTTCTTTTTATCTTAGCAACTCAAATGATTCCAGCCAGTATGCTACTCCTTCCTTTATACATTATGTTAGTTAGATTAAAAATGATAAACTCATATTTAGGTTTAATTATTGCTTATTCGGTTACTGCTCTTCCTTTTACCATATGGATACTTAAGGGATATTTTGATACAATTCCACCTGAGCTTGAGGAAGCAGCTCGTGTAGATGGTGCTACTCATTTAGGTGCTTTTTATAAAATCATAATTCCTCTTTCCACTCCGGCTCTTGCAATTGCAGCATTATTTAACTTTACTACTGCTTGGAACGAATACTTAGTAGCAAGGGTAGTAATTCAAAAATCTTTTCTATATACTTGGCCACTTGGTTTATTTGAGTTCCAAGGACAATTTGCTACTCAATGGGGTTTATATAATGCTGCTTCAATAATGATTTCAATACCTGTTCTTATACTATTTCTATATTCCGCTAAATGGCTTATTTCTGGATTAACTCTTGGAGCAGTTAAGGGGTAATCCTTATTAAAATTGATTAAGCAAATTTGACTAATCTTTTTAAATAAATTTAATTTTATTACTATTTCTTACTTGTTATTATTTATTATTTTTTAAAATCCTATTCTATTATTCTTATAAACTAATTTATTTACGAATAGTAATAAAGATAATAAAGAAACAGTTTTTTAAATTTAAAATAAATATCTAAAATAGGGGGGGGTAAAAATAGACAGATATATTAAAAAATCAATTCTGGTTCTTTTAACCTTATTTTTAATATTTTCTACAAGTTGTCAGTATTTTAAGGTAAAACCAAAAGTTGAGGTGACTGAAGAAAAAACAGAGGAAGTTACAGAGGAAATAAAAGAGGAGCCCTTATATCTTGCAATTATCTGGCATCAGCACCAACCTCTATACTACAAAGATATTGAAACTAAAGTATACTCAAAACCGTGGGTCAGGATGCATGCTGTAAAAGATTATTATGATATGGTAGCTATTTTAGAAGAATATCCTAAAATTCATGCTACATTTAACTTAACACCTACCTTAATTAGACAGTTAGATGATTTGATTAAAGGTGCAAAAGACAGATACCTGGTTCTTGCTGAAAAAAGAGCAGAGGACCTTACAAAAGATGAAAAAGAGTATATTTTAAAGAGATTTTTTGATGCTAATTGGGATAAGGTAATCGGAAGATTTCCAAGATATAAGGAACTCCTTATTAAAAGAGGAAAGGATGAATCCCCCAAGACTATAGAAAAAGCATTAAAGAGCTTTACTACACAGGATTTTAGAGACTTACAGGTATGGTTTAATTTAGCATGGGTTGACCCAGATTTTTTAGCTCAGGAACCATTAAAAAATCTGGTTGAAAAGGGAACGGGATTTTCAGAAGAAGATAAAAAAGTCTTATTTCATGAGCACAAAAAAATTATTGAGATGGTTCTACCAAAACATGATGAACTTCAAAAAAAGGGAAATATTGAAATAATTATGTGTCCATTCTCTCACCCGATTCTTCCACTATTATATGATACAAATCTTGCAGAAAGAGCTATGCCTGATGCAAAACTACCTGAAAATAGATTCAGTTACCCTCTTGATGTTATATCCCAGTTAAATTTAGGAAAACAACTCTATATTGAACATTTTGGCATAGAACCAAGAGGTATGTGGCCAGCAGAGGGCTCAGTTGCTCAGGAAATTGTAAAAATGGTTGCTGATATTGGAATTAAATGGATGGCTTCTGATGAGGAAGTTTTAGCAAAATCACTTGGAATGGATGGATTCATAAGGGATAGTAATGAGGTAGTTCAAGAATCTGATATTTTATATAGACCTTATACTGTCTCTTATAAAGAATATGAAACAGCAATAATTTTTAGAGACCACCTGATTTCGGACAAAGTTGGATTTACATACTCGGGTATGCCAGGAAAGGTTGCAGCCAAAGATTTTGTGCAAAGAATACATGATATAAAAAATCAACTAGAGAAAGAGGGGGCAGAAGGTCCTAATCTTGTAACTGTGTTGTTGGATGGGGAGAATGCATGGGAATATTATGAGAATGATGGTAAAGAGTTTCTACATACAATGTATGAGCTTCTTTCCCAAGATGAAGGGATAAAGTGTGTTACACCTTCTGAATACCTTAAAATTCATCCTGCTAAAGAAAGGATTAAATATCTTTGGCCTGGTTCCTGGATTAGTCATGACTTCTCTACCTGGATAGGTGAGGATGAGGAAAATAGAGCTTGGGATTATCTAAGAAGGGTTAGAGAATATCTAACACTATATGAAAAGGGAGAAAAGAAGATAGATGAAAAGACATTAAAAGATGCACTTACTATGATATATTTTGCCGAGGGAAGTGATTGGTTCTGGTGGTATGGCTCTGACCAATCTGTACCAGATGAAGAAGCTTTTGATATTATGTTTAGAAATACATTAATGGCTATATATAAGATTTTGGGTGAAGAACCTCCTTCATTTCTCTCAATTCCAATAATGGCAAGAAGATCTCCTCCACCAGATAGGGGGATAACTGATATCTTCACACCAAAAATTGATGGCATTGTCTCTGATGAAGAATGGAAGTTAGCAGGTTCTTATAACCTACCTGAAAGTATAGAGAGAGAGAAAGCTATTATTGAATCAATATATTTTGGTTATGATGGGGAAAATATATATCTTCGCTTAGATTCTACAAAGCCATGGAATATTATTGCTCCAGAAATTAATACAGCCCTTTATATATCTACTCCTAAATCAGAAACACCAAACGGTTTTGCAAGATATAGAAAAGATGGGGAGGAAACAGTTTTAGATTATGGTGCTGGTTATGAAGTTAATGTTTCAATTTCTGGAAAAAAAGCAACTGCTAAGTTATATAGAGCTATGGGAGATGAAACATGGTCTGATGAAGTAGCTATTGATGATGCAAAAGTGAATAGCAATATTTTAGAAATAGCAATACCATTTGAGAACTTAGGTGAGATATCAACAGGTGATAATATAAATATTTATGCAATTATAGCTAAAGAAGAGAATAATATTGCTGAAGTTCCTTGGGGTGGACCTGCAAAGATAGTTGTCCCAGAATTGGGAAAGCTTGAGGTTGTTATGGAAATCGATGATGCGGAGGGTGACGATTACGGTCACGGAAATGTTACCTATCCACTTGATTCTGTTTTTAGTCCCAAATGTTTTGATATTGATAAGTTTATAGTTGGAACTGATGATGAAAATATTGTTTTTAAATTTAAAATGTATGGTCCAATAGAAAATGTATGGAATTCTCCTATAAATCTATCTGTTCAGGAAGCAGATATCTATATTGACATAGATAGAATTGAGGGCTCTGGTGGAAAAATGTTACTTCCTGGAAGAAACACGAGAGTTAATCCTAAATATGCTTGGGATTATGTTGTTTGGGTAGAAGGATGGATGCAACACTTTTATAAAGTAGATTTAGAGGGTAAACCCATAGAGGTTGACACAAATATAATTGTTAATGTTGATCCAGTTGCAAAAACTATAACTATAAGGATACCAAAATCAGTTCTTGGAGAAAATCCAGAGGATTGGGCTTATATAGCCGTGATTAATGGTCAGGAGGGTTTTCCAAGTGTGGGTAATTGGAGGGTGAGAGATGTAAACAAAGAATCCGCTCAGTGGAGATTTGGTGGTGGAGATGATGGTTTATCTGATCCTAACGTAATTGATATTGCTCTTCCAAAAGATTACAGTCCAAGCCAAGAAGATATGTTAAGTGGATGGAATCCATCAACTGCTACAAGTTTAGATGATGTAGATATAAATGATTTTTGTGAGGTTTCTGGAGTTACAATAGAAGATATCTTAGATTAAAATATTAATAATATTCTTAGCATTATTCTAAAATCATAAACTTTTATTTTAACCTCCCAAATTAAGGGAGGTTTTTATAATATTGCTTGTTTTATAAAGTTAACTGTAAAGCTATCATATTTATAGTAAAATTTATATATGAGAGCTACTATTATAAATAATTTTAATAAATAATTTATAAATTGGAGGATTTAATGGAGACTAAAGTTAGGAATGATGTTAAAAAATCACAAGAAGAGATAATTAAAGTTATAGAAAATATTGAGAAAGTAATAGAGGGAAAAAGAAGAGTAATTGAGTACATTTTAACTGCACTTCTTGCTGAAGGTCATGTTCTTATCGAGGATGTACCAGGAGTTGGAAAGACAATGTTAGCTAAGTCTCTTGCAAAATCAATAGATTGCAATTTTAAAAGAATTCAGTTCACACCAGACCTTTTGCCTTCGGATATAACTGGAGTTTCTGTATATAATCAAAAGACTCAGGATTTCAGATTTAGAGAGGGGGTAGTTTTTGCCAATATTATATTAGCTGATGAGATAAATAGAGCTTCACCAAAAACTCAGTCAAGTTTGCTTGAATGTATGGAGGAAAAACAGGTAACTGTAGATGGTATAACCCATAAATTAAGTATTCCATTTTTAATAATAGCAACCCAAAATCCCATTGAATATGAGGGAACATATCCACTTCCAGAAGCACAGTTAGATAAGTTTATTATGCACCTAACTATTGGATATCCTACTCATAGTGATGAACTGATGATTTTGGAAAAACATGGAATTAATCCTGCAATAGATAACATATCACCTGTATGTACAGGTGCAGATGTTAATCGGTGGGTAGAAGTTGCTAA
>JABUBO010000849.1_pt1 | contig 10133 bp, 12 predicted proteins | sample 7240361 | NCBI WGS metagenome assembly JABUBO01 (sample SAMN07256346, study PRJNA390944) | subsurface metagenome | isolation source: Methane hydrate marine sediment | place: Pacific Ocean: Eastern North Pacific, ODP site
AGAATAAACAAAAAGCTTTAAAAATACTTAGAGCAAGATTGTTAGACATGAAAATAAGAGAACAACAGAAAGATATAGCTGCAAAACGTAAGGTACAAATTGGAACAGGAGAAAGAAGTGAAAAGATTAGAACATATAATTTTCCACAAAATAGAGTAACTGACCATAGAATAGGATTAACACTGCACAAATTAGATCAGATTCTCTCTGGTGAAATAGATGAACTTATAAATACACTTTTAGCAAAAGATCGTGAAGAGAAGCTCAAACAGAGAGAAATATAATGTCAATAGATTCAATTTCCATTCAGAGTGCTATAGAAAGAGCAACAACATTTTTAAAAAGAAAAAACATTAAATCACCTCAATTAACTGCAGAAATTTTAATCTCTCATGTTTTATCACTTTCAATGACAGATCTTTATTTAAAACGTGATAACTTAATTTCAGATGATGAATTTAGGAAATTCTGGGAACTTATAATTGCTAGATCAAAAAGATTTCCAATTCAGTATTTAACTCAAGAAGTAGATTTTTTAGGACTGAAATTAAAAATTAAGGAAGATGTATTTATTCCAAGACCAGAAACGGAAATCTTAACTTTAAAAGCGATTTCAATTTTAAAAAATATGAGTGTTAATAAAAGTATGAAAGCAAATAAAAATATAAATAATAATAAAAATATAAAAACAAATAAAAATATTAAAAAAAATAATTATTTAACATCATCAAATGAGAAAAAACTTTTAGTTTTAGATATTGGTACAGGATGCGGAGCTATTGGGTTAGCAATTGCAAAAAATATTCCAGGATGTTTTGTATATGCTACCGATATTAGCGAGAAAGCTTTAAAAGTGGCAAAGACTAATGCATTTAATTTAAACCTTTCAGATAGGATAAAATTTTTTAAAGGATATCTATTTGAGACAATACCTTCAAATTTAAAACATAAATTTAACCTAATAGTCAGTAATCCCCCATATATTCCAATTTCCGAGTTTAAAGAACTTCAATCTGAAGTCAGAGAGTATGAGCCTAAAATTGCTCTATTGGGTGGAGAAGAGGGACTTTTCTATCACAAGAAGATAATTTCTAAATCAATGAATTTCTTGAAAAAAGATGGATATCTCATTATGGAAATTGGGCATGATCAATCTGAAAAAATTAAGGAAATTATAAAAAATATCAAAGAATATAAGATAAAAGAAATAATAAAAGATTTGTCAAAAATAGATAGAGCAATTGTTATACAAAAAATAGAATAAATATTATTGTTATAATATATCCTATTAATTAAATATTTAACAAAATTTAAAAATGGCTGAAATTATATCAATAGATGAAGAAAGACCATTAGCTGATCAACTTGATAAGGCATTAAAGCTTTTAAAAGAGGGAGAAGTTATTGCTATTCCAACTGATACTTTATATGGTTTAGCTGCATTGATAAGTGATGAAAAAGTAGTAAAAAAAGTCTATGAGATAAAAGAAAGGAGTATAAAAAATCCAATTTCTATCTTAATTGATTCTATCTATTCATTAGATTTATACGCAAGAGAAGTTTTACCATATTCAAAGAATCTCGCAGAGATTTTTTGGCCAGGTCCTTTAACAATGATATTTAAACCTACGCAATTGATCCCATCTATCATCTGTAGTGAAAGAGATGGAGTAGGTATAAGGATTGCAAATAATAAAATAGTGGATTTTTTTATGAGCAAAGTTGGAGTAATAACTGGAACAAGTGCCAATTTAAGTGGAGGAGCTGATCCAATTAATGCTCAAATAGTAAATGAGCAAATTGGAAATAAAATCAAGTTAATTATAGATTATGGTCCATCATTGTTAAAGAAGGGTTCAACGGTCATTGATGTCAGAGAAAAATTCCCCAAATTAATCAGAGAAGGCGTGATTCCCTGGCCAAAAATTATATCCTTACTCCTTTAAAAAAATAAATATTATGCATTTAAAGATATTTATTTATACTTAAGAAGACTAACAGGGAATAATCAAGGTTATTAATATCATTAGATTTTAAAAATATAGTGATAATTTTAAAAAAATGCTGTGGTAAAATATGAGTTATAAAAAACCTTTTTAAAAAGGGAATTAATAGAGTGAAGAAAATAGTAATTGGAAATGATCATGGTGGTTACGATTTAAAGAAAGTGATAAAAAAACACTTAAAGAAAAAAGGATATGAAATAGTTGATGTTGGTACATATTCGAGAGAAAGCGTAGATTATCCAGATTTTGCTGGAAAAGCCGCAAAAATGGTTTCTTCAAAAGAGGTGGATTACGGCATATTAATATGTAAAACTGGAATTGGAATGAGTATATCTGCAAATAAGATTAGAGGAGTAAGAGCAGCCAATGTACATGACATCTTTACTGCCAGGTCGAGCAAAGAACATAATGATGCAAACATAATTACATTGGGTAGCGAAGTTGTAAAACCTGATGATGCATTAGAAATTATAGAAGTTTGGCTAAATGCTGAGTTTGAAGGAGGTAGACACAAAAGGAGGATCGAAAAGATTTCAAAATTAGAACTAGAAAAAAAATAAATAATTAAATTAAAACACAGTTTATAAAATTTGGAAGGAAAGTGGTAATTTGGAACCTATAATTATTGAACATCCTCTTGTAAAGCATAAATTGGGAATAATTAGAAATAAAGACACAAAATCTAAGGAATTTAGAGAGATTATTGATGAATTGGCAATAATTTTAATTTACGAAGCTACCAAGGATATTCCCATAATTAAATACAATATAAAAACTCCTCTTACTGATACTGAAGTTGAGAAAATCAAAGATTCAAACATAGTTATTTTACCTATCATAAGAGCTGGATTAGGAATGTTAAATGGAGCCTTGAAATTAATTCCAGGAGCAAGAGTGGGTCATCTGGGAATCTATCGAGATGAGGATAGTCTGCAACCAGTAGAATATTACATAAAATCTCCCGAATTGAATGAAGAGGATATAGTTATTATAGTTGACCCAATGTTTGCAACTGGGGGATCAGCAATTATGGCTATAGATTATGTAAAAGAAAAAGGTGCTAAAAAAATTAAGGTTTTGAGTATTGTTTCAGCACCAGAGGGGATAAAAAAATTAAATGAACATCATCCAGATGTGGAGTTCATTACCTGTGCAATTGATTCTCATCTAAATAAATATGGTTATATAGTACCCGGCTTAGGTGATGCAGGTGATAGAATTTATAATACTCAACCAGAAAAAGAAATAAAATAAAAATTATGAACAATAAAAGACCCTCGTGGGACGATTATTTTATGAATTTGGCAAAGTTGGTTTCTTCAAGATCTACTTGTCTGAGGAGAAAAGTGGGAGCTATAATAGTTAAAGATCGTAGAGTACTAAGCACTGGTTATAATGGTGCTCCCAGAGGTATTACTCATTGTGAAGAATTAGGTTGTTTAAGGGAAAAGTTGAATGTACCTATGGGAGAAAGGCATGAAATATGTAGAGGTCTTCATGCAGAACAAAATGCAATAATCCAGGCAGCACTACATGGAATTAAAATAGAAGATTCTGTTATTTACACAACTAATCAACCATGTTCCATATGCGCAAAGATGATAATTAATGCTGGTATGAAGAAGGTTTATTATTTAGAGAAATATGAGGATAAATTAGCAAAAGATTTATTAGAAGAAGCGAAAATAGTGTCAATAAAATTATGAAATACACTAGCTATTATGGTTTTTTTATAATTCAAATAACTGGAATATTCAAAACGGCAATAAAAGGTTACTTAAAAATAAGGGGGAATTGCTAAGATTAAGGATAATATTATTACTGTAATTACTAAGTCTTTTAAAACTGTGAAATAAGATATCAAATCAAATTTAAATATAAAATATTTAAAATAAAACATATTGACTCTAAAAGCATAAATTAACACAAGAAGTAGAGATTTAGAATAATGGAAAAATATGTAATAGAAGGGAACAAAAAGCTAAAAGGAAAAGTCAGAATAAGTGGTGCAAAGAATTCAGCTTTAAAGATAATGGCTGCTGCAATTTTAGCTAATAATGCATCTATTATTAAAGATATTCCACGAATAAAAGATGTGGAAATAATGATTGAGGTTCTAAAAGAACTGGGTGTTAAAGTCAAATTTATTCATCAAAATGTGATAAGAATAGACCCAACATCAATAAATAATTACACCACTTCTTATGAGTTAGTAAGAAGAATGAGAGCTTCAATCACTGTACTGGGTCCATTAATAGCTAAGATGGGAAGAGCAAAAGTTGCTCTACCCGGTGGATGTAATATTGGCTCAAGACCCATAGACCTTAATCTAAGTGGTCTCACTAAATTGGGAGCTAAAATAACCCAGGAATCTGGTTTTATAAATGCAACTGCACCAGATGGTCTCAAAGGAAATTATGTCTCTATGGATTTTCCAAGTAGGGGAGCGACAGAGAACATATTGATGGCATCAGTGCTGGCTAAAGGTAAAACAACTATTGAGAATGCAGCAAGGGAGCCAGAATTAGTAGATTTAGCCAATTTTCTTATAGCTATGGGAGCAAATATTCAAGGTATAGGAACTGATAAATTAGAAATAGAAGGAGTGAAGGAATTAAAAGGAGTTAGATATGAAGTGATACCTGATCCCATAGAAGCAGGGACATTTATTGCAATAGCAGCTATTACAAATGGTGAGGTATTTATTGAAAGAGCAAAACCAGATATGCTCAGGATGGCTATAAATAAGTTTAAAGAATGTGGAGTAAATATTTTAGAAAAAGATGATGGCATTTTTGTTTCAATGAATCAAAAGCCGAAATCTACTGATATATCCACACTTCCATTTCCAGGGTTTCCAACGGATCTTCAACCATTGGCTACTGTGCTTTTATCACTGGCTGATGGCGTGAGTATTATCACTGAAAATATATTTGAAAATAGATTTACTTATATTAATGAATTAAATAGGATGGGAGCTAATATTAGAACAGATGGTCACCATGCAGTTATAAGAGGAGTGGATAAACTAACAGGTGTTCCAGTTACAGCTCCTGATTTAAGAGCAGGAGCAGCTTTAGTTATAGCAGGTCTTGCTGCTGAGGGAATAACTGAAGTTCTTGACATACATCACATAGATAGAGGATATGAAAATCTAAAAGATAAACTGACAAGTTTAGGAGCAAAAATATCAAGAGTGAAATCAAATGAAACTAAATAATTTTTAATATTTGATATTTAATTTTATTTTTTAAAAATATTGTTGTAAAATTTTAAGAATTTTTAAATTATAAGATTAAGAATAGAAATAAAACAAAGTAAAGAAAGAAATATAAATAAATAATGAATAAAAATAAAAACAAAGAAAAAAATAAACAATCAGGTAAAAAAAAGATACTAAAAACATCAATTATCTCGCTAATAGTAATTTTAATTGTTATATTATCAGGAGTAGGTATATACATTTATAGAACAATTTATAGTGTTACCGAAGCCTGGGAACAGAAGGAACCAGAATCAGAGTTGGCACCTGAAATTCCAACTGAACCTATTAATGTTATTTTAGTTGGAGTAGATGTAGGAGATGGTGATAGGGAAAGAGAACCACTCGCTGATACAATTATGATACTTAGAATAAATCCAAAAGAAAAAAATGGATTTCTAATCTCAATACCAAGAGATACATACGTAGAAATTCCAGGATTTAGCTCTCAAAAGATAAATGCCGCTTTTGCTCATGGAGGTATAAATCTACTTATCAAAACAGTAGAAAATTTTTTAAATATTCCTATTCATCATTATGTAGTTTTAGATTTTCAAGGATTCTCAAAAATAGTTGAGGAATTAGGTGGTGTAGATATTTATGTTGATGAGCCATTACATGATGAATTATCAGGAGCAGATTTTTCAATTGGAGAACATCATATGGATGGAGAGAATGCATTAGCTTATGTGAGGAGCAGAAAGACTGCTGGCGGAGATATTGGAAGAATTCAAAGGCAACAAAAGTTCTTAAAAGAGATGGCTAAACAACATTTCAATTTAAAAACTCTACTTAAGGCTGGAAAATTAGCAGAGATATTAGCTCAAAATACTGAATCAAGTCTTGATTTCTCAGAACTCACAAAATATACAACCCAGGCATTAACATTTAAACCAGAAAATTTTCAAGCAGTTGTTATACCTACTGAACCAGAAATGATAGATGATATATCGTATCAAGTTCCTTTGGTGGATGAGGTAGAAGTTATGATGAAAAATATAAAAGAGGGAAAACCAGCAATGAAATACTCAGCTCAATACGATGATATGGGAACTACACCATCCATAATGGAAGTTGGTAAAAATTATAAAATAGAAATGAAGATAAAAAATACTGGCTATTTTACATGGCCATGTAAACAAACAGATAATATAAATTTTGTTTCTATGAGCTATCACTGGATTGATGCAGAAACTGGACAATCAGCTGAAGTACCAGAAAGAGAGAGAAGGAGTACAATTCATTGGGATGTTGAACCAGGTAAAGAGGTGATAATAGATGTAAAAGTTTCACCTCCTCAAAAACCAGGAAAATATATTCTTCAGTATGATATGGTACATGAGGGAGTTACATGGTTTTCAGGGCATTCATTTTCAAGGGGTGGTGTTCCAACTCTAAATAAGGAAGTAGAAGTTATTCCTGCCCAATAACTTCCTTTTCACTTTCTCTTATACTTTCCATAAGTTCTGGGCTTGAAAGTACTTCAATTGTCGCTATTAAACTTCTATATTCATCATATCCAATAAGTACTGCAGCATCTTTGCCTTTTTTTGTTACAATAACTAGCTCATCTCCACTACAAACATCTTCTAAAAGTTTAAAAATTTCTTTTTGAAATTTACTCACAGATTTAATTATAGACATATAACATCCTTTTTAATCAATTAACATTTTATATTTATATTTTTCAATTATTGTTTAATGGTGATATGTTTTACTTTTTAATAATTTTAGCAGGTACACCTGCAGCTAAGCAGTTAGGAGGAATGGAATCTAAAACAAGTGAGTGGGATCCAATTACAGAATTCTCTCCAATTTTAACTGGTCCTAAAACAGTAACTCCAGTATATAAAACAACATTATCTCCAATTTCAGGGTATCCAGGTTCACCAAGATGAAATATTGAATGACCAACACCACCTAAAGTTACATTATGAAGTATAGAGACATTTTCTCCAATCTTTACTCCTCTTCCAATAGTTACCCCTGCTGAATGCCAGATTCTACATCCTCCTCCGACCTCTGCACCAGGATCAATATCTGCCCCAGTTAAAAAGAAATTTATTCTACAAAGAATCTCAGCTATAAATCTTAATTTTTTTAGATAAAGCCATCTATAAAATCTATAAAAAGCTATAGCTTGAACCCCTGGTTTTACAAGTAGAATTCTTATAGTTTGAAATATATTTGGTTTTCCTTTTAAAGTTCCCCTATCACTAAAAAGAAGTTCTATATCTCCTCTTAATCCTCGTTTTAATCTTTTCTCTTGCATTTTTACTATCTTTATTTAGTAGAATTTTACTTTTTATTATACAAAAAATGTTCTATTTTAGCCATGTAGGGCAACTGCTTAGAATTACACATGAAAGTTTTGAACTTAGTTTTAGGCTGAGAAAGAAGAAGATCCTCTCAAAAGCCCTCTACTTAAGATGCATTGGAGCCCTTCCAGAACAAATAGTAACCTTACATTGGCGGTTCAATAGAGATAGGCTGGTTGACATCCATAAGTTCCATTGACCATTCAATTGAACCCTGATTGCCCTCGGGGTCAGTCCCAGAAGCCTCAAAAATGTACTTGACTGGAAAGCCTTCCTCCGCGATCCAGATGTCACCTTTTGCCTCAGCTATTCCCCCACCAAAGAGCACTCCCCATTCTTTATAGCTTGAAGCGTAGTGGAGACAAGGAATGCCATTCACCACTTCTCTGCCAACCAGGTTAGAGGTGCCAGGTAAGCCCGTGTAGAGGGTGTCCCAGCTATATAGTGGGCCGAATATGAGAACCGTTTGCATCAAACTCTCAGCATACTCAGCTGGCATCTCCATCCATTGATCAGCCTGTTTAATCCAGACTTTATCACCGATGCGGATTACTTCAAACTCCTCACCGCTACTCAAATCAGTCCAGACGGCATGTTCTTTATCAGGAGCTACGTACTCGCCTTTGATTTCAATAGAGCTACGGGTTATCTCAGCAGTCTCTTTATTCTCAAACTTAAAGAGACTGAGATAGCGAAAGCTCTTAAGGCTTTTCAGAGCTTCGGAGGATCCAGTGAACATCTCCTCTGGTGGTGCCTCAGTTGTAGTAGCCTCCTCTGCTGGCGCTTCAGTTGTGGTAGCCTCGGGTATTAGTGTTGGAGTGGTTTCCTCCACTGTCTCGGCTTTTGGCGCACAAGCTGCCAGGGACAAGATTACTCCCAACGCTACTAACAAGAGCCATAGTTTGTTTCTTCTCATCTCAAAAAACCTCCTTTTTTGATTTAAATGTCAGATAACTCATTTTATACAAAATACTTTCTGTATAATAACATCTTCTTTTATATTATAGAAATATATATAAAATCACCTTGTATTTTAGAATGCTTAAAATTTAGCAAATTTAGAAAATTATATGAAATTATTCGTAACTTTTCAAGGAATATTTCTTGACATTAAAAAGTCGCAAATATATTATTTGCGACCATTATTAGTTTATCATTTTTTATGGCAATGATGTATAAAAATGTCCTGTTTTGCTAAACTAACTAGCAAAGGAGGATATGATGGAAAAGGAGATTATAAAGATGAGCAAAAAGGAATTGAAGAGACTTGAGTAATACATAAAGATTTTATCTTTGCAATGAAGCTAGCAAATTTGATAAAAGATAAAGATAATGAATACGGTCTTGTAATAAGAATAGTTTAAAGTCAGTATAAAAAATTAAAGAATAAAAAAGAAAAACCAATTCTTATATAGATGAAATTACAAGAACAAAAAATATTGTATGAATGATATTTGACTTTCCCTATTTAATTTGGCTATAGTATTTATTAATGTAGTATTTAAAATTAATTAACTTAATAATAATTAGATTAAATCATAAAGAAAGGATTATATATAGGGACATAAAATTATTTTCTATTAGAAGTTTAACTAATATAGGAAGGTAAAGAAATGAAGAAAGCTTTTATTATTATTGCTACTATTACATTATTATTAACTTTGCTTATTCCTAATATTGCACTTGCTACTATAATGCCCTGCGGTATATTTGTTGAGCCAGGATGTGCTGGGGAAAAAACAAAGATTACATTAACTACAAATGGTTGGAGCACTATTAATAATGGAGCAGGAGAACTTCGGTTTTATTATGGTTTAATCAATACTGATACTAATGAATTTATAAAAGATCCAGACTCAGCTGGTTCTTATTATACTGATTCTAATGACCCTTCTATTTTTGAAGCAGACTTTTATCTTCCTGCAGGTAATTACCAAGTAGCATATGTAAGTTTTGTATTTGGTGGAAGACTTTTATCTTATTGTCCTACTCCTACTAATGCTTCACCAGACTATACAGACTATAATACATGGTTAAATGTGTATTTTACTATAGAGGAATGTCCTACTCCAGAACCAAAACCATGCCACTGCTCACTATTAGTACAAAAAAGAGGTGAAGCTGGACATCCTATAGAAAATGCTGTATTTAAAGTAGATGGAATAGAAAAGACTACAAGAGGTGGAGATGCAAGATGGGATGATCTAGAATGTGATACTACATATGAAGTAAGAGAACTTAAACCAGAAAAGAGAACTAAAAGAATACATCTAGGTGATTGTGGAGAGAGAAGCACTCTAAGAATAGTAAATAAGATAGAAGAAGTAGTAGTTGAAGAAGTAATCATCCCTGAAGCTGGATTAGATCTAAACTATTTACCCATCTTAGCTATTACAGGATTAGGCATTTTAAGGATTCTTTTAGGGATTAAAAGAAAAAGGAAATAAAAGGTAATATTAAAACTAATAGCTGGGATAAGCCTTAAATATAAAAAGCATTATATATAAAAGGCTTATCCCTTTTAACTTTAAAGTTAAAGGACTAAAA
>JABUBO010000850.1_pt1 | contig 10123 bp, 7 predicted proteins | sample 7240361 | NCBI WGS metagenome assembly JABUBO01 (sample SAMN07256346, study PRJNA390944) | subsurface metagenome | isolation source: Methane hydrate marine sediment | place: Pacific Ocean: Eastern North Pacific, ODP site
ATAAACGATGGAAAGGTAATCGGCTGGTTTCAGGACCGAATGGAGTTCGGGCCACGGGCATTGGGCAACCGCAGTATTATCGGTGATGCCCGCAGCCAAGAGATGCAATCGATAATGAACCGCAAGATAAAGTTCCGCGAGTCTTTTCGTCCCTTTGCCCCCTGTGTGCTTCGGGAGGATGTGGGGGAATATTTTCAGATGAGAGACGAAGAAGACAGCCCTTATATGCTATTAGTCGCATCTATTCAAGAGGAGAAGCGCTTAACGCCGGAAGTGCCGATTGAATCGCTCAAGGGACTGGAAAAATTAAAGGGCAAACGGAGTGTCGTGCCGGCCATTACACATGTGGACTACTCGGCACGCATTCAGACCGTCGATTCGCAGCGCCACCCAAAACTGCACCGTCTGATGAGTCTGTTTAAGGAAAAAACCGGCTGTCCGGTGATTATTAATACAAGTTTCAATATCCGTGGCGAGCCGATTGTGTGTTCGCCGGAACATGCGTATCGCTGCTTTATGGCGACAAATATGGATGTTTTGGTGATGGAAAATCAGTTACTTTACAAAGAAGGGCAACCACAGGCAAAACAGCACGAGATAGACGAATATAAAGCCCAGTTTGAATTGGATTAATTTAGAGGCCGAAGGAGAATAATATAAGATGTCTTTCGTTGAGATAAACTGGCACCCGAAACAAAAACAACTGCAAAATTTCGGTAGAATCGCCCTGATAGCCACGGCCGTCATTTCCTTGTTGTTATATGTGCTTAAGGGAGTTGCAATTCAATGGGCCTTGATTATCTTTGCCGTTGGTTTAATCATTTTTCTAATCAGTATGATTTCATCCAGACTCACCAGAATGATTTATGTTGTTCTGACGGCTGTGACGTTTCCGATAGGTTTGACGGTCAGCTTTATGTTGCTGGCGACTTTTTACTTTCTTCTACTGGCGCCTTTGGGGCTATTCTTTCGACTCACAGGCAGGGATGTGCTTGGCCGTAAGTTCGACCCCACTGCCGAGAGCTACTGGCAACAACGGAAACCGCCTGATAGCTCTGAGCGTTATTTTCACCAGTTCTGAATCCGGAGAATATCCATGTCCAAGAATTCCGAATCCGATAAACAAAGCGAATTCAAAGAGCTTGCTCAAGAGAAAAGAACATCTTTGCTAAGAGAGTTTTGGCTATTTCTCAAATACAATAAAAAGTGGTGGCTGCTGCCCATATTAATTATACTGCTTCTTTTGGGTTTGCTCGTACTGTTAGGCGGCACGGCAATAGCACCGTTTATTTACCCGCTCTTTTAAGAACGCAGTCGTACAAATTAAAAAAAGGGATTGCGCCCGGCGGTAAGCCACTATATAACCGCAAGGGCAGTTACCGCTCCCTCACGGTCGCTACTCTGTTTTGTGGAAGTCGCGGCTCTGTTTTGAGTCAGCGCATATATTTTTTGTGATTCGTATGATTAGTCAGCGGCGTTTTTCAATATAAAATTCAGCACTTTACGTGTCTTGACGGAATTAGGGTCTATCTGCAAAGCCGTGCGAAGCTCTTTTAAGGCCTCGTCTCTGTGTCCTTGTTTTTCCAACATAATGCCCAGATTGTAATGCAGGTCTAAATCATCGGGTATGAGTATCAAGCCTCTGCGATATGTTTGAACCGCTTCGGCGAGCTTGTCCTGCTGGAACAGCACTGTTGCCAGATTATTGTATGCCTGCGGCAGATTCGGCTTTAATCGAATCGCTTTAGAATAATGTTCAACAGCCTTGTCGAGCCTGCCCTGAACGTGATATGCCAAACCTAAATTGAAATAAGCATCAGCAAAGAAGGGATAGATTCGTACCGCCTCTATATTATGAGTGATAGCTTCATCCGGGTTTCCCTGTTTGCCAAATAACAAACCTAATTTGGCATAAGCCTCGTAACGATGCGGCACATAATTCAGGACCAAACGATACTGCTCGGCGGCAGCGTTGTATTTATCCAAATATTCGAGTAATCCGCCGTATTTCCAATGCAGCCACCAGTCTGATGGTGTTTGCTGAATCGCCCAGCGATATTGACCTTCAACTTCATTAAGAACCTCCGGTGAAAGAGAGGCCTTAAGAGCCTTGAGTTTTTGCTCCATTTTCCTGACCCGCAGGTCATGGTAGAGCTGGTTGGTGAAGGGCGCCTGCTTTATAAAGCCGTCGAGAACCTCATCGGCAATCCTGTATCGGTCCCAATCCGTGTAGGCTAAATGTCGCGCACATTCGGCCTCGGTAGGGAATGGACGTTCAACCGCCTGGTAATGTTTTATGCGCTGCGGAAGTATCTCCTGGACCTGCTTGAAAATTGTCCCGGCCAGAAGATAATTGCCTTTGAAATTCATGTGGACATGCTCATAAAACAGCTCCTCGCCGGGAATTTCATGGGGACTGTTTTTTTCAAACGTTCTCACAGCATCAATTAGGTAAACACCTTCAGCAGCTCTATCGCAAGCTACATTACGAATAATTTCATTGATACGATTATCAGCGCGAAAGCGAAGTGTATCCATTTCACGCGCTTGAATATATCTTTCCCCGCTCTTGTCATACTTGCCCATAGCCCAGTAACACCGCCCCAGCCGAAACTGGAGGTTGGCATAACTACCGTCAATTTCAGCAGCTTTTAAGTACCGTTCCACCGCCTCGGCATAATTGCCGTCTGTCTCACATTCGACCCCTTGCTGATAAATCTTGTCCCAGCTTTTCTTCTCAGTGTCTGTTAGATTCGGCTGATGTAGCGATGCGAACGGCGGGCTGTCCTTTAGGTTGGCGGGGACCGTGCAAAAAATTATATTTATTCCGCTCTTGCAGGCAAGGCGACGAATATCCTGCAGGTTCCTTTGAAAGTGCCGGTAAACGATTCTCAGGTCAGTGTCGTCTGCTCTTACCTGCTTTTCGAGAAACATTTTCATGCCTTGCCAAACCCTGGGTGCATCGCCGGCGCCTGCTGATTGCAGCAGATTCGTTATAACCTGGCCCAGCCTGGCAGCTTTAATCGCGATTCCGAAGCGGATGAGAGACAGATTGGAACTAATCGGCGTAAAGACAGTTCCCGCCCCGTACGGGCCGACCACCTCGTTGTTGCCGAGGTACACGATAAACAAATCGGTTTGATGTCGTGCGCAATCGTCGGCGATTTCCAGAACCACATGGGAGTTTATTGCCGGCATCGCAGCGGTAATGACTTCAAAGTTCGCTTGTGGATACTGTTGACGCAGCATCATCTGTAGAATCCGTCCGAAACAAAATGTGCCGTCCGGCATACCTGCTGCAGCGGAAGCACCCAGCACAAAAATTCGATAAGTATCGTTTGGTTTATCCGCAGGAAAAACAAACGGGTTGGCCATTCTGGCGACGTTCGGGTGAAAGAACCGCCAGGCAAATTTGGAATTGCTACGGTAAGAGGCATTGTCGTTTACTTTGCATTTGATGGTTGTGGTTGTGGGGAAGCCGAAGCCGACCATGCGCAGGGTAATCTCCAGCAGCAAGAATAGAAGGGGCGGAATTACGGTAACAGCAATAACACGAAACAGCCAGAGACGCCAACCGGTTACCACCTGCGGTGCCACTTTTTCCCTGCCTTTTTGTTTACCTTTACTCTTGGAGGACGAAATAGTTCTTTTCTCTGTGGGCGAACGCCCTTCGGTTTTGCGCCGTAAGATATGTCTTTTAGTACCTGATGAGAATTTTTTGTCCTTTTTTGTGCGTTTGGCACACATCTTTTAGCCTCTGTAATCGTGTTTATCTCAAGAAAGCGGTTTTTTCAAAGGTGCGCTTGATATTTCATCGGCCTTTGTGTATCGGCTGATTAGTGAGCGGCAGCTTTGTTCAGGTAATCGACTTCAGCCTTAGTCAGCGCTCTGAAGTTTCCGACGCCGAGGCCCCGCGCGGTGAGTCTGCCGATTCGTGTTCTCGTCAACGATTTTACAGGCAGGCCGACTTTTGCCAACATTCTACGGACCTGGCGGTTAAGGCCCTGCCGAATGGTAACTTCGACCAAAGATTCTTTATGTCCGCGTTTTAGTATTTTTACCGATGCCCTGCCGGTTTTGCCCTCCGCCAGCCAGATTCCTCTTTTTAACTTTTCTATTTGTCCTCCGACAAGCTCGCCTTTGACCCTGACAACGTAGGTTTTAGCGAGTCCATATTTCGGATGCGTTAACCTGTTTGCCAATTTGCTGTCATTGGTCAGAATAATCAGGCCTGTAGTATCGGCGTCGAGCCTGCCGGCACAGAAGATACGCTCGCCGGTACGGACAAGGTCTATCGCCTTTTTTCTGCCTTGAGGGTCGCGGTTAGTACAAATCACGCCTTTAGGTTTATTCAAAAGAAAATATACTTTCCTTGCAGCGTGAATCTTTCTGCCGTTTACGGTTATGATATCTTTTTCGGGGTCAACAAAGACCGGCAGCTTATCGACCAGCTTGCGATTGACACGGACAGCGCCATCGAGTATCAGCTCTTCGCATTTTCTGCGTGAATCGACACCGGCCGCCGCCAAAACCTTCTGTAATCTTTGCTCACTCATAAGAAAATGCCGAACTGTGTATATTTTATTGTTCTAAACCATTGACGAAGAGATTCATTGCCTCCGGACTTCCATACATGATGGTCGAGTAAGTCTTGCCGACGCCCGGTCTTGCAGCAGGTGCTATCAGAAGGCGTTTAAACTTTTTATCCCACGCCTTTTGCAGGATTCTCAGATGTTCAGGTTCTTTGTTCAGCTTAACGCTATTGACAAGCGCAGCAATCGTAACGCCCGTTTGTCCGATTGGATTTGAGGCCGGACACGATGTGTAGCGCCAGTCGCTATATTGTTCCATCCAGGTATCATTATTAAGGTGTGTAACTCCCTTTTTTATAACTTCGGCAATGCGTTCATCCCCTGTGAGTTGAAAATATCGACTCAATCCGTTTATCCTGACCGAGCTTATGAACCCGGCTTCTCCTACGTGTTTCGTTTCGCAATTGCAATGTCCCCAGGGGAGCTTCCAAAGCCAGCCGCCGCAGTGCGGGTCCTGAGCTGAAATGGCATCATCAGCAAGCAATTTCATAGCATTAAGGTAGCGCTCGTCAAAAGCAAGCTCATAGGCTCCGGCTATGGCCAGCATTGTCCAGCCGTTAACGCGTCCGACGTGGCTGCCGGTCTTGAAGTTAAACTTCCGTTCCTCAACCAGTTTGACAAGGTTATCTCCGATTTTTTCAACAGTCTCTTTCATCCACGGGTCACCAGTCAGAAAGTAATCCAAAACCATTCCCTGGGTCCAGATATGTCCCAAGTTATAAGGACTCAGACAAAGATATGGTCTGTCAGTGTTGCCAACTCCAAGCGAAACATAAAGTTCGCGAATGCGTTCAACACTGTAAAAACCGCTTACATGTCCTACGCAATGCTGATGCACCATTCCGGGGCGGGCCGGATAAGCTGGGCGGTCGTGTAAATCCTCCCCGAAATACTTCCTTAAATCATCATTCACAAAATGAATGACATCAACCTCGCTGGTGTGTCGAGCGGCAGCATCCCCACCGTAAAAGTATTTGGGGTTCCCGGTCCGTGCAAACTGCATCAGGATATGTTTGGCTGTATCATATTCGTGATTGCCCCAATTACAGCCGCGCTCGCCAAACCAATCTCCCCAATTCATCTGTCCATAGTCGCGCTGTGCTTTGATTGAGTGACAATAACCATTATCGAAAAGATTTTCCGCCCAATCGTCGTATTCTTTCATTCCCTGGCTTCCTGCAGGAGCAACATAGCCCCATACCCCGGCGGCAATTGCCTGAGCCGGAGCAGCCGATGGGATAAGAGGGGCATTGGCAGAGCTTACCAGAGAGGTGCCGTCTCCAGAGAAATCCAACCAGAACCGCCAGCGAGGCGCCTGACCTGTTCTCAAGCGATAGCAGTTGTCCTCGAACAAATATTGATACTTGTACCAAGGCTCCATGTGCTTAAAAGCACCTTCTTTAAATTCGGGGAATAAACCTATTGTTAAACCTTTTGAATCCACCTCTAAGCTTTTTGGCCATTGCTGCCAAAAATCCTTCACGGCAATAGCTATAATCCCTTTTCCATCGTCTATCTCGGCCCATCCCGGAGCTTTTGACCCTCTTCCTTCAGTGCCCTCGAACCGGTAGTTCTCGTCGTCAACCTGGAACAAACGCAGTGACGAAGCTGGTTTACCACTCCATCCAGGTGCCCCGCCTATAGAAGCAGAGCGCATTTTGTCCAGAGCAATTACCTCTAACTTCAAACTACGGATATTTTGGATTACGCCTTTTTCTGAATTGACTAAAATCTGCGGCTCGAGGCAAACTTTAGATAGCCCGGCAAAAACAGAAACGCGCATCCGGAAACCGAAAACTCGCTCTCCATCAGGGTTGTGAAATGCGCCCTTTAAGAGCAGAGTGGAACGGATTTTACCCTTTGTTTGAACCTCTACCGATTCGACAATTCCATTGCAATTTGCCCCTTTGCTATCTGTCAGCGAAAATTTTAGGTCGATTCGGTCAGAAATTCGCAGCAGAGCGTTTTTCACGGGTGAGACCACAATGTTTCTCGTTTTGATAGATGGTTTTTTCTCCCCACTTATCTTTACCGGAAATTCAGGGTCAACTGTCTTAACTTTTTTGCCCCAGGACAGCTTAAAATGCGATGTCCCGTTAGCGGGAGGCTCAGCCTGGAAATCAAGCAGGAGCCAGCGAACACTTCTGTCCTTCCATCGACCAAGAACCGATGTCTGGGATGGCACGGGCTTATTATTCTCATTATACAGGATAAAATTCACGCCCTCAGGTGCAGCACCCCGTGCGAGAGGAACACCGCCTGTTACGGGTCGCAATGATTTTAGCCCGGTGATGTCCCGAACACTAATATCCAATTGTTCCGTTGGTGATTTACTTTTCGAGTCTCCGGCCAATAACAAAGCAGCCGGGACAAGACCAAGGCAAATGGAAAAAGCTATGATTCGTTTCACGCTGCATTCCTCCTGTCCAACCAATTCAATAAATACGTCTGAGATAAAATTGTAAATATATATTCCACATTCGTGAACAATAAACTCACGTGCCACCAAAACCAATGCCGAGCTTGTCGGCGTAAATAATTATGAAACATCCTATGACCCAAAGTACAAAACCAATCTGAAACGGCAAATCATTGAGAATAAGCTGCACGGGGCCTGAGAATATGCCCTTTTGTATTAGCGCACTGAAACGGAAGATGCAGTATAAAACCAATGGCGTAGTATAGACAAGATTATTATTGCCGAAAATCTGGAACGTTCTGTCATCCATAGCATAAAGCAGGAAACAAACCACCGCCAGACCGCTGGATACATCGAGCATATGTGCCAGCAGCTCTGGTGTATAGCCGGCCAATGTATTGCGAAATGACTCGCTGTCCTGGCGAAGCTGGGCTATTTCACTGCGACGTTTGCCAAAGGCCAGAAACAGGCACAAGGCAAAGGTGCAGATAATCAGCCAGGGCGAGATAAATACACCCACCACAACAGCACCGGCAACAGCCCGCAGGCAAAAACCAATCGATATCACCACGCAATCCAGAATCATTATTCTTCTTAGCACAAGCGAATAGAGAATCATCAGCCCAATATACGTCAGGATGATAATTGCAAAGGTCGGGCTAAGCATGAAACTACCAATAATCGCTATTGCAGCACATAAGGCAGAGATTACAAGGGCCGAACCAATTGTTACACTGCCCGCTGCGATGGGTCTCTTGCATTTTTCAGGATGGAGGCGGTCCCTCTGACGGTCAATTATGTCGTTTAGGATATAGACAGCCGAAGCGGCTAAACAAAAACAAAAAAAACCGCCAATCGCCCTGCCGACAGCCGAGGGCACATCAAGTTTTTGTCCGAATACGAGGGCTGCAAATACGAACATATTTTTGGTCCAGTGCAAAGGACGCATTATTTGCAAAAATTTCATAGCTTCACCTATTAACCATTATTCACTAATAACTATTCACCTAAAATTATCGACATTCGACGCGATAATGCGTAAAATTATATCGTAATAAGCGCACAGCAGACAGCGTATATTTTACGCAACGAGCCATCGGGACAAAAAATATGATAACGACGGTTGTTTTTGATTTAGACGACACACTTTACGATGAAATTGAGTATTGCAAAAGCGGTTTCGCCGCCGTAGGTGAGTTTCTGGCTAATCTGCCTGAATCCCGCCCATCATCGATGGGCGAAGGTGAAGCCCCCCCTGCCAAGCGTATATCCGCCGTTCTCTGGGAGCAGCTCACCGCCGGTAATCGCACAAAGACATTCAACGCTGCCCTCGACGAGCTTGGCATAGGCTATGATGATGAGCTTATCGGTGAGCTAATAGAGGTTTATCGCAACCACAGCCCCAAAATAACACTTCCGCAGGACAGCCGGGACGCTCTTCGCGAACTAAGCACAAAATACAAATTAGCACTGCTGACGGACGGCTTTCTTCCAGCTCAAAAACTGAAAGTGCAGGCATTAAAAATCGAAAAATATTTTAAGTGCATAGTCTATACCGAACAGCTCGGCAGGGAATGCTGGAAACCGTCGCCGGCCGGTTTTGAAAAAATAATGCAGACCCTCAAAGTGGAGCCGGAAAATATGGCTTATGTCGCTGATAATGAAAAAAAGGATTTTATTGCTCCGAACAAACTGGGATTTTCAACCATCCAGCTAATCCGCCCCGCCCGGATACATAGGACCGTCAGTGGGGAACCCGGAGCCTCTGCACAACATACAATATGCGAAATCAGCCAATTATCCGGCCTTTTGGAGAAACTTTGAGACTTTATTTGACCCTATTGGACCCAGGCAGAGTCGAGCCGGCAATTGCTTAAGCAGGCATCCTGCTGTAAAAACGCCTCTCTATCATTTTTTTTGTTGACTCAAAGGCCTTGAGGGTCTATAATACATTTTGAAAACAAGCTTTTAAGGGTGATTTTCTGTATTTCTGAGGAGTTATACTATGCCAGCACGCAGGAGAAAGCAAAGCAACGCTATGCTTTACACACTAATAACGTTTGTCGGGCTATTTATTGTCGCCACCACAATTGCGGTTATTTACTATGTCGATGCTGAGGCTAAAAAGACAAGACTGGCCGACATGGAAAACCAGATTGACGACCTGGCCGAAAGCAGCGAACGAAACGCATTGGGAACTATAGTTGGAACAAAAGCAAGCCGAAAGAGCTGGCTCGGTACAATGGTCGAGCATCTTAACGGAACGACATCTCTAATAGTCGGCGGCGTGACTGAAACGACATCGGCTGAAGCCAAAATGAACGACGTCAATACAAAAGTCGGCAGAGTGTTACAATCGGCCCAAGAGCATATCGATATTACAGAGCCCAATACAACAGGACTTGTCCAAATAATTGGGGACCTGACAGTTGAGCTGGAAAACACCAAAAAGGCGAAACTGGCTACCCAGGGACAGCTCAGCGAACTGCAAGAACAATTTGAGAGCACGACAAAAGCTTATGCCGAAAGAGAACAAATAATCCAGGACGAGAAAAATAAATTACAACAACAGGTCAACACAATCCGAGCAGACTACAATGACCTTCAGGCCCGTCTGGAACAAAGCACTACGGAGCAAGTTGACACTTATAGGAATCAATTAGAGGAAGCAAACGCTAACTTAAAAACACTGAATGACACACTGCTTAAAACTCAGGCGGAATTGAAAATGTCTGAGGACCTTATGAAACGTGCTCAGCAGGAGGTTATGGCTATTGAGCCGCCGCCGGACCATGAGGTGCTGGCACATAGAGCTGACGGAAAAATAATATTGATTGACAACCAGGCCAAGGTGGTTCATTTGAATATCGGCAGCAACCAACACGTCTATCGAGGTTTAACCTTCACGGTTTATGACAGAAGCGGCGCTATCCCGAAGGACGGCAAGGGAAAGGCCGAAATCGAAGTGTACGATGTAGCGGAAACTTACTCTGCGGCACGTATTATAGGTTCAGAAGCAAAAAAACCCATATTAGATGGTGATATAGTTGCAAATTTAATCTGGAACAGTGACAAAACAAACGAATTTGTGGTTGCCGGCGACTTTGACCTT
>JABUBO010000851.1_pt1 | contig 10103 bp, 9 predicted proteins | sample 7240361 | NCBI WGS metagenome assembly JABUBO01 (sample SAMN07256346, study PRJNA390944) | subsurface metagenome | isolation source: Methane hydrate marine sediment | place: Pacific Ocean: Eastern North Pacific, ODP site
AAGAACAAAATCTGGTTGTACCCCTTCCTGTTCAGCTACATGTTTTACTTGGGGTGAAACAATGCCCTTTCGAGCTAGTTCTAGCTGGGTCATCTTACTACATACCTTCCTATAAAATGGAACTTAACTAACAGAATATAAACATCCTGCATGAATTTGTAAAGAATTGTAGTATAATTGATATTTGAAATTAATTCACCTGGAAAAAACATAAAGCAAGATGAGACATAAGGAGACAAATGGATAAACCTTACCAGCCTCGCATCCGTGACCTGCCAGAGGAGGAGAAGCCAAGAGAGAAACTGCGCAAACATGGTCCAGCGGCGCTCAAGAATCATGAGCTCATAGCGGTGATCCTGGGAAGCGGGACAAGGAAAGAGGGCATCCTTGAGCTATCCCAGAGAATCATGTCTCAGTATGGGAATCAAGCCATCTTCTCTGAGGGGGATGTAGGGAAGGTAGAAAAGGTCTTAGGGCTCTCCCCGGTTCGAGCTTGTCAGGTAGTAGCTGCTTTTGAACTGGGCAGGAGACTCTTCGGCAGGCAATACGAAGTCTTCCTAAGGTCCCCGGAGGAAGTCTTCCAATATGCTAGTGATATAGCGAGGCTCAAAAAGGAGCATTTTAGGGGACTTTATCTGGACACAAGGAATAAGCTTCTAAAGGATGAGATCATCTCCATAGGCACTTTGAATACCAGCCTTGCCTACCCTCGAGATGTTTTCTCTCCAGCGCTCGAAAATCATGCCGCAGCCGTTATATTGATTCATAACCATCCTTCGGGAGACCCCTCCCCAAGCAAAGACGATATTGAACTCACCAAAAGGATTTATCAGGCGAGCAAAATTTTAGAGATAGACTTTCTTGACCATGTGATCATCGGAGACGAAAGATATGTTAGCCTGAAAGAGAAGACGGATATCTGGGAAGGCAAGTAGAAATGGACATGCCAATGCTGGAAAACTGGCTCTGGGACGCCGCCTGTAGCATAAGAGGACCGATAGATGCTCCAAAGTTTAAGGACTACATCCTTCCCCTTTTGTTTTACAAAAGGCTCTGCGATGTCTATGAAGACGAGATGAGGGAGTTTGTAAGGGAGAAGGTGTTTCTTAATGAAGAATTTGCCAAGCTGTATGTGAAATCAGACCGTAAGCTGGTCAGATTTTATATCCCTGAGGAGTATACCTGGCAGGAGATAAGGAAGGTAACTACAAACTTGGGAGAGAGGCTCACCGAGGCTTTAAGGGACATAGCTAAAGAAAATCCAAAGCTTCAAGGTGTAATTGACATCAAGGATTTTAATGAAACTTCTGCCGGACAGAGGATAATAAGCGATGAAGCCCTTGCCAGACTGATAGAAATTCTGAACAGGCATAGATTAGGGCTTGGCGATGTTGAGCCTGATATATTAGGCCGAGCCTATGAATACCTTTTGAGAAAATTTGCCGAAGGCTCAGGGCAAAGCGCCGGAGAGTTCTATACCCCAAGGGAAGTAGGTATCTTGATGGCTCGCTTACTCGATGCCGAGGAAGGCGACGATGTTTACGATCCTGCCTGTGGCTCTGGCGGACTTCTGATCAAGGCCCAGCTCCACCTCAAAGAGAAAGTGAAGGAGATAAAGAAGCCTCTTAAGCTCTATGGACAGGAGATAAACTCCTTTACCTATGCCATGGCAAAGATGAATGCCTTCATTCACGATATGGATGCCGATATAAGTGTTGGAGATACTATAAGAAATCCTCGCTTTGCTGATGGTGGCAGATTAAAACAATTTGATAGGGTGACGGCAAATCCAATGTGGAACCAGAAGTTTCCACCAGAGGTTTTCGAAAACGACTCCTATGATAGATTTTTGTTCGGCATCCCGCCATCGAATTCAAGTTCAGATTGGGGCTGGATTCAGCATATGTTCGCTTCCTTGAAGGAAAAGGGCAAGCTCGTTGTGGTGATAGATACCGGGGTTATGTCCAGAGGAAGCGGAAATACTGGAAGTAATAAGGAAAGAGAGATAAGGAAGAAGTTCGTAGATGGCGATTGCATTGAGGCAGTGATACTTATACCTGAAAATCTGTTTTATAACGCTGGTGGAGCTGGCAACATCATCGTGATAAACAAAGACAAACCCCACAAAAGTGAAATTTTGCTGATAAACGCATCGAAGGAGTTCGCCAAAGGAAGGCCGAAGAACTATTTGACCGAGAGGAACATAGAAAAAGTCGAGAGGGTCTGTAAGAGCTGGGAAGAAATTGGCGGATTCAGCAAGATAATAAGCAACCAAGAAGCAGCCAGGAATGACTACAATCTAAGTCCTTCAAGATACGTAGCCACTGATGAGAGAGAGGAACCCCTGCCGATAGAAGAAGCTCTGGTTGAACTTGAACAGGTAAAGGAGGAGGGGAAGGAGATAGATAGGGAACTTAACCAGATTCTTAAAAAGTTGAGGTTTGAAGCATAATAAAGTAGGAGAAAATAAACTATGAAGAAAGGGAAGATTGCTGAATCTAACCTTCCGTTAGTGCAAAAGTTTAAACAGCGACTATCTGCTATTACTGGGGATGTGCAGATAATCCTTTTTGGTTCTACAGCGAGAGGAGATGCAACGGAAAGCTCTGATATAGATATCTGCATCATCGTTCCAAATCTTGACCGTAATATACGGGACATTATTTTGGAGATAGCATGGGAGGTTAGTTTCGAGAGTGGAAGAGTAATCGCTCCTGTTATTGTGGAGAAGAAAGAGATCGAAACAGGTTCATTACGATTTTCTCCCTTCTTCCAAAACGTAACTAAAGAAGGTATAAGGGTATGAATGAGGAGAAAAAGGAACTTGCTCACTATCGCCTGCAACAAGCAAGTGAAGCCCTTGCTGATGCTCGATTACTTTTCGAGCAAGGTGGCAGCATAAGAAGTGTCATCAATCGTGCTTACTATGGAATGTTTTATTCTGTTCTTGCTCTACTAATAGATGTAGGAAAGGGCTCCTCAAAACATAGTGGAGCCATTGCTCTTTTTGATCAGTATTTTGTTAAATCGGGTAAATTTCCCATGGAAATGAGCAAGGCGATTCACAAAGCTTTTGATCTTCGACAAATGGGTGACTATCGTGAGTTTGTCGATTTAAGTAGGGAAGATGCTGAAGAAACAATTAAAAATGCCGAGAGATTCCTCAAGGAAGCTAAGGGATATTTTAAACAGCATTATGGTGAATAGAGACGGCTTTAAGCAAACGGGAAGCGGCTTAATTCCTGAGGATTGGGAAGTGGTGGAATATGCCAGATAATAGAGTGCACAGGAAACTTTGGAAAATGGCTTTTGAAACATGTCATTATCCACAGGTTAAAGTAGATAGACAAATGGACGAATATTCTCAAAGGGTGCCAGGTATTAGACATCGATTAGAAGGTCACGATCCCTTAAGGGCTGGCGATTATGAAGATCCGCAACCAGAATTAGATAAGTGGAGAATTATTTATCGGATTTATCATATAAGTGTAGATTGTTGGTGGACTATATTACCAAGAGAGGCACGAGGAGCTTGGAAAGAAAAAATTAATAAAGGCTGTTATCCTCGGCGAATAGAAGAGTATTTTTGGAGAATAATAGAGCGAATAGCAAATGACCCCTTAAGTATATATGAAATACTACCTTGGAAATGCAGTCCCCTGCCTCTTGGGTGGGTAGAATATATTAAAGGCAGTCAAATAAATGACTAAAATCGACTATATAAGCTTCAAGCAAACAGAAATTGGCTTGATCCCTGAGGATCGGGAGGCAAGGCATGGAGTTGGGAACTTCTAGCGATTGGACGAATTGGGATTATTGGAAGGAGCAGGTTAATCAGGGCGAGGAATTATCCGAGTTTGAGAAACAAAAAGTAGTCAATGCACTCGATATTTTATGTGGAGAGTTTGGCGAGGCATTTTTGCAATACGCATTCGCTAACCATCACCCACTCATAAATTATCTTGTTAATATGGCGCCCTGGACAAGAAGGTGGCTAAGATGGTTTGGTGAAGCAATACAGCAAATTGGGCACTGCCCTAGCTCAAAGCATCTTCTACATAAGCTTGGAGATGCCCAGGGATTTGCAACAGCTTTTAATGAATTTTGGACTGCTACGAAGCTTATGAGAGCTGGTTTTGGGATTGAATTCTATCCAAAGGTGTCAATCAGAGCTAGGCAAAAGATCCCCGACCTTAAAATAGTTAATGAAAAAACATCAGAAACCTTTTTCGTGGAGGTAGCAGGGATAAAAGAGAGTATACAAGCACGGGAGGCTTCGGAAACCTTTAATGCAATTTCAACTGTTTTGTTTCGTCATATTTCTGAAGTAGAGCCTATAGGCCGAATCTATAAGCCCTTGTCTAAACCCCATTTAGAGGAAATTATCGCTATGCTAGAGAAGCTTGTTGAGGAAACCAAGCTAACAGGTGAAATGAAACAACTCGTCGAAGAAGGTACGCTAGAGATAGCCCTTGCTCCAAGGGGGAACAGAGAACCTCTAGCTATTTGGGCAAAAGAACGAGGCATTGAGACGGGAAGTTTGTCAGGCCCTTCTTGGGATGTAGACGAGGTAATGAGAGCCAAACGAAAGATTGAGGATGAGCAGACGCAGCTACCTCTTGATACATTAAACGTCTTAGTAATAAGGAGTCCTGAACTGTTTATGGGAAATCGAGATATGAAGCGAGTGATTGGTATTTTGGAAGAATCTATTTATAGTTATGACCACATAGTAGCATGCATTCTCTTTACCGAATATCTCAGCAGTCCCGCCAAGGGTGAAAGTCTTATCAAAGGGCAACATATCTATGTTAAGAAGCAAGGAGTTGCAGACCTTCTAACTGAGGAGATCTTGATACTAATTAATAGATTTGCCAACAAAGGTTCTATCACGCCCTCTTCCTTTGCTGGGCTCATAAGAGCCTTTACCTCATGAGCTACATTATGGACAAAGAAGCAAATGTTTATATCATAGTGATTATAAGAATAGTAGGGTGGAATGGCTAAAAATAAAATAGGATATAAGCAAACGGAAATCGGCTTAATCCCTGAAGATTGGGAAGTGGTGAGGCTGAGGGCGATAGTAAATTTTTCAAAAAAACCGCGAACTTTAAATCTGAACTCGTTTGGGAAAATACCATTCATAACTATGGAGATGCTACCTGTTGAAAAGACTTACATAAATAACTACTTGTTAAAGGAACCAGACAAAATTTTGAGTGGGGTTTACTGCGAAAAGGGGGATATCCTTTTGCCAAAAATAACGCCCTGTTTTGAGAACGGTAAACAAGGGATAATAGAGGATATACCTTGTGATTTTGCTTTTGCTACAACAGAAGTTTACCCGATTAAGCCAAGAAATAATCTTTTGGACAAAATGTTTCTCTTTTACTTCTTAATCAAACCTGATGTCAGAAAAACGATAGCCGATAAAATGCAAGGAACTACGGGAAGGCGAAGAGTTCCAAAGGATGCCGTGGAGAATACTTTAATCCCTCTCCCATCACTCCCTGAGCAGCGAAGAATCGCCAAGGTTTTAAGCACAATTCAGCGTGCCGTAGAGCAGCAGGATAAAATCATAGAGGCAATAAAGAAGCTCAAAAAATCGCTGATGCAGAAACTATTTACCGGAGGCGTAATTAGGGGGTTTATGTTTGATGCAACTGTTTTTAATGCCATTTTAAATAACAAATTAGACACTAAGACCTTTCCTAAAGATTGTGATTATTTTGTAACTCATATCCAGTTTGATGAGTTACGCAGTACCAAGGATTCTGGTCGTAGAAAACAGCTTTTAAGCATTTTTGAGTCTATCGGAAAAAGAGAAATTCCAACAGAAAGCGTTGTCTTAAATGTATCGAGGTTGGGAATGGCAAAATTAGGAGATGGAAAATTTTTGGAAGAATTGAGAAAAGGGAATTTAAAGCATACAGAAGATGCTTTAATAGGAGAAACTGCAATAAAAAATAGTTTAATTTTGGTTACAGATGATGATACTTTATTTAAAAGAGTCAATAAATTAGGAGGAGAAGCAATAAAGCTGCATGATTTTTTGAACGGAAAGTATAGACAACTCAAAGAAACTGAAATCGGTCAAATTCCGAAGAGTTGGGAGGTGGTGAGATTAGAGGAAATGTTTGATATGCAACAAGGGAAAGCTATGTCACCTAAAAGTCGATTGGGGATTTCTCCTCATCCTTTCCTTCGCACTATAAATATTTTATGGGGCAACGTAGATTTGTCCATATTGGATCACATGGATTTTACTGACGAAGAAATGACAAAGTTATGCTTACAGCCAGATGACCTACTGGTCTGTGAAGGAGGCGAGATAGGTAGAACTGCTATGTGGCGGGGAGAAATAGAAGATTGTGGTTACCAAAACCACATTCATCGTTTACGTAAACAAAGACAAGATATCTGTCCAGAATTCTACATGTTTTGGATACAAGCTGCGTTTCTTATTTTTGGTTTGTATGCAGGTGAAGAGATAAGAACCACTATACCTAATCTTTCTAGAGGCCGTTTAAAGTCTTTTCTTATTCCAAAACCTCCTCTCCCCGAACAGAAAGAAATCGCCCATATCTTAAGCACAGTAGATAAAAAGATAGAGGTTGAGGAAAAGAGGAAAGCCACACTGAGCGAGCTTTTCAAAACCATGCTTCATAAGCTTATGACGGGAGAGATCAGGGTGAGGGATGTTGAATTTAAAGAAGGATAAATGAGGCTCATAACTGAAAGAGCAGACGTCCAGGACAGAATAATAGATTACATCCAGTCCATAGGCTGGGAATATTTGCCTCCTCAGGATGTTCAGAACCTTCGGCATTACGACATCAAAGAACCATTCTTAGTCCCAATCGTTGAAGAAAAGCTTAAGGAGCTAAACAAAAACATAATCACCAATGAAACTGCCAATGAAATCTTAAGGAAGCTCAGGTTTTTGCCTGCAAATATCCAGGGTAACGAAGAGTTCCTGAATCATCTGCAGGGACGGAGGACTGTCTATGTTGAGAAGGAGCAAAGAGAGAGGAATATAAAGCTTGTGGATTATGATAATCCTAAAAATAACCACTTTGCCTTCACCAAGGAGTTCTGGTTCGAGGATAGGAATAGAAGGAGATTAGACATAGTTCTTTTTGTGAATGGTTTTCCCATTGCCGATGTGGAAACAAAAAGCCCAGCGGTTGTGGAAGCGGAAGAGGAGGCTTTGGAGCAAATAAGAATCTACAATGAGGATTTACCTGAGCTTTTCAAATTCCTCCAGTTCTACGCTGTTTGCGATGGGATAAGGCTTTATTATGGACCGACATGGAAATATGAGTCGAAGACCTTTTATAGGTGGAAGGCGGAGGATGGATATAACCTTGAGAGGCTGACGAAGACATTTCTTCAAAGGGAAGAGATATTAAAGAGCCTCCAGGATTACATCGTTTTCTTAATGATTGATGATGAGCTTAAGAAATACATCCTGAAGCAGCATCAGAGAAGGACTATAAGCAAAATCCTGGAAAGAGTTTTGAAAGGCGAGAAGAATAAAGGTCTTGTCTGGCACACCCAGGGCGCCTATAAAACCTTAACAATGATAGTGGCTGCCAGGAAGCTGAGGGAGGCAAAAGGATTGGAAAATCCGACCATGCTTGTGGTAGTTCACCGGCTTGACCTTGAAAGCCAAGTACGCCAGAATTTTGAGGCTTTTGACTTCCCAAATGTTGCAAGAGCGGAAAGCAAGGAGCACTTGAGGGAACTTCTCGCCTCGGATTATAGAGGACTCCTCATTACCACCATTCACAAGTTTGAGGGAATGCCCAGGCATATAAATAAGAGACAAAATGTCATTGTTTTGATAGATGAGGCACATCACAGCCAAGAAGGAGACCTCGGCAATTATATGCATGGAGCCCTGCCTAATGCTTACTACTTTGGATTTACCGGGACACCCATTGACAGGGGCAAAATCGGAAGAGGAACCTTTGTTACCTTTGGCTATCCTGATGAACCATACCTAGATAAATACTCCATGGATGAATCCATAGATGACAAAACCACCGTTCCGCTTTATTACACTCTGACCAAGACGGATTTGCATGTAGATAAGGGAATGCTGGAAGAGGAGTTCTTCAAGGTTGTAGAGGAAGAGGGCATCGCCAGCATAGAGGGTGTAAACAAAATCATAGAGAGGGCGGAAAAGCTAAAAGCGGTTTTGAAATCCCCTGACCGCATAGACAAGATAGCTAAATACATAGCGGAGCACTACAAGCAATCCGTCGAGCCTTCAGGTTTCAAAGCTTTCGTCGTGGCGGTGGATAGGGAGGCTTGCGCTTTATATAAGGAGGCGATAGACAAGCATCTTCCTGCGAAGTATACCAAGGTTGTTTATACCTCGGACTATAAAGACGGCGAGCTTTTAAGGAAATACTATCTGGGCGAGGATGAAGAGAAAACTGTAAGGAAAGCATTTAAGTCTCCAGACGAGATGCCCAAAATCCTCATCGTCACGGAGAAGCTGCTAACTGGCTACGATGCCCCGATACTTTATAACATGTATTTAGACAAACCTCTCAAAGACCACACTCTGCTTCAAGCTATTGCCAGGGTAAACAGACCATATAAGGCAAAAACGTGCGGAATGGTGGTAGATTACATTGGCATTTTCGAGAACCTTCAGAGGGCCCTCGCCTTTGACTCCAAGGATATATCGAAAGGATTGCTTGACATCAAGGTTTTGAAAGAAAGATTTAAGAATTTAATGCGGCGGACAAAGGAAATCCTCAGCCAGATTGATATCGAGGATGAAAAATCAAGGGTAGCCAATATTATAGATTACTTCTTCGATGAAGACAGAAGAGGTAGATTTATAAAGCTATTCAAACAGAGTCAGGAAATCTACGAAATCCTTTCTCCTGATGAATTCCTGAGAGATTATCTTGAGGATTACAAGCTGCTTCTGCAGGTTTACCAGATTATTTATAAGGAATTCAGTCCTGAAGCAGAGAGGAAGAAGGCGCATCGGGACATACTGAGGAAGACGGAGAAGCTGATAAAAGAAAGTGTAGAGCTAAGAAGCATAGTGGATTCGCTGCCAATCTATGAGATTAATAAAGATATAGCCAACCTGATAAAGGCGGACAAATTATCTGAAAGAGTGAAGGTAGCCAATTTACATAGAAGCTTGGTTATCTACATAGAGCAGAACAAAGAAAAACAGCCCTTTTTGCTCTCGCTTTCTGAAGAGGTTGGGGAAATCATCAAGCAGCTAAGGGAAAGGCAAAGAGGCATCAAATCAGCGCTAAGCGATCTGACAAGATTGGCAGCGGAGATCGCAAACTCAAGAGAGGAGCAAGAGAAATCTGGTCTCAGTAAAGAAGAATTCAGCATATATCGGGTTCTCAAGGGTTACAAAGTAAACAAACTGGAGGAAATGGCAAGGAAAATTTACCAGGAACTCGAGAAGCGAAGCGAATGGTTTTATAGTGAGGAAGCCGAGAGAGAAGTAAGAAAGGAACTTTATAAAATGCTATCCGGGGAGTTTAAAGCTTCACCACTCAGAGGTAGTGAAGAAACCCCGACTTGGGTAATTCATACGGCTGACCTGGTAAATAAAGTTCTTGGCATGCATAGGATTTTGGCAAGTGAGGGTAAATAAGTGGAACCGAAGGATTTAAATAAAAACGAGCTGCTTGAAATTTGTAATAGGTGGCAGAGAAAGTTGAAAGTGAGACCTAATAGGATTCAGGTAAGAAAAATGAAAAATAAATGGAGTTCGTGCTCATCCAAAGGAAACGTGACTTTGAGTAGCAAGTTGATAGGGTTACCAAAGGAAGTTGCTGAATACGCAATAGTTCATGAACTACTGCATCTAATAGCGCCAAATCACGGGAAGATGTTTAAGGTTTTACTATCAGCATATTTGCCTCAGTGGGAGAAATTACATAACCAACTTGTTTCCTGTTCAAGCTAGGAGCTTGCTCAAGGATTGCTTGGGCGATGATATGCCTTACATCGTTTCGGGGGCTGTCATGCCCATGAGGTGAAGGGTCTTGGCTAGGACAATTTGAGTTGCCCTGACCAGTTTGAGCCGAGCTTTGGTTAGTGCCTCATCT
>JABUBO010000852.1_pt1 | contig 10101 bp, 10 predicted proteins | sample 7240361 | NCBI WGS metagenome assembly JABUBO01 (sample SAMN07256346, study PRJNA390944) | subsurface metagenome | isolation source: Methane hydrate marine sediment | place: Pacific Ocean: Eastern North Pacific, ODP site
GAGGCTGAAAGGCCCTAAACTCGAAGTTAGAAATGTGACTCTTCAAAATTAAACAGCCTCGTAGCCGAAGTGTGGCAGATTTCCAGGGATGGTGGGCAATATGCCGGAGATAATCGATAGTCGGTGATTAGCCTTCGGGCAGAAAAAGGTTTTGGGACAGTCTGATTTACCATTTTATTCCCTAATCTTTGTAAGGATATGATTATGCCATTGGAAGGATTTCCTGGATATCAAAAAAAAGACGTCGAGAAATACAATAAATTTAGATGGTGGCTCGGCATTACCCTCGGCGATATGTTTGATAAAGCCACTGATTTGTATCCCAATAAAGAAGCCTTGGTTGATAATAGAAGCCGATTAACCTATTGCCAACTCAGGGACAAGGTAGATAGACTGGCTATCGCTTTAATCAAGCTCGGCATTAAGAAACAGGACCGAGTTTTGTTGCAGCTTCCAAATTGGAGCGAGTTTGTTTACTCATATTTCGCCCTCCAAAAAATCGGGGCTATCGTCGTTTTATTAATTCCAAGGCATTCGCAAACGGAGATTAACCACCTTTTCCGTCTAACAGGAGCAAAGGCTTGGATATTGCCAGAGCAATATCACAAGATTAACTATATGCCTATTATAGATGACGTTTTACCGGCAAATCCAGAGTTGAAACACATTATTATGGTCAGGAGAAAAGAAAGTAATCGGTTCACCAGCTTGGAAGAGCTGATACAGAATGCCAAGTTGAGCGAGGATAACATTCGTGAACTTGCTGATAGAAGGCCTGAGCCAGGGGAAGTAGCGCATATGGGACCTACCGGTGGGACTACGGGTTTGCCCAAGGTAGTTCCACGCACACATAACGACCTTATTTGTAATGTTGAATATAAGGCTAGGGGTTGGGAACTGAAAGATAGCGACATATGTCTAGCCATAACTCCTGCCGGACATGATATGACATTTACTGTAGGAATTTGTGGCACTATTTTTACCTTCAGCAAATTAGTTCTGTTAGATTCTACTCTGCCAGAAGACTTCTGTAGGGCAGTTCAAAGAGAGAAGGCAACTTGTTCGGTGATGGCTCCCGCTTTAGCGATGAGAGTCGTTAATTTTGAGGGCTTGAAAGACTATGATATGAGTTCTCTATCAAAAGCGTATGTTGGAGGGGCAGCTAGTCCGCCCGATCTGATCCGGAGCGGCTATGAAAAGGTCGGCTACAAACACATTAACGGGTTCGGGGGAACTGAAGGCCACAGCTGTATGACGAGATTGGATTATGACCTGGACGCTCTATGCAATGCTGCCGCAAGACCAAGTTGCCCTTATGCTGAATATAAAATCATCGACCAAGATGAAACAGAGCTGCCACTAAATGCAGAGGGAGAACTGGTAGCCAAGGGTCCAGACGTGTTTACCGGTTATTTTAGGTCTCCTGAGGAAAATAGAAAAGCCTTCACTAAAGACGGATTCTTCAAAACTGGCGATTTAGCAATAATGGACGATTCAGGGAAAATCTTGATAACCGGCAGGATCAAGGACATCATTCTCCGAGGTGGTGAAAATATCAGTCCTGCTGAAATTGAGGGGTTGATTATTGCCCACACAGGCGTTAAGGCCGTTTCCGTAATCGGCATGCCCGATAAAGAATTAGGGGAAAGGATATGCGCCTACATCCAGCCGGTTCACGGAGTGAAGCTTGACCCTGAAGATATCATCTCATTTCTAAAAAGTAACGGGGCTTCTGTGCTTCAGCTACCGGAGAGAGTTGAATTCATTGATGCCATCCCATTAACGAAAGTAGGCAAAGCGGATAAAAAGGCCCTGCGAGAAGATATTAAAAAGCGCCTCGGGATTGCTTAAAGGATTATAGCAGAATATTAAATCAGTTTAGTAGAGAATTGGGGAAGAGATAGATATGGTCAGTATCACGGGGCTTATATCCCATTTTACAGGTTAAGCCGAGATGAGGATTTTCTTAAATTTCTTTAACTGCAACTGCTGAATTTTTTCGCGCGGTAATGTTTCTAGGACCGGATTCCAGTATTGCTCTTCCGGTTTCATTAACACCTCCTACACTGAAGCCACTTATTTTACCCGCTCAAAGGCATAATATACCCTATCGCGTACCTCGGTTTCCCTCTTAATCTCTATAGGATGTGACGGAACTTCAAAGACGACCAGCCTGACTTCATCACCCTCCTTTAGCTCGCCTTCGGCGCAATTTATGATGCGAACCAGGAGGTGCTTTAGCGGGCTATCCTTGCCAAAGCTAAGCCAGGCCATGATTATCGGTGGAGGAAAACCAATAGGAGCACCGGCTTGAGTCTCGGTGAAGGTAACCACCTTGGCTCTCTGGGGGAGGTCTACCCACTCCAGTTCCTCAGACCAGCACTTGGTGCAGATAACACCCGGTGGGAAGGCGATATGTCCACACTTCTGGCACTTGGTCGTGGTAAACCTTCCCTCTCTGAGATTATCGTAAAACTGATAGAGCCGATTAAATTCCTGGCATTCCAATGGCCACATATCCATTTCCGAAATATATCTGCCATCCAGAGCTGGAGTCCCTACTATTTTTGCCTCTTGTAAATCTGCCATCTTCTTTCTCCTTATCTGCCTTATATAGTTTATTTAACCGGCTCCGTCCCGTAGATTACCACCGTGTGCTGGGCACAGGCACCGCTTAGATTATGCGCCAGGGCAAACTTGGGATTTTTCGCCTGATTTATAGCCCTCCCTTGAAGTTGCTTGCAAAGCTCAAGGGACTGGCGGGCCCCGGAGGCACCGAAGGGGTGTCCACAGCTGATAAGGCCACCATCGGTATTTATGGGACGTTCACCATCAAGATTGAGAGCACCTGAGGCTACATAAGCACCGCCTTCTCCCTTCTTACAGAAACCAAGCTCCTCCATCTCTATAATCTCAGATATGGTGAAGCAGTCATGGACCTGAGCCACATCTATATCCTTGGGACTGACCTGGGCATTCTTGTAAGCCACCTCAGCCGCTCGCTTTAAGTGAGGCCACTCGGCAAGGGTTTCACCCGGCCAACCGGCCGACATGCTATGGGTGGCGTGCTGCCCCGTGCCACGAATGTAGGCCAGCGGCCGGTCAGACAGGTCCTTGGCTCTCTCCTCCGAGGCAATGATAACTGCTGAGGCGCCATCGGATAGAGGACAGCAGTCAAAAAGACCGAAGGGGTCGGCGATTAGCCTGGCGTCTAGCGCCGTTTCCAGGTCAAGCGTCCTCGGGTAAAAGTGCGCCTTGGGATTGGTCGAGCCATAATTGTAATTGGCTACGGAAACACGTGCCATTTGCTCCTTAGTTGTCCCGTAGCGCTTCATGTGCATTTTGGCAATCATAGCAAAAAACGGTGGGGGTACGCCTAACCCCATAGCGGAGTCCCAGTCATGGTCATTGACCGCCAATTCTGTATAGTTTGTTTCCCATCTCTGGGGCAGATAACACTTCTCAGCGCCTGTCACCAGAACTACCTCAGAAATACCACTTTCTACCAACCCCTTGGCCAGAATAATCCCCGTGTTGGAGCCAGCGCACAGGGTATCCAGCCTAGTACAAATTGAGGTCGGTTTTAATCCCAATCTGTGAGCTATAAGAGGCGCTGTGTTAAGGGCGTTGGAATGCCTCCCTACCTTTGTGGAACAAAAGAGGAGGCCATCGATGTCTTCGGGCTTCAGTGCTGGGATATCGTCAGAGCAGGCTTTGGCTGCCTCCTGAACCATATCGAATAAGGTTGCCTGTCTTACGCCAAATTTACTCACCCCTCCGCCAACTATTACCGCGTTCTTCGTCATCTAAATACCTCCTTTTTCGGTTTAAGCCGACTTCCTATTATTACCCTAGCTGCGCGCCTTCGCAGGCGACTATGCTTATTATCAGCTTAACTATGTCTACCCAACTCGTGTCTTCAAATAATAGTCTCCGCTGCTATCAAGATTACTAGGCTCACACAGGTTCTGTCAAACAATCCATCTTACTTGTGTCATCTAACATTGCCTCGTGTTAACTCTTACCCGAAATGTAAAAGCTTGATATCTTCGATTTATACTACCGCTAGTTACTCCTGTTACCACGCTGGACTACCATTTATCTTACCACGCCTGCGCTACATTACGTGCGTTTTGGGGAAGGCAAGTGCCCTTTTTCAGGCTAGCGGCTTGAGGATGATGTATGAGGTATATAAGCAGCTTCAGGGTAAGGCTGGGCCCCGCCAGTTGAAAGCCCCTAAGTTGGGGTTGACCCATAATCTGGCATCGACAGTTAGGCGAAATGTTGTTGCCATGGGGATCTTTGGCAACGAGCTCGGATGAAGATGTAAACTATTTTTAGAAGAGGAAACTACTTAAAGCTCAATCCGCAATTTCAACTAAAATCGCAACGGTAATGTTTAACCGCCCTTTCAAAATCCAGGTTTAAGGCTAATCTTCTTCTGCTTGGTCCGGGGGTATAATTTCGTCAGGGGTAATAGCCTCGTCATCAGGAGCATCTTGGTCAGACGGTATAATTTGGTGGGAAGCCACATCTACTACAGGCAGTTCATCGGTGAAGTGAGACTTTGGCGGCGTGGTTTTCTGCTTGGCACTGTAAGACAGTTCTTCGGTGACAGTATCCTCTAGAGTATAGCCTTTAGTTGTGGTACCATGATGGTCGCCACTATGTCCCTGGGGTAGAGAACAGACGGAGACTTCCCATTCTTTGCAAATATCCCGTGCCCAGATTGTCTTGATGGAAACACCTTTGGTGTCCGTCTTCTCGTCAGGGGGTACGACCTCTTCCTCAGCCTTATGCCATTTACCCACTACCGTCCGCAGGAGCTTTTTGGAAGTGTGGCCACAGGCTGCCTCTTCTTTGCCCGCAGCCAATAGCTGCGCCTTCGGCACGCGCCCTGCCCCGGGCGGGCCTTCGCCTTCCCCACCGCTGCCGACTTCATCTTGATATTTCTCAAGAAGCTGCCTGAACTGGCCCACCAGTTGTTCCTTGGTGGTACCAGAGCCCAGTTTCCCATCCAGAAGCACGATGGTCGGTGCGACGGGCGCCGCCACTGACGGCTGGGGCTTCGGCGGATGCAAGCGACGGTAGACTATAATAGCGGCCACGATTAAGGCAAGGACAAACAGGGAAATATATACCACCGGCATAGTGTAGTTAGAGCTCCAGCTTACCGTGACTGTCCTGGGGGCATTCATGGCCTCGCTGCCGGTGGCGCTGGCCGGCTCCAGCTTACCCCCTAAGAAACCGAACAGGCCCGACATGGAAACCTCGGGCGGGTCAACGCCCCAGTCGGCGGCAGTCCCAGCCTTATACCAACCACCGCCATCCACTTCGCCCTCGGCGGAGGTCACCGTCAGCAGGTAATAAGTGTCATAGGTGGCGGTTGCCCTTCCCGGCGCAGTAACCTTCCAGTCCAGGTCTTCGTTGACATCCTCATCGCCATCAGGCAATAACCAGTAGGCAAAGTGGTACTGGGTGTCGGTTGACTCATCAATCTGGACCGGAGCGGTGGCTTCTATGAATTCACCTACCTCAAACCAGCCAGCGCCGGTCAGGGTTGTTATCTGAGCCGGGTCGGTCTTGAGGTCGATATAATACTCGGTGGTATAGCTAAAAGTGGCATCGGGATTTTCCTCGTCAACCACTATTTCGTCTTCATCGGCGATATACCTGACATCGGAACGGATCGGGCTGGATACGGTGGCGTCAACGGTTATAACCGGTTCGTCGTCCACGGTAAAGCTCCGGGTGAGTGTCTCCCCACCCTCCAGCGTGGCTACATATACCCCATCAAAATAGACTCTGGTCTCGCCGGCAGCCAGGGAAACGCCTACTCTAATGACCGATTCGTAGTAGCCCGATTCAACAACGAGACTGAAGGAATACTGAGCGGTGATGGGTGAAGTTGAACTATCGGTAACCCCGATAGTGAAAACATAAGTGCCGGCAGAACCATTAGTCGGGGTGCCCAAAATGATGCCATTAGTGGCATCCAGGGTTAACCCCGAGGGCAACGCGCCGCTAACCAAGCTGAAGGTATAGGGAGAGGTACCGCCGCTAACATAGATATATTCTGAATAACTGGTGCCTTCTTCCGCATCGTCCAGGGTTGTGGTGGTGAAGGTTATCGGCTCCTCCGCCACGGTTATGGAGAAGCCTTGTTGGGGCGAGGTCCCGATGTCATCAGTGACCTGCACAAAAAAAGTGTACGTCCCCGCCACAGTTGGAGTACCCGAGATAGTCCCCGTAGCTGCAGCCAAAGTCAGTCCCGATGGCAAGGAGCCACTAGTTACAGCCCAAATAGTAGGAGGAGTGATTGGCGCAGCGACCAGAGTCGCCGAATAAAGGACGCCAACCTGACCTGAGGACAAAGTTGAAGGAAAGATGGTGGGTGCTGCCGCGGCGGGAGTGGCGAAGAGCAGGCTGCTCAGGAAGATGACCAGAAAGGTAACAAGCAGACGACCTTTCCACCCGGTAGCCCACTTTAAGTGGCGCTGTGATTGCCCCAAAATAGATTTCATTGTTTATCCTAAAGACTATTGTATCAGTTAGACAACCGTCTATCAATACTCCGCTGTTTCGCCTTTAATCAGGAGGCTTTCCAGACAAGCATTGAGGATACGGAGTAACCCCCTTCTTTTTTCCACTTGGCTGTACCTCTCTATATAATTGTAATCCCTCTAGGACTATTGACATTTAAGACCAAGCATATATATAATATATGTGGATATATGCATATATGAATATGGTAAGGGGTAATCATGCAAGAACTGATTAAGGCAACCAAGGCTCTCTCCGACGAGACCAGGCTCAGGATGCTCAATATTCTACTGGAGAGGGAATGTTGCGTCTGCGAGGTGATGCAAGCGCTGGATATATCCCAGTCGCGGGCTTCGCGTAACCTGGGCATCCTTCAGGACGCTGGCTTCTTAACAGCGAGAAGAGATGGAGCCTGGATAGCTTATTCTATAGACTGGCAAGCTGCCAACAGCTACGCTACTTCCCTGGCTAAACTACTGAGAGATTCCCCTACCAGCAACGAGCTGATGGCCCAAGACAAGAAAAGACTAAAGCAGGCAGAGCGTGTCGGACCAGCAGCAGTAAGGAAATAGCTGGTGGAAGTATTCGCCGACCTTTTGCTAGCCGGGCTAACCGCTCTTCAAGATTATATTGCCCTACATGTGCTTACCTGCCTCATTCCAGCTTTTCTCCTGGCTGGTGGCATAGTAACCTTCGTTCGTCGGGAGACCATTATCAGTTATCTCGGTGCCGCAGCCCGAAAGCTATCCTCTTTCGGCATTGCTGCTGGCGGTAGCTTCTTTGTCGCTGCCTGTTCCTGCACCGTCATACCGGTAGCCAGTGGCATCTACTATGGTGGAGCTGGTGTCGGTGCCGCCTTCATACTGCTCTGGGTTGCCCCTGCGGCTAACATTCTGGCTCTGGTTTATACAGGCCAGATACTGGGTGCCGAGATGGTTGTTGCCAGATTGGTAGGTGCCTTACTCATGTGCTTCGTCGTCGGTTTTGTTATGGTCTATGCTTTTTACCGGGAAGAAAAAAGCCGTGTCTCAACCATCCAGATGAGTGGGGGACCTTTAATGAGCCGAAAGGACGTAGTCTTACTCCTGCTGCTGGTCGCCTGGCTGCTGGCACCGAATTACATTGTTTCTCAAGGACCATACTGGCAAAAGGTGGCGGTCTGGGCGGTAGGACTGCTGGCGGTAGCCGCCTACGTTTGGAAGTTTATTGCTATAGAGAGGATTAAAGCCTGGCTTAGGGAGACATGGTGGTTTGTGCGCATAATCTTCCCTCTACTTCTGGCTGGGGTCTTTATAGTGGGCATTATCGGTGCCCTTCTACCTCAGGAATGGATTCAGACCTGGCTCGGTGGTGCCGGTCTGCGCCAATCTTTTCTAGCCACCCTGCTTGGTGGCGTTACCTACTTCGCCACCATGACCGAAGCTCCTTTCGTGGATACATTAATGACTTTGGGGATGGGTAAGGGACCAGCTTTAGCCCTACTCCTCACTGGTCCGGGTATTAGTTTGCCCAACTGGCTGGCGATTGCCAAAGTATTCGGGGTTAAGAAGGCGCTGGTCTATGTTCCGACTATTATAGTTATCGGAACAATCGTCGGTTGGGTTGCCGGCTTTATCTTAGACTAAATAATAATTAAGGAGGTATTAAGATAATGATTATAGAAGTTTGCGGACCGGGTTGCCCTCGGTGCCACGCCACGAAGGAAAACGTCCGAAAGGTACTCGAGGAAATGGAACTGGAAGAGGGCAAAGAGGTGGCACTGACGGAAATCAAAGACCCCAGGATTATGGCTAGCCGAGGTGTATTCTTGACACCCGCCGTGCTTATTGATGCCGTCAAGCTATGTGAAGGTAGAGTTCCCAGTCCTAATGAGATAAAGGGGTGGATTGATGAGAGAAGATAATACATCAAGGGTAGTACAGGAGGAATTATATGACTAAACGGAATAAAGTGAAGATATGGAGTTCTTTCTTGCTTATTATCCTCGTAGCCGCTATGCTCTGCGCTTGCGGCAGTTCGGCTCCTGAAGCGCCTCCAAACTCAGACACGCCCCCGAACTCGAATGACTCGGGCACGCCTCCCACTACAGCCGAAAAGGTCGAAGTTGTCTACTTTTACCGGGCACAGCGTTGCACTGGCTGTGTCTACGCTGAAAATGGCACCCTGTTTACGCTGGAAACCTACTTCGCCGACGAGCTGGCCAGCGGCAGGATAACCTTTGCCACATTGAATGTAGGGGCTGAGGAAAACGCTGCCATCGTCGAGAAATATGAAGCTTATTCCTCGTCCCTGTTTATCAACACCATAATAGACGGTGTTGACCACATCGAACAGGTAACGGAAATCTGGTTCGTCCTGGGCGATGATGAGGCGTTTGTCGAGGTGGTGAAGAGTAAAATCGAGCAAAGCCTTAGCGGGGAGGGGTAATGGATTTAGGGGGCTTATTACATCAGTTCGCTGAGGGCATTAATATTCCCGTGCTCTCAGCGCTGTTTCTGGGGTTAATAACGGCCATCAGCCCCTGCCCCATGGCGACTAATATCGCCGCTATTGCTTATGTCAGCCGCAGAGCGACGGAGCGACGGTACGCCGTCATAACCGGAGCCCTCTATACACTGGGGCGGATGGTTTCCTATTCCATCATTGGTATCCTGATAATCGTGGTTGGCCTCGAAATTCCCGGAGTCGCTACATTCCTCCAGGATTTTGGTGAGAAAATACTGGGACCACTGTTGATTGTGGTGGGACTGATAATGCTAATCATCGACCGTTTTTCTTTCGGTCTGGGAGCCGAGAAGCTAGCTTCACTGGGGGGAAAGGTTGCTGATTGGGGCATGCTGGGCGGATTCCTGTTAGGGGTAATCTTTGCTCTGGCTTTCTGTCCCTATAGCGCTATCATATTCTTTGGGGTATTGATACCCTTAGCTCTTAAATCTACCGGAGGTGTAACTCTACCTGCGGTGTTTGCCATCGGCACCGGGCTCCCTGTTCTAATATTCGGTATTCTTATATCAGCTGGCATAGCCAAGGTCTCCACCTGGCTCAATGCCGTCGCCCGCGTCGAGAAAGTCCTCCGCATAGTAGTCTCTATCATTTTTATCGGTGTAGGAATATACTACGTGGTGCTATGGATACAGGCATAAGCCGGTAGAAAAGTTTATTAAGGAAATAGGCCTAAAGGATGGCAGGAGTATTTTATAGAAAGCAGAGAAATACGATGAAACCAATTTCTAGTCAGCCAAAGAGGCTAGCCGGTTTAATTATCCTGATTGTTGCTACCCTTCTCATTAGCAGTTGTGGCTTGCCATCCAACCAAGCGCCTGCTATCTCCAGCCTCACCACCAATGAAGAGTGGGTTGAGTCAGCAGATATCTGCCAGGTCGAATGCACTGCTTCAGACCCGGATGGGGATGAGCTAAGCTATAGCTGGTCGACCGATGGCGGCAATATTTCCGGGGAAGGTTCTACTGTTAGCTGGACGGCACCGGAAGCACTTGGTAGTTATACCATAACAGTGGAAGTAACCGATGGTAGGGGTGGCGAAGACACAACACAACT
>JABUBO010000853.1_pt1 | contig 10089 bp, 6 predicted proteins | sample 7240361 | NCBI WGS metagenome assembly JABUBO01 (sample SAMN07256346, study PRJNA390944) | subsurface metagenome | isolation source: Methane hydrate marine sediment | place: Pacific Ocean: Eastern North Pacific, ODP site
CCTGCTCTTCTTTCGACAAAGCCAACACCATCGGTGTACCAATAATCCCAGGGTTAAGAGCATTAACCCGAATGTTCTTTTTAGCCAGCTCCATTGCCGTCACTCTGGTTAAGGCCAGTACTCCCCCCTTGGCAGCACAATAGGCACCTAGATTGCGCGTGCCTCTGTCTCCACACTGGGAAGCAGTATTGATTATTGACCCTCCCCCATTCTTAAGCATCTGGGGGATAGCATACTTCATCCCCAGCCAGACACCTTTAAGATTGACGGACATAATCCTGTCCCACTCTTCCTCAGCGATGTTTTCGGTGAAGGCTGCCCGACCAAGAATAGCCGCATTATTATAGATAACGTCCAATTTCCCATAGGTATCTACCGTTGTCTTGACCATATTCTTGGCATCGTCGGCTTTAGAGACATCAGCCTTAATAAATATAGCCTCACCGCCAGCCTGCTTAATCGTCTTGACCGTCTCCTGTCCAGCCTCAGCATTCCAGTCAACAACAGCCACTTTTGCCCCCTCTTTAGCGAACAGAAGCGCTGCTGCCTGTCCCATTCCCATGCCAGCCCCGGTTATAATTACTGCCTTACCATCAAGTCTACCCATTTTGTTGCCTCCTTGTATTTATCATTATTTGCCATTAGCTGGTATCCACATTTAAGTCATAGTATTTTTTGACGCAGAAAGCTACCGAGAGCTGGTTTATCTACATCAAATCTTACTCCCAGCCCTCAGTAGCCTTAGCTTATAAACTAAGCTTATAAACTATCTTAACTAGCCCTGATGATTATCAGTAGCCCATATACTGCATTCTCAGTTCAAGGCTAGGCTGCGGGAATCCGTACTCCGGCAATGGGTTCAAAGGTACCCATAAGTCCCACCGCCCTCTTGGCATACCGCAGGAAGGTGGCACGCCGCCAATCTGAACGGTATTAATGTTGCTGGCATCAACCATAAGGAACGGACACTGGTAGAACTTTTCTACCGGCTGTCCAAGGACAACACTGGTAACAGCTACCTGGAAGCAGATGTCACTGGGCTCGACCATGCCATGGGTGGAGAAGGTATCAGCTCTGCCGTCTAGTACCGCATCCCACATGGCATTCTCAGCATCGTTAGAAGCAATTATGATGTGGTCCGGGTCATCCAGTGGCAGGAGCATGTTTATGGACTCAAGCCCCGGGACCATCCCCTGTCCACCGCAACCGTGATGGAAGAGAGCTACGACTTCAGGATGCGCCATTATTGTGTCGGCGGTGATGGTCGCTGTTTGCTCCTCAGCCCAGTTAGTGTCCTTAGTTTCTATCACTGTAATCCAGTCTATGGGGTCGATTGCCTTGTGAAATCCTTCATTACGCAGCTTGGCGGTTAGCATTTCGCGCATACCCCACAGTTCAGCAACGACGCAGGGGTTATCCGGACCGTATCCCCTTCTCTCGAGCTCAGCTATCAGCCACGCGGCGAGGATATCTGTCCCGCCTGGTCCCTCAAACTTGTGAGCGATAAATGAGGTAACCGCGTCAGTCTCAATACCACAGTCCTGGGTGAAGACGGGGATACCTAACTCGTAGACCAGCTTCTCAGTCACCGGGATCTGCAGCTCGGCACTAACTGAGTGGATCTGAAACCAGTCTGGCTCCATTGTTGCCGCCATGTCCTCCATCCAGCCTATCTGGGCATCAACGTCAAAACGAGCGCCGAAGGTAGTCCAGTTTACTCCCTTCTGTCCTAAACCAAACCTTGGGAAGTAGTCTTCTATCATCTTTGTCGACTGAGCACAAGGCTCGACCTCCAAAGTGGAGACGGCATAGGCAACCCTAAAGGAGCTGCCATCGGGCTTGACCAGCAAACCCGCGAACGGATTCCACTTGAGGCTCCCATCGACCTGCCCTCTAGCCACCATCTCGGCTAGCTCGGGTATGTCGGCGGCTGTTGCCGGCCCTGGCACTGGCTGTGGTGCTTGAGTCACTGCTGCCTTTCTACACCCAGTAAAGATTAAAGTAACCACCACCGCCACTATTAATAAAACTATAACAAACTTTTTCATCCTTCCCTCCTCTGTTTAAGATTTTTAGGATTTTGGGCTATACTAACTATTCTGTCACTTTTCACATAAGCTTACCTCCTTTCTCCTGAGCTTATCTTGGTGATGGTTAACATTATAGTAACAAAATACGATTTGTCAAGCATTCTATACTTAAAATTATAGTATTAAAATATATGCTATTTGTCAAGTGGCTAAAATACTGGCTTCAGCTTAACGCCCACGCCAATAGTCAACAGCCACCGCCGCAATTACTATCACCCCCAATATCAGGCTCTCCAGGAAGGGGTCGGCACGTAATATAGTCATGCCGTTAAGAACAACGGAAATTACCAGAGCCCCAAGTACCACCCCAATCACGGTCCCTTTACCACCGAATAGACTGACGCCCCCAATAACAGCCGAAGCTATAGTCTGCAGCTCAAGAAAATCAAAGCTTGAATATGAAACCGACATAACCCGCCCTGTCCGTATTAAACCGCCAAGTGCCGCCATAAATCCCGAAATCATATAGACTGAAAGTTGTGTCGCTTTCACATTTATACCGGAAAGCCAAGCCATTATTGGATTACCGCCAGAGGCATAGACGGCACGTCCATAGTTAAGGTGATGCAGAACAAAGTAGACCACCACACCGACCACTATCCAAATAATACCTGCCACCGGAAAACCATAGATAAACCTCTGCCCGAAGAAACGCAGCGGGTCTACCATTCTAACAATAGTAAACCCTCCGGTTATCAGGAATCCGATTCCGTGGGCTATTTGCCACATACCCAGGGTGGCTATGAACGGCGGTATCCCGATACGCGAGACAAACAGGCCACTGATTAGCCCCAGACCGACCCCCATCGCCAGTATAGCTGGTACTCCTACCCATATAGAAGCCGCCTCTGTATAGCCGAGAATACTATTCTTGACCAGAATATTTTGCCACAACTGGGTAGTCATCATTGCCGACCCCAGAGCTGAAGTCCCAAAAGCCATGCCAGCAACGGATAAATCAATGCCACCGGTCAACAGAACAAACATCTGACCTATGGCTCCTATCCCCATCGTCGCACCTTCCACCACAACCATTTTCATATTAGATATGCGGATTGATTTGCCCCCAGTGGCAAGTGCCAGGGCGCCTATAATTGCTGCCAGCATGATGCCGAGGGTAGCGTTTTCGTGTCTGATGACACGTCGGGCAATGTCCCGGGCAGTACCTCGTTTCCGTCTTTCTGTAACTTCAGCCATAGTTTATACCCTTACTGATGGTAACGGCGGTTTCAGCGACGGCGCCGACGCAAAATGTCAGCCGCTACCGCCCCAATTATTATCGCCCCCTTTACGATATACCTGCCAGCGTGAGGCATATGCATTACACTCATGGCATTATTAACCACGCCAATCAGTAGAGCGCCCAATACCACCCCAATCATGTTACCCCGACCACCAAATAGACTGACACCACCAATAACCACCGAAGCTATGCTGTCCAGCTCAAGACCACGCAAGGCTTCTATTGAACCCGCCATACCACGTGATGTCATCAGCATACCAGCCAGTCCGGCACACAACCCCGAGATAGCAAAGACGGCAAGATACGTATTTTTCACGTTTATGCCGGAAAGATAGGCACTTACTGGATTACCACCAACGGCATAGACACGGCGACCAAAGCTGGTGTAAGTAAGGACAAAATAAGCCGCTGCCGCCACCGAGAAAAAGATAATAGGCCCCACCGGCAAAGCCCCGTAGACAGCGAAACTCTCCGGTAGCTCCATAACAGCCGTTCCCCTAGTTACGTAGTAAGCAACGCCGTAGCCTATTTGCCACACACCAAAGGTTACTATCAGCGACGGCATGTTGAGCCGCGACACCAAGGAACCACTGAGAAGCCCCCAACAGGCTCCCACTACCAACATAACTGGTATCGCCATAAATGGAGAAGCCGGGTAGCCGAGGATATTTGTCCACTCCGTGGTCATCATGGAGCTACCCAGCATCATAGTCATAACTCCGACCCCAGAAACTGACAAATCAAAATTAGCGGTTAAGATACAAAAGGCCTGACCTACGGCTGCTACCCCCCGGACGGAGCTCTGTATCAGAACATTCGCCATATTAGCCCGGGTGACTGTTGCCCCCCGAGATATACCTGCCAGCACAGCCATCATTGCTGCCAGAGCGATGCCGATGACAGCGTTTTCATGTCTGAGAGCACGTCGGGCAATGTCCCGGGCAGTACCTCGTTCCCGCCTTTCAACTTCAGCCATAGTTTATACCCTTACCAACTAGTTTAGTAATATAACCCACTTTTCGCCGTCTGTCAATAGTTTAAGTCAATTCGGTTATACCCTACTTTTTTCAGCTTGTCAATAGGCTGAGTCAATTTAGTGGCTAAATGATGGCAATAAGAGCCGGAGGTGGCTATAGAAATCGTGGAAATTACCATCATAAATCTGCCCTTTCTTGGTTCCTCCCCTAAGCAAGGGGGAGGCTCCTCTCGTTTTGGATTTTAGCCTCCCCCTTGTTCTAGGTTCCGATTGCTGCTATAACCACTTAACCTAATACTGACACCGTCTGGCTCTACCGCTCACCCCAAGGTGGTATCGGCAGGACAACCGATGGGGAGTCTGACTCTCTCCGTGTCTCCGGGTATAGCGGCCAGCGTGTGCCACCGATGTTCTGACTAACCGCGCCAACACCGTAGAGATTTTGCCCTGTCTCATCAAACTCAATCCGGCTAGCACGCATTACCTGCAGAGCCGGCAGAAACACCGTGGCATCGGGTAGCTGAAGCTTCATGGTATCGCCACGGGTTATAATAGCATTAGCCAGTGCATATTGGAGATTGGACCGGAATTCAAACAGGTCAAGGCTGAATCCCTTTACCTCAAAGCCCACAAACGCTTCCTTGCCGTGAACGGATGTCCACCCAGGTGGCACCATTCGCTCAAGGCCCTCTTTAATAATCCAGATTGCAGTATATGCAGTCCCTACCGAGTAATCCTCCCAGTCCTGACCCATTTTAGCCTTGACCTCGTCGTTAACCCAATTGTAGTAATGCCTTCTTTGGGGCAAGGGGTCACCGGTTTCGTAACTAAAGCCATACTCATAGGCTGCCTGGGGTAGCGCCTCATAAAAGCGCGAGTCTTCAACACCACCTCCCCAGGAAAATACTCCGTAGGGGAAATAGGTCTGCCTGTCCATCATTTCCTGGTACAGAATTATGGCATCATCGGTGTAGTGGCAACTGAACAGCACATCTGGCTCAGCCGCCTCTATTTCGATGAGCTGAGGAACGAAGGTCGTTGCCGTAGCCTCAACGACCGCCTCACCTACTATATCTATGCCAGCCTCCTCAGCCTGGGGCTTAAACGCCTCAGCTACAGCCACACTAGGGTCATCAGAGATGTACTCCATGAAACAAGTCTGGGGCGGAGGCAGTCCAGCCTCCTCAGCCGATTTGGTCATGGCATATACCATCTGACCAGCCACATCCGTGGGGGTACCGACATAGCGGAAGGTATAATAGTAACCACGCTCGGTAAGAAGCGGGTCTAGACTTAGTGGGCAGATGAAAGGAGTCTCATGCTCCTCACAAACCTCGCTAACTGCCATAGCCGTAGGCCAGGCACCCAGTAGGAAAATGACATCTTCCTCGGTAATTAACCGCTCAGCCTCGGCAGCCGCCCGCTCGGGTGAGCCACCGTCGTCAGCCACGATAAGCCTCAGGTTCATAGAATACATGTTCCTGACGCCACCCCACTCATTCATCTGGTAAACGCCTACTTCCGCCCCAGTGCTTAGCTTTTTGCCCAGTTCAGCATGAGGACCGCTCAAATCGACGACCATGCCACAAGGCATCTCGTCGGGATAATCAGGTCGTTCTGGCGGCTTTGGCCGACAACCAGTAACAATTAAGATAGCTACCATCGCCACTATCACCAAAGGTATAACGAATTTTTTCATCCTTCCCTTATCTCCTCTCCTTAGCAATTCTACCACTCTTGTTGCCGGATTATCTTGTACTCAAATTATATTATTTAATACTATTTATTTCAACCTGTCAACAGGCTCAGCCAGTGTGGTGGCAAAATGATGGCAATAAGAGCCGGACATAGCTAGGCCGTTCACTGTGCCACAGACCACAGCACCACATATAACCGTTTAACCGGCACTGACCTCGTCGATAACTTCGCCGCTAGGAGAGACTAATTGAATTACTAGAGGCATCTGACCTAGAGCATGTGTGGAGCAGGAGAGACAGGGGTCGTAGCAGCGAATAGCAACCTCGACCCGATTAAGTATCCCTTCAGTAAGTTTGCCGTCTTTGATAAATCCCTTAGCTACTTCATAGACAGCGCGATTCATTGCCAAATTATTATTACCAGTGGCTACAATCAAGTTGACCTTGCGAATTTTGCCACTGGTATCTACCCAATAATGGTGGAAAAGTGTCCCTCTGGGGGCTTCAATTACGCCTATGCCCTCCTCGTTAATCTGGCTGGAATTGACCCATATTTCCTTGGAGCAGATGATTTCATCTTGTACAAGTAACTTTATCTTTTCAGCAGCATTAAGCATTTCAATCAAGCGGGCGTAGTGGTAGTATAACAACCCCTGCACTACGCCGTTGTTGCCTAGCTTCTTGAAGTTACAGAACTCTTTATTAGCTAGAGGGGTATCACAGCCATCGGCAACATTGAGCCGCCCTAAAGGTCCTACCCGGTACATACCAACAGGGTAACCCAGCTTCTTGTAATAAGGGAACTTAAGGTAAGACCAATCCTCGACCTTTTCTTCAATAATGGAAAGGTAATTCTCCGGAGCTACATTATCTTCCAGGGTAATACCTTGGCTATCTTTCAATCTGAGCTTGCCATCATAATACTCAACATTACCATCATTATCTATAAGTCCAAGGTAGCCGGTGCCAAAACTAGCAAACCTGGTAGCCTCCTCACTATGTTGAGCATAATACTCCTTAACCAGGTCAATGGCGAACTGACAGTCAGCGATAATATCATCCACCTGGCTTAGAATTTCATCACGCTTATCAATGCCAAGAGCCTTATTCATCCCTCCAGGGGTAGCGGCATTGGGATGAACCCTCTTATCCCCGAGCATCTCTATTATTTTCTGACCGAAAGCACGGAGTCTTATTCCCTTTCTGGCAATCTCGGGCTTTTCGGCAATAAGCCCCATGATATTTCGCTTGGCTGGGTCAGCATCCATACCGAAGAGCAGGTCAGGGCTAGCCAAGTAGAAGAAGTGAAGGGCATGGGACTGAACAATCTGCGCCATGTGAATTAGCCTGCGTAGCATCTCAGCAGTAGGTGTCAGCTTCACCCCCAAAATGACATCTCCAGCTTTAGCTGAAGCCAGGTGGTGACTTACCGGGCAAATACCACAGATTCTGGCAGTAATAACTGGCATCTCCCAAAAAAGTCGCCCTTCACAGAACTTCTCGAACCCCCGCACTTGAGTAACATGAAAACGAGCTTTGTCCACATTACCTCTATCATCAAGGTAAATGGTTACCTTGCCATGCCCCTCAATTCGAGTAACCGGCTCGATTACAATCTTCCTAGTCATAATAATGCCTCCACCTCAAAATCTTAATCAAACCTCATCATCTCGCTCGGGAGCACCGGAATTCTACCCTCCAGAAGTTCAGTCAGAGCATAGTGAATAGCTTTAGCAGAGGGTGGACATCCTGGGACATAACAGTCAACCTTAACCACCTGATTTACTGGCTTAACCTCTGTAAGCGGTGGTATGTCTTCCGACGAGGGAATTTTACTATCTTTGGTGGTACTCTCAGTACTATAATATCTATGAAGAATCTCTTCGGTACTGAACAGGTTACGCATACTATTTATACCCCCGAAACAAGCACAATCACCTAATACCATCAGTATCTTACAATTAGCACGCAAGTTTTTAGCTACCTCTTCATCATGCTCATTACTCACTGACCCTTCAATAATCCCGACATCAACTGGTGAAAATTCTTTAATATCGGTTATGGGCGTAGCGGTGAGTTCTATTACATCTGCCAAATCAATAAGTATCTCATCCATATCCAGAAAAGACATATGGCACCCAGAGCAACAATCCAACCATGCTGAAGCCACTTTTACCTTTGCCACCATTAACCTCCTAACTTAGGTCAACTTGCGTCCCAATCTTTGAGAAATTTCTATTAATACTTTCTGGTCCCGAGGCAGGCCATCTTTGAGTTGAAGCACCCGTTTTGATTCCAGAACACGCCCATCCATGGTCATATATTTACCCTCTCTTTCCGCCCATATCGGCGAAGGCAGAACTACACTGGCCATAGATGTAACCGGAGAGTGGTAACTAGCCTGCACTACCAAGAAATCTATTCCCTTAAGCCGATTCAATAATTCCTCGCTATCACGCTCATCGGCAAGAAGGAGATAGAGTCCTTTTGGCTTGTCCTGCTTCACACCCTTGGCTAACCCCATCTCCCAGGCGCCACGACTATTAGCGCAGGGTTTAAGCGAGATTACTCTTAGCTTGTCCCCAACCTGATTTCCTGTCATATTAGCCAGATTTAAAATAGTGGTAATTGAGCTGGAATCATTCGTCTGCAGTAACCCTTCTCCATAGATGATGACCCCACGCTCAGCCTGGCCATACATCTCCGCCGCCAACTCCAACCTCTCCTTCTCTATGCCAGTAGTCCTGACCACTTCGCCTATTCCATACCGGCTAAAAGACTTAATAAGCTCGGCATTTGCCTTTTCTGGCTCAACTAGACCCTTGTCAATAAGGATCTCCCCCAGACCATTAAGAAGGTCTCCTTCACTACCCGCCGGCCTGAGGGGAAAAACATCCCGGGATGAGTTTACTACTATTAACTTTGCCTTCCTTTGGCTCACGGCTCGGCGCACGAGAGTACTAATGATAGGGTTGGTCTTCTCAGGGTCGGCACCGACTACAATAATACAATCTGCCTCCAGTATACCCTCAATAGGACACTCAATGTCTAATCCCTTTCCATTATCCTGAAATTGCCTAATACCCTCGGTAATTATCCGGTAGCTTTCTCCGTCCAGGGTGTCAATCGAGTCGCTGCCTACTACCTCACCAATGAACTTATTGAACAAAGAAAGTGTCTCACTTGGAATCCTCGTAGATATCATACCGGCAAAGCCGTCCTTTACCTCTGCCAGCCTCTCGACGATTACCTCCACTGCTCTATGTAGACTACATTCCTCTAGCTCGCCCTGCTTACCTCGTACCAAGGGTGAGGTAATCCTAGGTGGAGTTGGCTCAAGCAGACCAAAGCGCCCCATCCTGCACAATGGCCCCCTTGGTTCGGTTAACCCCGGCGCTTCAATCCTCACCAGGTTATTATCTTTCACCAGGACATTCAGTTCACAGCCCACTCCGCAGGCAGGGCAAACGGTCTTCACTTGCTGGCACTCATCCGTTTTGCCCTTGTAGAGACTGAGTTTACTGAAAATAGCCCCAGTAGGACATGCCTGAACACAGGCACCGCAAAGGAAACAGGATGATTCGCCCAGTGGTTGCTCTAAGTCAGCAGTCACCAGTGTTTTCCAGCCTCGCTGACTGAAATTCAGGGTATGACTTCCTGCCACTTCACTACAGGCTCGAATGCACCGGCCACAGAGGATGCAACGATTATGGTCAATTACCAGATAATCACTTAGTGAGTCCACAGATAGAGAAGGAAAGGCATAAGGGTAACGCACGTTGTCCATCTGATATCGGTAAGCCAGTTTCTGTAGCTCACAATCCCCGCTTGCCTCACAGAACATACAGAAGTGATTGTGCTCGGTAAATATAAGTTCCAACATCTGGCGACGATATCTCTCCAGTCGCTCAGTGTTGGTTTCAACCACCAGTCCATCCCTGGCCGGATAGGTACAGGCAGGAACTGGCCTCCTCTCCTTCTCAATTTCCACCACACACATTCGGCAGGCCCCGACATCGCTTAATCCGTCAAGGTGACAAAGGGTAGGCACATCAATGCCATTACCCTGACAAACCTCAAGAA
>JABUBO010000854.1_pt1 | contig 10081 bp, 11 predicted proteins | sample 7240361 | NCBI WGS metagenome assembly JABUBO01 (sample SAMN07256346, study PRJNA390944) | subsurface metagenome | isolation source: Methane hydrate marine sediment | place: Pacific Ocean: Eastern North Pacific, ODP site
GTTATTATTAATAATAGATATATGCCAAAAGAAATTAAACCAAATCAGGTTTATACAACTAAAGAGGCGAGGGATTTTCTGAAGATAAGCGAAAGCACTATTAAAAGATTGCTCAAAAGAGGAATAATTAAAGCCTACAAAGTGGGAGGTAGATACAGAATTTGGGGAAGCGAAATTTTGAGATTAATTTCTCCGGAAATTGAATCAGGGGTTTATAAAGTTTATAAGCGCCTTAGAGAAAAAACCAAAAAAGCTATTGAAAAATGGTAATTTTTTATTTTCTATGGAGAAAAAATAGCAAAAATTAAAATGAGCTGAAGATAATAATATGCCAGGCGTTTTTACAAAGAATACTATTATTACCTTTCTGAGCCGGACGCTCGCTCTCTTTATGAGTTTGCTGGTTTCGATTATTCTTGCCAGAAGTTTAGGTCCGGAAGGATGGGGTATCTATTCTTTAGCAATTTTGCTTCCCGGAATACTTCTGATTTTCTTTGATTTTGGAATTACACCAGCCACTGTCTTTTACATCGGCAAAAAGAAATATCCTTTAAGCCAGATTTTCGGTAATAATATTTTTCTTTCAATTTTCTTTAGCTCTCTTGCTATATTCGCTGGTGTTTTAATAGTTTTTCTTTTAAGGAAACATTTTTTTTCAGGAGTGCCCACAAATTACCTTTTATTTGGCATTTTATATTTACCTCTTAATATCTTTTTTTATTCTGTATCGGCTATACTCCTGGGCGTGCAAAAAATCAAAATGTACAATTTAGCCTTTCTGCTTTCAGGCGTATTTTCTTTACTGCTTGTAGTTATTTTGGTTTCAATTTTTAAACTCGGTGTTTTAGGGGCAATTCTCGCCTTTATTTTTTCTTCTTTTGCTCCAGTAATTTTCCTTTTCATCACGGTTAGAAATCTAACAAAAGAGATTTCCTTGCATCTAAACAAGAATTACCTTAAAGATATTTTATCTTTTGGAACAAAATTCCATTTTTCTAATATCTTTGCCTTTTTGCACTCGAAAATTAATATTTTGCTAATTAGTTTTTATATAAATCCTGTGGTGGTCGGTTTTTTTTACATTGCCAATAGTTTGGTTACGCAGATTCAATCCCTGGCCCAATCAGCGACAGTAGTTCTTCTTCCCAAAATTGCTACCGAAGAAGAAGAAAAAAAGAAAAAAGAATTTACTCCCCTTGTTTGTCGCAACATTATTCTTATTACTTTCCTTGGAGCACTTTTCTTTTTTTTTCTTGCCAAATGGCTCATAGTTCTTTTCTACTCTAAAGAATTTTTAAGTTCTGTTTTGCCTTTCAGGATTTTGCTCCCGGCAATAATTGCTTTTGCCGGCAGTCAAATTCTTGCTACAGATTTTATTGGCAGAGGTAAACCAATGCTTAATACTTATGTTAATGGCGGAACTCTTTTGTTAAACATAATTTTAAGCATCATTTGGATTCCTAAATTTGGCATTGAGGGGGCAGCTTGGGCACTGACGGTTTCGTATATAGTTATGTTCATTTCAAAGTTAATAATTTACAGTAAAATTTCTAAAAATAGAATAAAAGACATAATCTTTTTTTCCCCTAAAGATATCGGGTTTTACAAAAATTTATTAGAAGAAGTAAAGGACATTATTATACAGAAAACATAATAAAAATGCCATTAGCTTATTCTTTGCTTAAAATTTTAAATAGACTATCGTATAAATATAATTCTGTCGCGACTATAAAAAATTGGCTACGTTCAATAAAATATTTCCTTTTTGGTAAAAGCGATATTTCTTGGGTGATCGATGAGATTAAAAGAATAAAAGGAATTGGAAACCCAGTTAAAACGGTATTTGATGTTGGAGCTGCTATTGGTGATAAAACAATAATTTTTTTAAAATCGTTTCCTGAAGCAACTGTTTATTGTTTTGAGCCCCAACAAGAGAGTTTAGATCGATTAAAAAAATGAACAGCTACTTATAAAAGTCGTGTAAAGATATTTGATTTTGGTTTTTTTAACAAAAGTAATAAGGTTTTCCTTAATATTAATTCTTATAGAGATGCAAGTTCAATTCTGTCATCACAAGAATATCTGAAGGATCAAAGAATGAAAGAAATAGAAAAAAGAGAAATTCAAGTTATATGCTTGGATGATTTTGCGAGAGAACAAAAAATAAAACACATCGATTTTATAAAAATTGATGTTGAAGGTGTGGAAAAAGAAGTGTTAGAAGGCGGAAAAGAAACTTTTCAAAACAAGATTGATAATGTGTTTATTGAGATATCTCCTTTAAGAAAAGGGCTTCATTCGAGAGATCATCTAGATATATTCCAGTTTCTGTACGAAAGAGGATTTACATTCATTGGGTCCTATGGGGATTACTTTTTCTCGAAAGATAAAAATCTATTAAAAAAATATTTTGGATAACAAAGCTTATAAAACACGTTTTATTTAAATAAATTTATGTCAGCGAAAGTGGTAAATAACAATATAGGCTTCATAAAACGTCTTACATATCGGCGGGAATTTAGAAAGTTGGTTCGGTTTCTTCATCTTAGTAAGGTTTTTAGAAAATGGTATTATTCTTGGTTACGTCCGCGTAATGGCATAATGACTATCGAAGTTAGAGGTATAAGTAGTCAATTTTATATTCAGACACCCGGAGAATTAAGAATATTGGAATCAAGAGGAGGCGGGGGATATGGAGAGCAACATATTTTAGAACAACTCTTATCGAGTCTTCATCCCGGTGATGTTGTTTATGATATCGGAAGTCATGTCGGTCTCTATACTGTTTTTTTAGCTAAAACAGTTGGATCAGAGGGACAGGTAATTGCTTTTGAACCCGAGAATCAAAACTATAAACACCTTCTTAATAACTTAAAGTTGAACAACTTAACAAATGTCCGCGCTTTTCGAAAAGCTTTAGGTGATGAGTGTGGAGAGAAAAAGCTCTATTTAGGTGAGGACGCTGGAAATTCCAGCCTGGTACCACCACCTGGAAGAGAGACAAATTACGAATTAGTAGAGATTGCGAAGGGAGGCCAATTCATAAAGGCCGAGAATTTGCCCATACCTAAAATGGTAAAGATAGATGTCGAAGGATATGAATATAATGTGGTTGAGGGGTTGTGCCATACCTTGGCGCAACCTACTTGCGAATTGGTATGCTGCGAGGTTCACCCCACTTTATTACCGGCGGGAGTTAATCCCGATGCGATCCCGGTTCTGTTAAAATCGCTTGGTTTTAGTCGTGTCGATCTTTATCTTCGCGATAGCGAGTATCATGTAATTGCTTATAAAACTATAAAATGAAACTTAAGGTTTAAGTTTGTGCTTATTCGTGTCTTCTTGAGAGCGGTGTGAGATTCGTTGGCGGAGAAGCAGTATTAGGTTGGAATATCGTTCAGCAACTCGGCCGTTTCCACCAAATATGGGTTCTTACTCACTTGCAGAATCGCCAAGGTATTGAAAGAACTTATCAATGGATTGAAAAAGAACTAAAAAAATAAGGAAGAATTTAAATGCCAAAAAGGAACTTCTTAAAATTCATACTTCTTGTAGGCGATATTTTTTTAATGTATTTTGCTTTACTTTTAACTTTGGCTATTAGATATAAAGATTTTTCTTTTTGGCCAGAGATCAAAAGAAATAATTACTCAATGGGTAGAAAATTTAGATGCAGCTGAACAAATACTTAAAATTATTAAAAAATGAAATATGAATAAAAAAAGTTTTTTAAAAAGTCTTTCATATAATCCGTTTATTATTAAAACAATAAGATTTTTTCATTTAAGATCAATTCTTAGAAAATGTTATTATTATTGGGTTTGTCCGAAAAATAATATTTTACAACTTCAAATAGATAAAATAGACGCTAAATTTTATATTCCTACGCCAGACGAATTGCGTCTTGCAGAATCAGTGAGTGGCGCGTGGGGGGAACAGCGAATTCTGAAAAATTTAATTTCTAATCTTAATCTTGGAGACGTTGTTTATGATATTGGAGCTAATATCGGTATTTACACTGTTATTTTGGCCAAAGTAGTAGGAAATAATGGCAAAGTAGTTGCTTTTGAGCCCGAAAAAGAAAGCGCTGACCGTCTACAAGACAATGTAAAAATAAATAATCTAAATAATGTTCAAATAGTCCGTAAGGCTTTAGGCGATAACAATAGCCAGGGTAAGCTTTATATCGGCAAGACAACCGGAAACTTTAGTTTAGTTAAAACATATGAAGAAGGAATTAATTATCAAACAGTAGAGATTATCAAGGGTGATGAATTTGTGAAAGCCAAAAATCTTCCAATCCCTAAATTAGTAAAAATTGATATTGAAGGTTATGAATATTCTGCTCTAGTTGGGCTTCGAGATACTTTAATCCATCCAGATTGTAAGATAATTTGTTGTGAAGTGCATCCAGGTCTTTTTTCAGAAGTGACAACAGAAGAAAAAGTTTTGGATTTAATAAAATCTTTTGGCTTTTTGAAAATGGATACTTTCAAAAGGCCATTCAGCGCTTATCATGTTATTGCGTATAAAAATTAAAACAAAATGAAGGTTTTAGTTTGTGCTTATTCTTGTCTTTCTGAAAGCGGTGTAAAATTTATTGGCGGAGAAGCAAGTTTGGGTTGGAATGGCGTAAAACATCTTAGCCGTTTTCACCAGGTTTGGGTTCTTACACATCTTCATAACCGCCAAGCCATTGAAGAAACACTCCTTAAACATCCCCTTCCGAACGTAAAATTTTATTATATTGATTTACCTCGTTGGTTAAGGCCCTTAGAATGTTTTCATAAAGGTGGAATTCAAATCTACGCTTATTTATGGCAAATAAAGGCATATTCTGTTGCCCGTAAATTACACAAGGAATTTCAATTTGATCTTTTTCATCATCTTACTTATGCTAATGATTGGATGGCTAGTTTTATAGGTGCTTTTTTACCCATTCCTTATATTCGAGGTCCAGGCGGAGGTGCCCATAAAGTTCCCAAAAATTTTTTATCTGAATTTTCTCTAATTGATCGTTTAGCTCAATATCTTCGAAATTTTGGCCAATGGATATTTAGGCATGATCCATTTTTCATTCTTAGTCAAAAAAAAGCAAAAGCAATTTTGGTTTGTAATAAAGAATCTTTTGAAGCAATTCCAAAAAAGTTGCAACAAAAAACTTATCTCTTTCCAGTAAATGGAATTTCAAAAGAGGATTTGAAATTGTTTTCAAAAAGTGAAAAAAAGAATGATAATAAATTTAAGGTTTTATCTGCAGGAAAACTTTTGCCAATTAAAGGATTTTCTTTAGCAATAAAAGCATTTAAATTTTTTTCAGATAAAGTTAAAGATACAGAACTTAAAATTATTGGCGATGGACCAGAATTTCCACATCTAAAAAATCTTGTTCAAAAATTAAAAATTGAAAATAAAGTTCAATTTAAAAAATGGATGTCGCGTAATGAATTTTTGAAAGAATTGGGTAATTGTGATCTTTTTTTGTTCCCCAGTTTAAGAGATGGCGGAGGACAAGTAGTAATTGAGGCAATGGCGGCTGAAAAACCAGTTATTTGCTTGGATATTGCTGGGCCTGGATTTCATGTTCAAAAGGAATGGGGAATAAAAGTGAGGCCCCATTTTCCTAAACAAGCGATAAAGGAAATGGCCGAGGCTTTGGAACGTTTATACCTTAATAAGGAATTACGGGCTCGATTGGGTAAAGTGGCGAGGGAAAGGGTGGAGAAAGTTTATCTCTGGGATCGGCTAGGTGAACATTTGCTAAAAATATATCAAAGGGTTCTCGGTATTTAATTTTTCAAATTTGATATAGGGTAAATTATGAAACCTATTGATTTAACTGTTCCAATTAAAGACTCGCCCACGACGAAAAATAATCTTTTACCCGTGCATCAAAAGTTGACGCAGGTCTTCCTAATAAGCCTGATACTCTGGCTTATGCTCTGGGGTGGCTATAATGTCGAAATCGGACGAGATTTAATTTCCCCTAATTTTCTAAACAGTGCCCTCAGCTTGTTTCATGGGTTCCGTTCCCTTTTACCTTTTTTAGCTGCTTACTTAGCCATTATCTTACTATTAGGACGGCGTTCTCTTTCCATAAGGTCCCTTCAAGGTCCATTAGGTCTGTTGGTACTTTACGTTTTTTTCGGTATTACTTCGTCACTGCTTTCAAAAGATCCACTTACGGCTCTATCCTGGGCTATTATCTATGGTGCTGTTTTAATAGTAGTCTGGGCAATTGCACTTAGTCCAAATTCACTACGTCATCTTTCCATCGTGATTAATGCCAATTGGGTTATCGCTGCTGGCATAACAGTTTTCTTGGTTGTATTCTTTCTACTTCAACCAGGTGTAATTTCATCGCTGACTGCTAGTAATTTTTTTGCTGGAAGACCTTATGAAAATATGTTTGGGGTTCCGGCTGAAATACAGATGTTTGGTATGGTTGGGACGCGTCCCACTGGTCTAGGAAGATATGCGGCAGTAGTAGCAATAGTTGCTTTCGCCAATCTCTGGCATAGCTGGAAAAGTAAAAAGCGACTCAAATTTATTTGGTTTTTTTTGTTTCTTGTTTTTTTATTAATTCTTATCTGGTCACAAGCGCGAACAGCAATTTTAGGTTTTTTGGCCGGAGTATTTTTGATTATTTGGTTAAAAAGCCGGTCGAAATTTCTCTTAATTTTTGGATTAAGCTTTGCTCTCTTTCTCCTTGGTCTGACCGGATTTTACCAGGCTTTTTATACCTATTTAATAGAAAAGATACCTTTTGTTTTTACTTTAAGCGGTCGAATTACTGTGGTCTGGCCCCAGGCTTGGCAGTTTTTTTTGAGTTCGCCATTTTTGGGTTGGGGATTTTATGCCGATAGAATTTTTTTAGAAGGCCAGCATATCCACAACGCCGTTCTTCATGCACTAGTTCAAACAGGATTAATTGGCACTATTTTCTTTGTCTCCGCCTTTATTTGGGCCTGGATCATTTTATTTCGGCTTCTTAAACAGCCACGATTTCAAAAAACGGAAAAGTCTCGTTTAATTGAGATAGCCGGGGTGCTGGCTTTTTTTACAGTCAGAAGTATTACCGAATCAACCGGAGCTTTTTTTGGGGCGGACTGGATTTTGCTGGCTCCTCTTTTGGCCTATATTACAATTCTAAATCAGAGAAATTTTTATTCTAAGTCAGTAAAAGGGCAATATATTAAGAAAAAAGAAGTTGCTTAATCTATGGTGAAAAATAACTTCAAACAAATTCCATCTATTCAGATTTTAGGCAGCAGGGTCCATATGGTTCAAATTCCAGAAGTAGTGGAGCTCGTAGCCCATTGGATTGAAAAGGAGTCTCAAAAATACCATTGGATTGTTGTTACTGGTATGCATGGGGTGATGGAAGCTTACAGAGATGTAAAATTCAAAGCCATTCTTAACTCAGCTGATCTTTTTGTTCCAGACGGGATTTCTCTAATTTGGATAGCTCGTTATCGAGGTTTTCCCCTTAAAAAAAGAGTATCTGGAGCTGACTTAATGTGGGAATATTTTAAACTTGCCAACAAAAAAGGTTATCGGAATTTTTTCTATGGCGATACCAAGGAGACGCTTCAGGAGTTAGCTAAAAAGCTGTTAATAGATTTCCCCGAGCTTAAAATAGTAGGTCTTTATTCTCCTCCATTTCGGGCTTTAACTCTAGAAGAAGATGCAGAGATTGTCAGGAAAATCAACGAAAAAAAACCAGATATTCTTTGGGTGGCTCTTGGTTTACCTGAGCAGGAACGTTGGATATTTGAACACCGAGACAAATTGGAAGTCCCTGTAGTAATAGGCGTTGGGGCAGTTTTTAAGTTTTTAAGTGGTAAAGTAAAAAGAGCTCCGGCCTGGTTAGGAGATTTGGGATTAGAATGGTTGTGGAGATTTTTTCACGAACCCCGGAGACTTTGGCGTCGGGTTTTATTAGATGGACCAATATTTGTTTGGTTAGTTTTGCTTGAATTAATTGGCTTCAAATCTAAAAAATGATAAAATAAAATAATATGAATAAAATTTTAGTTACCGGAGCCGGCGGTTTTATCGGCCATCATTTAGTTAGATTTTTAAAGAAAAAAGGATATTGGGTAAGAGGAGTAGATATTAAATATCCAGAATTCTCTTCAAAAGATGAGGCAGATGAATTCTTACTTTTAGATTTAAGATTCTTAGATAATTGCCTTAAAGCGACTGAAGAAATAGACGAAGTTTATGCCTTAGCTGCCAATATGGGCGGAATTGGATTTATTACTTTTCATACCTCAGATGTTCTTTACGACAATGTCTGTATTAATGCTAATACAGCCGAAGCGGCAAAACAAAACGGAGTAAAAAGATTGTTCTTTTCTTCTTCAGCTTGTGTATATCCAACATTCAAACAAGAAAATCCAGACGTAACAGCGTTGAAAGAAAGCGATGCTTATCCAGCTTTTCCTGATAATGAATATGGCTGGGAGAAATTATTTTCAGAAAGATTATATAAAAGTTACTCTGATTTTTATGGGGTGAGAATAACTAGATACCATAATATCTATGGGCCAGAAGGAACTTTCGAAGGAGGAAGAGAAAAAGCGCCAGCTGCACTCTGTCGGAAAATAACTTTAGTCAAAGACGGAGGAGAGATTGAGGTGTGGGGAGATGGAAATCAGACGCGATCATTCTATTATATAGATGATTGCTTAGAAGGAACTTATAAATTAATGAGGTCAAATTATAAAGAACCTCTAAATGTTGGTTCTGACAGATTAATAACTATTAATGATTTTATAGATTTAATTGCTAATATTGCGGGCAAGAAAATCAAAAAGAGACACAATTTAACTAAACCCCAAGGAGTAAGAGGTAGGAATTCCGACAATACTCTTTGTAAAAAGATTCTTAATTGGAAATCTAAGATTCCCCTTGAAGAGGGTTTAAAAAGAACCTACCAATGGATTGAAAAAGAACTAAGAAAGCAGGGAAGAATTTAAAATGCAAAAAAAGATTTTTTTAAAATTCGTTCTTATAATTGGAGATGTTTTTTTAATGTATGGGGCTTTGCTTTTGACTCTGGCCTTAAGATACAGAGATTTTTCTTTCCTGCCAGGTTCCCAAACTAAAATTTTTCTTTTTCATTTTTCTTTTATTTATCTATTTTGGCTTTTTTTTCTTTTTCTCCTGGATTTTTATGAAATTCCGCCCTTCAAAAAAGTTTTCGATTTTTTCTCTAATTTAATAATTTTCCTTTTTTTGGCTGGCGCCTTTGGAATAATTTATTTTTATCTCCGGCCTCAGATGATTATTACTCCAAAGACCATTTTAGTTTTAGATGTTTTAATATTTGGGCTTTTTCTTTGCGGTTGGCGATATGTTTTTAGTTGGATTTTAAAACTTCAGAATTTTAGAGAAAAAATGGTAATAATTGGCTTTCAGCCAGAACTTAAAGATATATCATCAAACCTACTTTACCAAAATGGGTATGAAATTGTAGCGTCTTTTGACCCCGATTCTTTTGAGATTTCTAAACTCAAAGAAATAATAGAGAAAGAAAATATTAATTCAATAGTTTTTGCTTTAGATTTTCACAAAAATGAAGAATTAGTACAGCAGATTTTTCAAAATTTACCTCTTAAATTGAACTATATTAGCTTCGCCGATTTTTATGAGTCATTAACTAAAAAAGTACCTATTGAAGGTATCAGCGAAATCTGGTTTTTAGAGAATCTCTCCCGGGCGGAAAGAAAAATTGATGAAGTCCTAAAACGGAGTTTCGATATTATATTTTCCTTAATTGGACTTTTAATTACTGCTATTTTGTTTCCCTTCATTGCTTTAGCGATAAAATTAGATTCTCCTGGTTCTATTTTTTATATTCAAAAAAGAGTTGGTAAAGATAGAAAAATTTTTACTTTATATAAATTTCGAACTATGAAAGAAAGCCCAAATCAATACAAAGAACCCTGGAGGGAGAGGGATCCCAGCCAGATTACCAGGGTCGGTAAGGTATTACGAAAAACTAATTTAGATGAATTTCCTCAATTTTGGAGTATTTTAAAAGGAGATTTGAGCTTTGTTGGACCAAGGGCAG
>JABUBO010000855.1_pt1 | contig 10079 bp, 15 predicted proteins | sample 7240361 | NCBI WGS metagenome assembly JABUBO01 (sample SAMN07256346, study PRJNA390944) | subsurface metagenome | isolation source: Methane hydrate marine sediment | place: Pacific Ocean: Eastern North Pacific, ODP site
TGAAGAGGCAGAATTAAAGAAGCTTCAGGCAAAGTTTTTGTATGCTCATCGCAGTCAATATTTCTTCTCAGAAATTGACCAGCCAGCCAAGAGATTTAATTTGACCCAAGAACAAATTGGGTATCAAGCTCAATTTTTAAAGCCAGGGCAAATCGTTGAAACCCTGGTTTATAAAGGAAAAATTGTTAATATTTCTTTGCCAATTAAGGTTCATTTAAAAGTTGTTGAAGCTCCACCAGGAATCAAGGCCGGCCGAGCAGAAGCTGGCACCAAGCAAGTTACTTTGGAAACCGGAGCCACAATAAGCGTCCCCCTATTCATTAAAGAGGGAGATATTATTGAAGTAAATACCCAGACTGGCGAATATGTAAGAAGAATCGAGTGAAATATAAGAGGGTCCATGTTGGTAAAAACAAGGATTTTAAGGCACGAATTACCTTATAATTTGACTTTTCTTCCCTCTTTTGCTATTATTCAGATACCTGTTGTTATTTGAAAATTAAATATTAACCGTTAAGAGGAGGAAGAGAGATGAGTAATAAGTGCCTTATTTGTGAGAAAATTGAGTTGTTTAATGAAAAAGCTAAAGACTTTATTATAGAGACTGCTGATGGCTATATTTTCTATGTAAGACCTCGTTCTCTTATATATTTTTCTAAAAAAGGAGTACTTAAAGAGCTAGGAAGGATTTTTTATAGTAGAGAATGGACGCAACAATACGGTCTTCCTAATGATGAAGAGTTATATTTGAAAATTCTATTTGCTTGGGAAAATGCTTTTCATCTTTCTGCTATATGGACTCATGTAGGTACTGTATTATCCAATAATTGTCGTCATGCCTTGTTTTATTATTTCCCCCATGATGAACGTAGTAAGTCTAACCTCTTTTTAGTTTTTAATTCTTTAAGTAAATTAAGAACTACCCGGAAAGATAGAAATAATATTTTTAAATTTAGAGAGGTATTAGAAAAAGAAAAATTAAAACAAGAAAGGAAAGGTGAAAAAGATGCTGTCGCCTGAATATCCTTGGAGTGCATATTGGACAGGAATATCTGTTCTTATAATAGCTATAGTAGGGATTTTAGTTACCCATTTTCGTAAAAATAATAAAAACAAGGAGGATAAGAAAGATGAGGAGTAAGTCAGAAATATTTTTGATTTTTTCTTGGCCTATCATTTGGGGATTATGCACAGTTGTATCTATTTATGCCGGTATAAGCATTATTTATGACGCAACTAAAGTTGAATCTATCCAACAGTATTATGAATATATCTCTGCATCGAAAATAATGGGATGGATGGTGATTATTGTTGGAATAGTTTTTGTAGTTTCTCTTTTTATAAGTTGGCGGAAGCTAGCTACTAATGAGCTCCCTTGAAGTTGTTATCGACAGAATTAAAATGGGCTGGTGTCACAATTTATTGTTTAAGAAATAAAAACTTCCAATAGATAGTTGGAAGAAATAAATTTCTTAACCTGGTGACCTCAGTCCTTATTTTTTTTACCTATTTTAGTGTTAGAACCTCTATATTAAACTTCTCCTTTACTTTTTAAATACTTTTTAACCCTACTTAATCCTTCTTCTATCTTATCAATATCTAAGGCGTATGAGAATCTAACTCTGTCATTTACCCCGAACCATTCTCCAAGATAAGTAATGACCTTGTATTTCTTAAACATATCCCAGACAAAAGCTTTGGGATTTTTAATCTTTGGCAAAACATAGAAAGCGCCCTCTGGCTTCCATAAATCCAAACCCATATCTGATAAACCACGATAAATAAGGTCTCTCCTTTTTCTCCATATTTTTACCTGTTGATTAATGAAGGTCTTTGGTGTTTTGAAAGCTTCATAAGCCATCTCTTGTCCCACTATATTAGTGTTCATTGATGTATGCGTTTTTATTTCAATGACTTCCTTAACCAATTCCTTATCCAAAGACCATAAATAACCTACTCTCAAGCCGCACATGTTATAAGTTTTTGAAAATGAGTTAACCGTTATCACGTGAGATCCTTTTATTAGATAATTTTCTCTAACATAAATTAAGTCTTTGTAAACTTCGTCTGACAAGACATAAACGCCCAAGTCGCTTGTCAGCTTTTCTATTTTTTTTAAGGTCTTCATTGATTCAACCCGGCCAGTAGGGTTTGAGGGCGAATTGATTATTACCGCTTTACAGTCTTTTATTTTCTTTTTGAAATCATTGAAATCAATCCGGCCATCAATCAAATTAGTGTAAACTGGCTTCATGCCAGCAAACTTCACAAGCAGAGGGTAAGAATAATAATAAGGACGGGGCAATAAAATCCTATTCTTCTTTCTTCCTATTTTCGAAATTGCTCTTAAAGTCAAATCTAGAGCTTCTGAGGCTCCATTGGTAATGACAAAATTATCAGCTGTTGATTTGGAATACTCTTTAGCTAAGGCCTTTCTCAAATTAAGATTACCCTGGATTAAACCATATCTAAAATCTCTATAGCGGGACATTGCTCTAAACACTCTTTTTGGAGGAGGTAGATCTGGCTCACCAGAACCAAAGGAAATTATATCTTTCCCAGACATACCAATAAACATTGAAGCCGATAGTTTTGGGATTGTCATATTTTTTTATTCTACCAAAAAATCGCCATCTTGACGATGAAGTAACGATGCCATTCCGAAGTTTTAACGAAGGATGGCTCCGCCGGCTGGAGGCCACCTGCCTCGTATACAACTTGTTGTTGTACTGGGGTTCGAACCTGTTTGATGAAAATTTAGCCAAAGATAAAAGCGAGGTACTAACGAATCAAAGTGATTCTCCCTCGCTTTTTTTTAATTATATTCGCTTTCTTTTGATTATATTGCTGGCCATCCAAAATAAAACAATAAGCCGGCAATAAGGCCGCCAATCCAGAAAAAGTCTGGTACCGGCCCCCACCATCTTTGGTGCCACCAAATTTTCCCTCTTTTAAAGTTTTTCAATCTGTAGTGTGGATTGAGAACAAACCAGAGAAAATCTTCTATTAGCAGTAATCCTATCAAGAAACCCAACAGAAGACATTCTAGTCGCCAACTCCAAATAGTAAAAAATATTGGCAGGTGAACCATAAAAGTCAGGAAAGTTATCATGAAAAAGTGATATCCTGTTAAAGGTCTTCCGCCAAGTATTTTCACAATCCATTTTTTCTTTATCCGCCAACAGGGAAGATTTCCTGCCCAACCGTTCTTACCTTCAATCTGTATTTCCCATAAAGCAAGAATAACTGCCAAGACAACCATGTAAATTATGAATCCAATTCTGATCAACTTTAGCCTCCCTTATTAAGTTGTTAATACTTAAATATAACACACCTATATAAAAAGTCAAGTCCGTCCTAAAAAAACGCCTAAAAGGCGATTTTTTGAGCTTACTAAACGGGTTTAAAATTAAAACTTGTTTAATAGAGTTTTCCGCCAATTTCAGCAATATCCTTGTCAGGAATAATTAAAATACACTTTCCATTTTTGGTAGGGACGCCCAAAGTTAATACTTCTGATAAAAATGGACCGATTTTTCTTGGCGGAAAGTTAACTACCCCTAAGACTAATTTATCTTTTAATTCTTCCTTTGTGTATAAATCTACTATTTGGACAGACGAATTTTTAACTCCAATTTCTGACCCAAAATCAATCTTAAGTTTATAAGATGGTTTTCTTGCCTCGGGGAAATCCTCAATCTCTATAATCTTCCCTACTCTAATATCTAATTTTTCAAAATCTTCTAATGTAGCCATAGGTTATTTTATTTTTTCTTACTCTTAATTCTTTTGTGTTCCAACCGAGCTGCCAAATTCCAAAACCGACAAATAGATTTTGACTTTTTCCTTAATTTTATATTTTTAATTTTTCTCGGCGGCTTTTTTTTCATAATTTCTTCTTTCATTATTTCATTCTATCAAAAAAACCGCCTTTTTGGCGATTTTCTCTCAAAAAAATAAAGTTAGATAGTGTTTGATAGCGAGATAATAATACTCGTTATCAAACACTATACTTTTATAAAAAAGCCCCCACAGGCAAAATATCAAAACCATCTCTTACCTATATAGGATTATCTGCATCTTGTTTATGTAGGAAAGAAAACGAACATCAATATCACTGATACTTGTTAAAAGAGGATAACCCCTTATCTCTTCTACATAAAAAAAGGATTTCCCATCGGTTATGGTCCAAATTCTGACAACTTTCAAATCAGAATCAACATCTAAGAAGCACAATTTTTTCTCATTACTTAAATCAAGCTCCTTAAACTCTTCTCGACTTACCCGAATTATTGGTAGATCTTCACTAGATATTTTTTTAGCACTAAAGGCAACATCATTACGAGGTATTACTATCTCTATAACTCCACTTATTAGGCCAAACTTACACAAAACAGCAAAGACCACAATAATCAGACCTATCACAACAACAAACACTTCACTGACACTGACTACTCTTTTTCTATGATTTTTCTTCATTTTTTACTCCTTTCACTCTTGCTACATCCAGTATTTTGATGTTAAGTTGCTATTAAAAGAAACAAGTAATTCTCGTTTCTTTTTCTAGAATACCATATCCTACAAGATTTGTCAAGATTTACGTGTACCAAAAAACCGCCATCTTGGCGATTCCGGTAACAGCAATTCAGCAATTCTCAGTCCCACAATTTATAAATGGAATGTTCCCCGACAGAGTGGAACCAAACTGTGTGAGAATTAACAAATTCAAAAATAATTCGATATTTTTGACTTATAGAGAAAGAAAGAAATCCTTTAAGACTCCCTTTTAATTTATGAGTTTTAAGTTTTGGATCGAAAGGATTTTTCCGGAAGATTTGTTCTTTCCTCTCGGCACACTTCTTCACTTTTAAAGGTAATTTTCGATACTCTCGAGCAAACTTACTCGAATAGTAAATCTTCATACACAAGGATTTATTTTAAATCCTTTAATGATTTTAGAAGTTTTCCTTTACTAGAGGATAATTCTTTTCGACTCTCAGCTAATTCTCGGACAATTCTTCCTTCTATACACATTCTAATTAAATCACGAAAAAATTCGCTCTTGGTGGCATATCTACCCTTTTTCATTAACTCTTCGACTTTCTTATTTAACTCTTTTGGTAATGAAATATTAATTATTTCACGCATAAAATTGTAATAATTTGTATTACATCACATTAGCACGCCATACATCTTTGTCAAGCCTTGCTCCGCTAACTGGACGCTGTTAGAACCTGTTTACTTGGAGCTGCGCTCAGGGTTGCTGGCATCCCCGGTCTCGAACCTGGATTTTAAGAGGGATTTCGGGGCTTTTGGCAGTATTCCATCGACCCGCCTCGGTCGGGGCATTTTTAAGCTAAAATGAGATAAAATTTTAATTAATGCGGAAATAAAATTTCAGCCAAACACCAAAGCAGCACCAAAAACCCAATCGCCGTAGATAAAAATACAAAAACAGAATGATCTTTTTTCCTTGTAATACCAATGATGCCGACGAAAAAAGCCGCAATTCCGGAAATAAATCCGGCTAACATCGGTAACGCTACTCCAGGCCTCACAACAATATCATGTGGTATTGTTTTTCCAGCTGGAACAGATTCATAAAAACCTACAAATGACATACCGATATAAAAAAATACCGGTATCGCAACAATTAATACAATAGACCACTTACCTAAAATAGTTTTTGGTATAAGGCTCATATTTTTCAAAACATTATTAGAATCTCAAGCGCATCGTTATGCTCCAATAAATCCGATGGTGAAAACCGAACTAGTTTATTGTCGTTCATGTTTTTATTCTATCGAAAAACGCTCCCTGGTCAAAAGAGGACGTCTCGGTCGGCCTCGATACTGCGCTGACTGGTGCTGGCATCCCTGGTCTCGAACCTGGATTTCAGGAACAAATTCGGGGACCTTAAGGGATGTCTCAAAATGGTATATCTTTGGTATCTTCTTCATCCCCTTCTGGCCCTTCTTCGTCATCGTTATCTCCCTCAATATCTACTTCTTTTTTAATTTCTTCAAACTCATTTTCCACCGCCTTGAGTCGTTCTTTGCTAGCCTTAATAAGAGCTACCGCCTCTTTTACTTTTTTCAAACCCTCCTCAATATCAACCTCTTTTTGACTCTCAAACCATTCGGTAATTTCAGAAAGCTTCTTAAGATTGTCGCTTAAATTTTTAACATCTGGTTTTTCTTTAGGCATGTTTTTTGTTAATTTTATTTATGTTTTTTACTTTAGAAATAATTGTTCCATCTACCACCCGAATATCCACATCTTCTCCTATTTTAGTATCTCTTATACTTCTAATCAATCTACCACCGCATCGTGCGATACTATAACCAAGTTTAAGTTGGGTCTCCGGATTACGAAGATAAACGATTTCTTCCGAATGCTCTAATTGTTGCTTGATTATTGATAATAATGAATTAAACCCAAATATGGATTTCTTCCACGAATTCTTTAGGTTACTTTTACTATTTTGGAGAGCATTTTTGAACGCCTGGAAAGAAATTTTTAGCGCGGTTTCAATCTCTTTATATTTATTAAAAATTAAGTCCTTTATCCCACGAATTGTATCTACTGACTGGTTTATTAATAAATTGGCATTTTCTAATACATTCTCATAAGAACTAATAGTGTCCCTTTCGTATTCTTCTAATAATGAGGTGGCTTGCTCCCAAGATTCGCTAAGAACGGTTGCAGCAATGCTTGGCGTTGAAACCGAACGATCGGCTGCTAACGCTGCAAGAGGAACATCTTTATGATGACCGATTGCCGCAATTACCGGAACCGAAAAATTGGTTATTTCCCTAACCAGCGATTCATTATTAAAAGCCAACATTGATTCCAAAGAACCTCCCCCACGCATAATTACCAGTACTTCTATATTTTCTTTCTTCAGCGTTTTAATCGAAAGCAATAAATCGGCAATAGCTACTTGTCCCTCTACGCGAGAATCAATCATTTTAATTTTGAGTCCAAACCTTCCCAGGTTATTTAAAAAATCGGCGAGAACCGCGCCCTGTTTTGAGGTAATTATTCCGACTTTCTGCGGATATTTTGGGATTGGTCGTTTTCTAACTTCCTCAAAAAGCCCCTCTTTGGTTAATTTCTCTTTTAATTTTTCATACTCTTTTTTCAAGGTTCCCTCTCCGGCATGTTCAATAACTTCAGATTTAAAAGATAGCTTTCCCCACGGTGCATATATTTCAGGATATCCAGTGGCAATAATTTTAATCCCTTCTTTTAACTCAATGCCATAAATATCGTATCTGGATTTCCAGATTACACATTTTATTATACTCTCATCTTTTTCATCTTTCAGGGTAAAATAGACGTGACCAGTGGGCCCAAAACTAACCTCGCTAACTTCTCCTATGATTTTTGATCTAAAAGCTTTTAATCCCTGATTTACAATTTTGATATAATCCGAAATTGAAAAAATTTTCTCATCTTTTTGTTGGTTTTCTTCTTCCATAATTCTTAAACTTTGGGCTAAATTTTGATTATTTTTTCTTTAGCCCTGCTTTACAAGTTAATTTCTTTTTCATACACTTTATTCTACCAAAAAATCGCCTTTTTGGCGATTCTTGTACTTAACTTGGTTTAACCCCAGATGTTTTTCTTTTTATATTTTTTAAAATCACTGAGTATTTTTCGATGGTCGAAACCTATTTTTTTAGGTAGATTTTTTAAAGAAAAAAATTTAAACTCTGAGCTCTCATAATTTAGTTTAATTTTACCCTTATTTTTCTGGCAACAATAAACCACAGAAACTGTATGATATCTAGGATCTCTTTCGGGATCAGAATAAACTCCAATTAATTTTTTTATTTTAACTTTAATTCCTAATTCCTCTTTCATTTCCCTTTTAAGCGCTTCTTCTAATCTTTCTCCGTAATCAACGTGACCGCCAGGCAAACCCCAATAACCAGAAAAAGGATAAATAGCTCGCTTAACTAATAAAATTTTATTTTTCTCCAAAATTAGTCCATCTGTTGTTAAAATCGGATTTTTAAATTTAGACATATAGTTTTAACTTCGGGCTAAATTTTGGCTATTTTATCTCAAAAATTTTATTTCTTTGTTTAAAACCTTTAATTAATCTTATTTTTGATGAAGGAATCTTAAAATATGAAGATAGAACATTAATAACTGCTTTATTTGCTAAACCTCTTTCTGGTTTTTCTTTAACCTTAATCCCAAAAGTATCTTCAGATTTTTTAATTATCTTCTCCTTTTTTGAACCTGGGAATACCTTAATTTTAATTAACATCGATTTTTTTATCTTTACCTAAAATTGCTTGGTTTTTAAAATTTTTCAACTTCGTTTAAAAGTTTTTTGCCGAAATCTTCCGCCTTCTTTAAATCTTCTTCATTCGGTTTTCCTTTATTAAAAATTTTAGGACCAATATCGCCAAAAATACTACTTGCACCCCTACAAGAAAAGCCGCTGAGAAATTTAATTCCTTTGACTTCCAACTTTTCTTTTATAATCCTAAGAGTTCTTTTATCTCCAAATGCGTGCATAGTACAGAATCCAGCTCCCTTTTTGCCTGGCAAATCAGGAAGTTCTTTCAGAAACTTTTTTATTGGCTTTGCCGGAGCGAAAGCATGAACCGGAGTTCCTATACATATTAACTCATAACTAGAAACATTTTCTATTTCTTCAATCTTTTTTAACTCTGCTTCCAAGCCCGTAGCAATCGCTCTGGCAATCTTTTCAGTATTTCCGCTTTTTGAATAATAAACAACTAAAGATTTCATATTTTTATTCTACCAAAAAACCGCCTTCTTGGCGATTTTTTTTGTGGTTTTAATTCACGACGTTTACTGGCCTTCCATTCAAATAAGCTTCAATGTTAGATATACAAATATCAACTTGTCTAATTTTTGCTTCCTCGGTATTAAATCCTATATGAGGAGTAAGCACAATGTTTTCCAGTTCCGTTAGCTCTTTAGGTAGCTCTATCTCGCTTCCCTCAATGGAAACATCAAGGCCAGCACCAAAGATTAGTTTATTTTTTAAAACATTTATTAATGCATTAAGATCAACTACGCCCCATGTAGTACTTACTAAAATTGCACTTTTTTTCATTGATTTCAAATTATCTATATTTAACATACTTTTGGAAGTCTCATTTAAAGAGCAAGTAACGAAGACTATATCACTGCTTTGGAGTAGTTCTTCAAGTGAAACATTTTTAACTCCAGGCATATCTTTAGCTTTAATATCGTAAGCTATAACTTCCATACCAAAACAAGAAAGAATTTTAGCAACTCGGCTACCAATACGACCCAAGCCAATGATTCCTGCTTTACGACTCAGAAACTCAATACCTTTTAAATATCCTTTTTCTTTATTTCCTTGTCTAATTTTTCTATCTCCTATCATGGTTTTTCGGGCAACTGTAAGAGCGAGACCTATAATATGTTCGGCAACCGCCTCAGCTGCATAACCAGGCACATTGCTCACAGATATGTTTAATTCTCTCGCCTTTTTAATATCTATCCAATCATATCCTGTAGACATTAAAGCTAACAAAGAAGGTTTTTTCATTGAAGAAAGAAAAGAGTTCGGATCTATCCAATCTATTATAACTACATCTGCATCTTTAACTCGTTTCGTGCATTCCTCTGGGACTGATGATTTATAGTGTTTTGTATCCCCCAAAGATTCTAATCGCTTTTTCTGTTTATCCGTTATTTCTATTTTTTCTAAGACTACTATTCTTATTTTGGTGTCTTTATTTTTCATACCTAAATAACTTATGCTAATTTCTTAATTTTATTTATTGGTTTCAATCTAATTTATAAATATTTAAAAATTCTAATATAACTTTTTTATTAAACCAAATAATTATTTTAGTCATTCTTTGTAGTTGATCAATAAATTTTGTATAGGATATATTCTTAAGTATTGGACTGGATTGGACTTCCTCGAATCTCTTTTTATTGTCTGGATGAAAATAACATCCATTTATCCATGCATCTAAATTATCATTATCATTTAAAATGTTATTATCTATTTTAAATGAGATTCCACTGTAAGAAAAATTATTCTTTTTTTGTCC
>JABUBO010000857.1_pt1 | contig 10074 bp, 15 predicted proteins | sample 7240361 | NCBI WGS metagenome assembly JABUBO01 (sample SAMN07256346, study PRJNA390944) | subsurface metagenome | isolation source: Methane hydrate marine sediment | place: Pacific Ocean: Eastern North Pacific, ODP site
TGCTGAGGGTGCTCTCCTTACAACCTGCCTAAAGATTCAAAAGGAGCGCAACTTAACCTTGGTTCACCCCTTTGATGACCCTCATGTGGTGGCTGGTCAGGGGACGATAGGGCTGGAAATCTTGGATGACCTGCCGGAGGTTGATGCTGTATTCGTCCCCGTCGGCGGTGGTGGCTTGATTTCAGGAATCGCCACCGCTATCAAGTTAAAGAAACCAGCGGTTAAGATTGTAGGTGTGGAGCCCATCGGCGCCTCGGCTATGTGGCAAAGCCTCCAGCGGAAAGCGGTGGTTCATTTAGATAAGATAGACACGATTGCGGAGGGCTTAGCTGCCCCGTTTGTTGGAGAGCTCAATTTGGCTTTAGTCCAAAAGTATGTTGATGAACTGGTTCTGGTTTCAGATGACGAAATGATAGAAGCTCTGGGCTTGATATTGGAATGGTGTAAGATTCTGACAGAACCGGCGGGGGCAGCCGGATTTGCGGCTCTCCTTTTCAAAAAAGCTAACATTCCCAGCGGTTCTGAGGTCGTTTGTTTACTGAGCGGGGGAAACATTGACCCAAGCCGCTTGGGGCACCTCCTTTTTAAAAAGCGGTGTTGAGTAAGAGTTGAGAATAGGTTATCAGTAATTGGACTTGGTGGATAATGAAGGTTATAGGTCTTACTGGCGGGATAGGCAGTGGCAAGAGCACTGTGTCTGGGTTTTTGGCTGAACTTGGCGCCGTCATTATAGATGCCGATAAGGTAGGGCATGAAGCCCTCAAGCCTGATACCGAGGTATGGCGTGAAGTAGTGGCCGCCTTTGGCAGGCAGATTCTTACCCTCGATGGTGATATTAACCGTGAAAAACTAGGCGAGATAGTATTTAGAAACCCCGAATCTTTATCAAAGCTAAATCAGATAATGCACCCTCGGATGTATGACATGGTGAAGGCTCAGCTTGAGGGATATCGAAAGCAGGGAGTGGGTGTGGTGGTGCTTGAAGCCCCGCTATTAATTGAAGCTAACTGGACTTCATTGGTTGATGAGGTCTGGGTTACGGTCGCTTCCGAGTCCACAGTCTTGAGGCGACTTAAGGAAAAGTTCGGGCTGTCTGAGCCGGAATCTCTGGCTCGTATTCACTCCCAGCTAACATCAGAGGAAAGGGTAAAGCATGCCGATGTTATTATAAATACTGATTGTGCCCTTGGTGAGTTGAAGGCGAAGGTAGAGGAGCTGTGGCAGGGACTCCACGCCAGCGGAGTGTGATGACCACTAGCGTTTGTCCCCAGCTATAGCAAGTGATAAAATGTGCGAATTTAATAAAGCGTTAAAGCCATGCCTAAGCCAAGGGTAACAGTCTAAGATTGGCTAATAGAAGGAGGAGACTAGGGAAAATGAAGTCGCAAGTTGATGTCTCAAAATCAGCATTGTTGATGCTGCATTGCCAGAATGATATTGTAAAGCCTGAAGGTAAGTTTGCCTTTTCAGGTATACCTGCCCAGGTGGCAAAGCATAATTTATTAGGGAAGTGGGCGGCAGTACTTAAGGCAAGTAGAGGTGCAGGCATGCGCGTCATCTATGTTAATAATGTCCTCAGACCAGGGTTCCCGGAGCTAGCTGAGAAAACTTTTCCCATAATGATGGGGACAAAGGAGCACGGTGCTTTTGTTAAAGGCACATGGGGTGCTGAAGTTCCTGATGAGATAAAGCCATTACCAGCTGACCTTGTTATTGAGAACTATAATACGAGTGCTTTCTCATATACTAATTTGGACATGATTCTTCGCGCCAATGGAATAAAGTACCTATTTTTAGCCGGGGTAGCTACTACTTTTGTTGTTAATAGTACTGCCCGATACGGAGCCGAGTTAGGCTATGATATTACGATTTTGGAGGACTGTTGTACGTCCTTTACTGATGAAATGCATGATTTTGAAATAGCCAATGTATTACCTCAATTTGGTACTATTTCTAAGTCAAGCGATATTATTGCTGCTTTGTCTAAGAAGTGAGATAGAATAGCGTTTGACACCCTATTAGGGCAATTGGTAAAATGTGTTGATTGGTGGAGGTAGGAAAGATTTACGCGATTATTGAAACCGGCGGTAAGCAATATAAGGTGACCCCTGGTCAGACTATAGATGTAGAACGCCTGGATGTAGCTGCGGGTGATACCGTTGAGCTAGAGAGGGTATTATTTATTGCCAATGGTGACCGGGTAACTGTCGGCAATCCCACTATTGATGGGGCGAAGGTAATTGCTACCTCACAGGGGGAGGGCAAGAGTAAGAAGATTATAGTTTTTAAGTATAAGCCAAAGGTACGTTACCGCAGGAAGATGGGACATCGTCAGCTTTATACTAGTCTAACTATAGATGAGATAGTCGAGCCGGGTAAAAAAGTTCGGCGACGCAAGAAAGAGGTGATTGAAAGTGGCGCATAAAAAGGGAGGCGGCTCCACCCGCTACGGTCGGGATAGTCAGTCCAAGCGGCTTGGAGTGAAGAGATATGCTGGGCAGAGTGTGCATGCCGGGACTATTTTGGTTCGGCAGCGGGGCACACGGATTCACCCCGGCAATAATGTGGGTGTAGGCAGGGATTATACCCTCTATGCTCTTATTGATGGTATTGTTAAATTCGAGCCTACCAGTAACAACCGGAGGAAGGTTAGCGTTTACGCTAGCTAAATAGTGTGAAGGATAAGATTCATCCCCAGTATTATACCGATGCCAAGGTAATTTGTGCTTGTGGCAATACCTTTATTACTGGCTCCACCCAGAAGATATTGAAGGTTGAGGTGTGCAGTAAGTGCCATCCATTTTTCTCCGGAGAGCGTAGAGTGATAGATACTGCGGGGCAGGTGGAGCGGTTTAAGCGGCGCTACAAGTTGGAAGATTAAGTGGGAGTCTTGTAGAGACAGGAGCGGCGTTGCTGAGCTGCTCCTTTTTGTTTATTAAGGGGGTTTGTTGTGGCACAGAGGTTTTATTATGGTGGTCAGGCAGTCATTGAGGGGGTGATGATGCGGGGGCAGAAGGCTATGGTAACGGCGGTGCGTCAGCCTGACGGGGAAGTGGTTATAGATACTCAGCCATTGCCTAGAATCTCTACCGGTAGGATGAGGAAAATTCCTTTGACCCGGGGCGTCGTTGCCTTGATCGAGTCTATGGTTCTAGGTATTAAGGCTTTACTCTATTCAGCTAATGTGTCTATGGAGAAGGAAGGGGAGAAGATTTCGGGAGGACTAGTTTGGGGTGTGGTAGCCGGTTCACTAGCTTTTGCCGTTGCCTTCTTCTTCATAGCACCCCTTTTTCTCGCCAGATTGCTTGACCCTTATATTCAATCATCAATCATATTTCATTTGATAGAGGGTTTTATCCGACTGGGTTTTTTCATCGCTTACCTTAAGTTAATAACATTAGCCCCTGATATTAGGCGGGTGTTTGCTTATCACGGTGCCGAGCACAAGGCGGTGAACGCCTATGAGGCTGGTGTTCCCCTAGAGGTAGAGGCAGTCAGGGAATATAGTACGGCTCATGTTCGTTGTGGCACCAGCTTTATGTTTGCCGTTTTGATTATAGCCATCATCGTTTTTGCCATTATTGGGCGACCCTCAGTGTGGGTGATGGTGCTGTCGCGAATTGCCCTCATTCCACTTATTGCTGCCCTTGGCTATGAAGTTACCTACTTTGGCACTAGGCATATTAAGAGTAGTTTAGTCAGGGCTCTTCTGGCTCCAGGATTGTGGTTACAGAGGCTGACAACCAGGGAGCCTGATGACAACCAGCTTGAGGTTGCCCTATCAGCGTTAAAAAGAGTGGTGGAAATTGACCACGTTGAGGAGGCAGCTCAGGCTTCCTCTTGATGGCTTGCCTCTATATCTTGTTTGGTTAGCTTTTGAAAGAAGCAGGTCTTGTTGCCGGTGTGGCACACCGGGCCTGTAGGCTTGCCTATAATCAGAATAGTATCGCTATCGCAGTCCTTCCATACTGAACGCACCTTGATGCGGTTGCCTGAGGTCTCACCCTTATGCCATAGCTTCTTTCGGCTTCGACTATAAAACCAGGCTTCGCCACTGGATAGAGTTCGGCGCAGTGCCTCCTCATTCATATAGGCTAGCATCAGCACCTCGCCGGTATCAGCATCCTGGGCTATAGCCGGGATAAGCCCCTTTTCATCAAACTCTAAATTATCTATCAACCTCACCCCCTCGTTCCCCCTCTCCTTTGAAGGAGAGGGGGAAGATTTTATGAAGAGGGGCTGCGCCCCTCTTAAACTTCCGATTAGACTCTCCCTCTCCATGGCACGGATATATATTCCTATCATGAGGGGGAAGTAGTGGTTTTGAAGGGGCGAAGCCCCTTCGATCTACCCCTGCTAATAAACGACTATTTCTTTAATTTAGCTAACGGTGGTTAGGGCTTGTTTTAGGTTGATGTCCCCGGTATAGAGTGCCTTACCTATTATAGCGCCCTCTACGCCCAGCTGCTTCAATATTTTAAGGTGGGTTAGCGATGAAATGCCCCCAGCGGCAATGACAGGTGCCCCGATGGCATTGACTAGCTCAAAGATAGCAGTAAAATTAGGCTCGGTCAGGGTACCATCACGATTAATATCAGTGTAGATAAAACGCTTTACTCCGAGTTGTACCATAGATTTGGTAAATTCTACAGCCTCTAGTTCTGTATCTTGACGCCAGCCATGTATGGCAACATATCCTTCCCTGGCATCAATGCTAACAATAATAGACTCGCTGAAGTTACGGCATGCCTCTTCAATCAGCTTAGGGTCTTCCACAGCAGCTGTACTCAGGATGACACGCTCTATGCCAGCTTTAAGTAATTGCTCTACCGTTTCCAGATGGCGGATGCCACCACCCAGTTGGGTAGGAACTAATACAGCACTGGCTATTTGGGTAATAATGCCCGAATTACAGAGCTCACCCCTAGCCGCACCATCAAGGTCGACAATATGTAATCTTGGTGCTCCCACTGATTGCCACTTTAGGGCTTCGTCTACCGGGTCATCAGAGAATATCGTTTCCTGCTCATAGTCACCCTGATAGAGGCGAACGCATTTACCTTTTCTAATGTCTATGGCTGGGATTATTTCTATTGTAGTCTTTCTCCTTCCTGTTTATGGATTTTCTGGTATCAATGAGCATTATCATATCATCATTGTGAATATAATAACAATATTTCCCTTTAGCTTGTTTCTTGACATGGCTGGGTGAGGTTGTTAGACTGTCATTACTATTGCCCCAGTCTTTGGCTATTTGGTTACCCAATTCTTGGTTAGAGGCTTTCATTGACCGAACAGGTATCACAGCGAAGTTCGTCGTCAGAACCCTTCTCCAGGGGTTTGGTTCAGGTCTTCACTGGCGATGGTAAGGGCAAGACCACAGCCGCGCTGGGGACAGCAATCCGAGCCTTGGGTCATGGTCTGAGGGTATATATTGTTTTCTTTATGAAGGGCGATTACCCCTATGGAGAATGCGATATCCTGTCTCAGTTACCTAATGTCAATATAGCTAGGTTTGGCAGTCTAGGGTTCATTGACCCGACTAATATTAAGCCAGAGGAAAAAGAACAGGCAAGGCAGGCTTTGGCTGCCGCCCGTGAGGCTGTGTTCAGTGGTAGCTATGACCTAGTGGTGCTAGATGAGGTTAATCTGGCGGTAGCCTGGAATCTGGTCGAATTGGATGAAGTAATTAAGCTTATTACTGATAAGCCACGGAATGTGGAGCTTATCCTTACCGGTCGTAAGGCTGATACCAAGTTAATTCAACTGGCAGACGTAGTCACTGAGATGCTGAAGATTAAGCATCCTTATGATGAAGGGATGAAGGCGCGAAAGGGGATTGAGTATTAGAAAGCACATAAAGGAGGGAATTATGGCTATCACATTGAGTGTAATCAAAGCTGATGTTGGTGGTTATGTAGGGCATTCTGAATCACACCCCGATGTCTTAGCCAAGGCTGGCGAGTGCCTGGCCAAGGCTAAAGCCGAGGGGCTACTGGTTGACTATCATGTAACCAAGTGTGGTGATGACCTGCAACTGATTATGACCCACCAGCAGGGTGAGGATAGCGAAAGAATCCATAAGCTGGCCTGGAATACCTTTGTTGATTGCACCCAGGTGGCTAAAAGCTTAAAGCTTCATGGCGCTGGTCAGGATTTGCTGTCGGATGCCTTTACCGGTACAGTAAAGGGGCTTGGTCCTGGGGTAGCTGAGATGGAGTTTGAGGAACGGGTTGCCGAGACTATTATTACCCTTATGGCTGACAAGACCTCGGCTGGGGCATGGAATATGCCACTATATAAGATGTTCGCTGACCCATTTAACACTATAGGCCTGGTTATCGCATCCAATATGCATGCCGGTTTCGTTTTTGAAGTACACGATGTAAAGGAACATAAAAAGATAACCTTTAATGCCCCTGATGAGATTTATGATTTGCTGGTTTTCATCGGGGCAACTTCACGCTATATGGTAAAGGCAGTCTATCATCGGCAAAGCGGGGAGATAGCAGCTGCATCCTCTACCCAGCGCCTGTCCTTAATTGCTGAGCGCTATGTGGGCAAGGATGACCCGGTGTGCATTGTCCGCTCTCAGGGACAATTCCCGGCGGTAGGCGAGGTGCTGGAGCCATTCACCCTGCCCTTGCTGGTAGAGGGCTGGATGCGGGGCTCGCATCACGGTCCCCTTATGCCAGTAGCTGTTGAGGATAGCACCCCCACCCGCTTTGATGGTCCGCCTCGAGTAGTGGCTCTTGGCTTTCAGCTTTCTGCGGGTAGGCTGGTGGGACCTCGTGATATGTTTGCTGACAAATCATTTGACCCCGCCCGTCACCAGGCAAATGAAGTGGCTGATTTTATGCGTCGCCACGGCCCCTTTGAGCCACACCGCCTGCCTCTGGAGGAGATGGAATACACTACCATGCCCGAGGTGATGAAAAAACTGGAGGGAAGGTTTATCAACCTTTAATTAACAGCATGCCTAAGCTCCTCCTAGCCACGAACAATCAAGCCAAGGTGCGCGAGTATAAAAGCCTGCTCCACAGCCTTCCCTATGAGCTGGTTACCCTGGCTGAACAGGGCATCACCACTGTAGTGAGTGAGGTGGGTGAGACCCTGGAGGAGAATGCTAGATTAAAGGCAACACTCTTAGCTGACAAGAGCCGGCTACTTGCCCTGGCTGATGACTCGGGGTTAGCGGTTGATGCTTTAGGTGGTGAACCCGGACTACTATCGGCGAGAATGCTTCTGATAAGGATAGGGTTAGCTACTTATTGTCACGGCTCAAGGGCGTGCCCTGGCAGAAGCGGTCTGCCTGTTTCCGCTGTGTTATTGCTATAGCTACCCCTGACGGTGAGGTGGAGCTTTGCTCTGGCGAGTGCCGGGGCATGATAACCCTTGACTCCAGGGGAGAGCAGGGCTTTGGCTATGACCCAATCTTTTACCTCCCTGAGCTAGATAAGACAATGGCTGAGCTTCCCTCGGAAACGAAAAACCAGATTAGTCATCGGGGGCAAGCAGCCAGGAAAGTATACCAGGTGCTGGAGAGGTTAGCCCCCAGTAAATATATATGGTAGATTATTAATGTCTTAGGTTAAAAATAATTTACATCACTTGGAGAGGAGCCTACCATTGACTGGACTTTCTGATTCCTTCCAGCGTCCAATAAATTATCTGCGTATCTCGGTAACCGACCGGTGCAATCTACGCTGTATTTACTGTATGCCACCTGATGGTATTTCCCTGATGCCTCACCACTCTATACTTACCTATGAGGAGATTTATGCCGTAGCCCAGGTAGCTGCTGAGCTGGATATAAATAAGGTGAGGCTCACCGGTGGTGAACCGCTGGTAAGGTCAGGCCTACCCGGATTAATACAATTGTTGGCACGTATTGACGCTATTGATGATATTTCCCTGACCACAAATGGAATCTGGCTTGGTCGCTATGCTGCTGAGCTAAAATCAGCCGGACTACAGCGAGTTAATGTAAGCCTGGATACACTTAGACAGGACAGATTTGAGTCTATAACCCGCTGTAACCATAATCTTGGTGATGTATTGGCCGGCATTGAGGTCGCCAGGTCGGTTGGGTTTAATCCAGTCAAGATTAATATGGTGGTTATGGCTGGTATTAATGATGATGAACTCCTTGATTTTGCCACTAAAACCATTAATGAGGGGTGGCATGTGCGCTTTATCGAGCTTATGCCTTCGTCTGGAGTAAGCACCACCACCGCTCAGTTTGTCCCGGTCAGTGATATGAGAAAGCAGCTTGAACTATTGGGGGAATTAGAGCCTTGCCTGCCCAGTATCGGCAATGGTCCGGCTAAGTATTTTCGCCTGCCTCATGCCACGGGCACCATTGGTTTCATTGCCCCAATCAGTGAGCATTTCTGCATTCATTGCAATCGGCTGCGTCTTACTGCTGATGGTAAACTCCGCCCCTGTCTATTGTCTGATGATGAAATAGACCTCAAGCAGCCCCTGCGAAGTGGACTATCTTCAGCCGGGCTAAAACAATTGATTGAGGAGGCAGTTGCCCGTAAGCCACTGCGCCATCACCTGGCAGAAGGCTATATGCCCAAAGACCGACCAATGACTCAAGTAGGGGGCTAAAGGCTTGCTCATCACGGGGTAGCTTGAAGCAGTAAAGCCCCTTCAAAAATAATCTTCCCCTCTAAAGGGGGACAATAAAGGAGAGTCAAAGAGAGGCGAAGCCTCTCTTACCTAGCCAATTCCCCCTCCCTTGTAAGGGAGAGGGATAAAGGGGGTGAGGTTGAAGATGATTGAAATATACACCGATGGGGCAAATAACCCAATTTTAGGTCAGGGAGGCTGGGGAGCCGTTATCGTTGAAAGTGGCCAAAAGCGTGTCTTCTCCGGCACGGCTAAGCGCACTACTAGCAACCGTATGGAGATTACCGCTGCCCTGGAAGGCATCTGGCACACTCTGCAGGGTGCGGAAGTGGTGGTGTATACCGATAGCCAGTATCTCTTTGGTTGTATGGCTAAGGGGTGGCAGAGGCGTGCCAATCGTGACCTGTGGGAACAGCTGGATGAGGCGGTCAGCCAGCGAAAGGTGCGCTGGCAATGGATTGAGCGCGATACCAGGAACCTCTTCCATAAAGAAGCTCATACCCTGGCTACCAGTTTAGCCAGTCAGAGTGGATTGCTTCCGCCTAAGCCCCCGATTATTGACGAGCTAACCCACATAGACGCCTCAGGTCACCCCAGGATGGTAGATGTTACCCAGAAGCCTGATACCCAGCGGGAGGCAGTAGCCAAATGTATGGTCAGAATGAAAGCTTCTACCCTTGACCGCCTAAGGCAGGGCAAGATGCCGAAGGGGGATGTTCTGACTGTAGCTCAGCTAGCCGGCATTATGGCTGCCAAGCAGACACCTCATATAATACCCCTGTGCCATCCACTTCTTATCGGCGATGTTAAAGTTGAATTCGGTTTAGATGAGGCAAATTATGCCGTGGAGATTACCACTACGGTAAAAAGTGTGGGTAAGACAGGGGTGGAGATGGAGGCGCTTACCGCTACTGCAGCTACTGCCTTAACCATCTATGATATGTGTAAAGCGGTTGACCGAAGCATGAGAATAGACAATATACGGCTAATTAGAAAAAGTGGTGGCAAAAGCGGTACAATTGACCTTGAGTAAATTTAGTTATTGATATATACTACACCATTATCAGTTAATATAATTTAGGGGGTGGATTATGAGATTATCATGTCTTCAGGAGAACCTAAATCGGGGGCTTAGTATAGTAGGCAGAGCAGTAGCTACGAGAACAACCCTGCCTATAACCAATAATGTCTTCTTAGCCACAGACCAGTCCCGACTTAAACTTATTGCTACTAATCTGGAGATGGCTATTAGCTGCTGGATTGGTGCCAAGGTAGAGGAAGAAGGGGCAATTACTGTTCCCGCCCGACTCCTTACCGAATTTATTAGCTCCTTACCCAGTGATAAGATTGACATTAGCCTTTCCCCCAAGACCAAGACCCTGGAATTAAAGTGTGCCCGATTTGAGGCGCGAATCAGTGGCTGACTCTTATTAGGAT
>JABUBO010000858.1_pt1 | contig 10067 bp, 11 predicted proteins | sample 7240361 | NCBI WGS metagenome assembly JABUBO01 (sample SAMN07256346, study PRJNA390944) | subsurface metagenome | isolation source: Methane hydrate marine sediment | place: Pacific Ocean: Eastern North Pacific, ODP site
TCATCTCCTAAGCTACGAGAGAGCATCTCCAGAATACCAGGCTCATCATCTACTACCAAAATCTTGGCCGCTGACATTATCTCACCCTTCAAAAAATCCTAAGTGTCCAATTTGGTAGATGCCCCTCCTAAAAATTCCCGGTATTGAGACATCCTTTCGAAACTAGAGGGGATCTTTAAGTTTTTCCTACAATCGCTTATAGAACGTCTAGAAACAGAAGTCCCGTATTTTTTTCTTAACTGAGTTCTAATCTCTTCGTCACTGTAAGCCTTGGAAAGGGACCTATTTTGTATTTCATTTTTTTCCTGTTCAATAACTTCTCTGATGAGCTTTTTTCTTATTTCTCGTTCGCTGGGAAAGAGAGTTTTAAGGGAAATTTGTCTTCCTTGAGGAGTACGGATGGCCTTCCTATTGATGGCTCTGCTGATTAAAGACGGATTTACCCCCATTTTTGTGCTTAATGACACCTGAGTGAAGGGTTTTAAATCTTTGAGGTCTCCTGAGAGGAGAAAATCACACTGGGCCTCTATTAAGTTTTGAATTACCTCATAGATAGTGGTCTTTCTACTATTGATCAACCTCAGCTTATTAAGTAAAGAGTCAATTTTTCGAATCTCATCTTTAGCAAAAGTCTCCACCTTTTTTATCTTTTCAACTCTATCAAAATCGATGAGATAGCGTCCCTTAGCCATCTCGGGGGAGAAATAACCAATGGAAAGTTCGCTATTATTTTTCTCAATAGAGGCAATGGTAGAATAATATATTCTAGCGGTCCTATTATTCTGAGGTGAGCCAGTGAGTTTACTTTCAAGATAGAATTTATCTACGAAATCATTTATCTTCTTTACTGTTTCCAGAATTAAACCACATTGTCGAGCTATCTCTTTAGAAGTTATCCCGGCTACCCCGTCCAGAAAATACTTTTTAAACCTATCTAGGCCTAACTTTTTTATGGTTGAGACCAGGTCTTTTTCCTGAGCCAGGAAAGGTTCTACCTCGAGAGTATCTCGACTAGGAGTAATGGTGGGATCAAGGGGAAGCATTTTGGGCTGGGCAATCTTAGTCCAGGGAAGCTTCTTGTACCTGATAACTTTTGGGTCCGACCTCATTAACTTCTTAAACAGAGGCCCATTTTCAACTTCTTGAATAAGCTTTCGAAACTCCTCTTCAGGCAGGCTCATAAATTCAGCCAATTTCATTCTACCCATTAGCTTTGCTACTTGTTTTGCTCTTTGGGTCAGAACTTGCCTACCTTCCAAAGCGCTCACTATCCCTGCCTTTCCTCAGTTTATTAACTCAAACCCCGTCAATTCTTCCCATCATTTTTGTATCTATTCTAACAAAAAAAATCTTTCAAGTCAAATCTCCTCCTCCTCCTTAGTTTGTTGGGTTTGTTAAGACTTTTTGCACACCATTCACTTTTTAACTATTAACATTATATCAATAATTCTCTCCTAAGGCAAGAAATCGCGTTAATTAAAAATAGAGGCTATATCTTTTTTGGAAAAAGTTAACTGAAAAGATATAGCCTCTTAGCCGAAATGGGTTAGAGGAGAAGCTTTCTTCCTAGAATGCAGACATATTCTGGCCTGGTTTTTTCATTTCTCCCGGCGATTCTTCTGCTTCTGTTTTTCCCTTTACTATCTTTGTTTTCTTCTTTCCTATCAGACACGAACTTAAATACTCCATGGTAGCCTTGTCTTCTTTTTCTGTTCAATTTTTGCCTGAAGGCCTTTTCTGTCTGAAAAGACTTTTCAAATCGCCACAATTTAATATCTTGCCTTCCTTGATTAATAATAGTCCGTCTTAGGGTCTTATCATCGAGCTCTAGTTCGTAAAATAAGCCTTTCGCTTTAGCCTGATAGATGGTTTTCACTATCTAGCCTCCTCCAGTTAAGAACAGATTTTGGCACCCCTCTTCTTTAAGGTGCTAGGAGAGATTTTGGCCAATATCCTCAAGGTTCTCTACAATTTCATCCTGGCCATTCTGGTAGTGGCCATTATTGGATAGGGCAAGTTCTTTGCCAACTCTGAAGGAAACACAAAAATAAGCCATCCAGTTGTGGCTGAATGGCTCACCTATAGAAGCTTATGAGTTTTTTATCGAAAACGAGTACCCTTTACTTCTCTTTCCCTCCCTCCATCTTCCGAGGATAATTTTGTCCATTTTTCTCCTCGTGAGTTGAGTCTAGCCTGACAAAAAAGAGCTTCAGTATCGAACATTTTTGTTCATTTTTACCTACAAATGTACCATCACCTGTCGAGGGGTCAGGTCTTGATTTTTGAATCTTTGCTACAATGTACTCTTACCTCATAGCTAATGAAGCAAAAAAACACTGGCCTACAAAAGAGAAACCCATTCCCAAAGCTGAGATTGAAAATCTAGCTCTATTGCCTCTCGTAACTTTCCTATGGTTACCTCTTTTCTTTTCCTCCCCTTTATACTTTACGGCTAATCTTTTACTGGCTACACCCCTGTCCGCGGTTAATATGGCCTCTAGGCCTATCTCCTTGATTTTTTGAACTGACTCCTCAATTACTTCCTCAATAATTATCTTCTCACTCAGAAAGCCGGGCTCTTTGGGAAGAGAAAGTTTTCTGGTTAGGGGAAAGCCTTTGTTTTTCTTTAGAACTATAGAAGAGAAGATATCAGTATATCCAAGTTTAGGTTTCGCTCCTTTTTTAGGTGGTTTTACTTTGGAGATATGCTCCATCCCCTTTTTTCTACCTCGACTTCTCTTGTAATAGTAGGTAGGATCAACTACTAAGACTACCTTCCCCGAAAAGAGCTTAATTTTCTTTTGCTTAACAAGATGCGGATTTCAAAGAGCATTATACCGAATTCCTCCGCATTTGTAATAGGAGTGTCCCATTCTTTAGGCGCTAAAATTTGGGTCAATCGTTTAGGACTAAGCTATACGGGAGGTAAATATTCAGTGAAGGACGTTCCATGTTGTTGACTGCAAAGGGCAGAGCGGGTAGCCGCACCCTTTAGGGTGCGTATAAACGCAGGCTAAAGCCTGCGACTACCGAGACTGCTTCGCTTCGCAATGGCGGGGTTCACTAAGTATTTACCATTGGAGCAGTGATTGGTCTGGCGCTGCTAATAGCTCGCCAGTTCACCGGCGCTGTCGCTATTTTAGTTGTTATTCCCGCCTTTTTGGCCTGGTATAGATTGGAGCCGGAAAGCCGATTTTACAAGGAAATCTGCGGAAGAGCCCTCTCATCTATATGCCTTTTATCTCATCCAGAAAGGCAGGTCTGTTTGCATACTTAGCCTTAAGTAATTTCACCAATTTTCTAAGTTCCTCCTCAAAACCCTTTATTCTTTTCATCTGTCTCAAATACTTAACAATCTCTCGATAGTGTGGTCTGCCCATCTTGCTGTCAGCAAAAGGAATGAGTAGCTCCTTATAGGCATCAAAGTATCTCTTAGGGAATCTCTCGGATAGGTCTTTATGGTACATGTTCAAAGTAAAAAGGCTTCTTCGAGCAAGAACGCGCTTAAGTGCCTGTTCAAACATCCCCTCTCTCAGGTAGATGCTAATGATTGTATCCTTACTGCCGAATCTATCCTTTGAGAGTCCGTTTATGATTAGAGGAAATATCTTCTTCCACTCTTCTTCAGAACAAAGTTCTTTTAGTCTCTCGTAATCATTCCAGTCTCTATCTTGAATAAAAAGATTTATGAGGTTCTGTTTATACCTCTCTGGAGAATGCCTTTTATAAAATCTATTCAAGAATCTGCGTATTTCTTTAGTCAAATGATCAGGAAATAGACCAAGACCTTCTTCAGCAACCCTAACCGCTTCTTTAATCTTACCATCTTTCTCTAAACGAGTGGCATACAAAAGGCAAAATTCGTGATCTTTGCCATAGTATCTCCGTATCAAGTCGTAGAATCTCTTTTCATCATCAAGTAAATCCAAGATATGAAGTTGCATCCTCAGAAGCTCCTCCGCCTGATAATATTCATGCCATTGACTGTGGTCTGGTAAATCCTCAGGGAGATGGGGCTTGAGCACCCTCTTCCAATGCTCCAAATCATCTCTTGATTGACATGTTTCTCTTAAGGCATAATCATAGTATTCCTGGAAATAGTCCGGGTCATTCTCAATATATTTAGCAAAGAAATAGTCAATATAGCCCTTTTTCTCTTCGTAAGTCAGTTTTGCTCTATTTATGCAGTTCACAAAATCCTCCGTAGCCTGGGTAAACTCTCCACCGTAGTATCCATCAGAGTCATCGACCCGTTCCATATTCTCAGCAATAACCTCGGATAATGCTTGGTAGACGGTGGCTGCTTCAAGAAGGTTTCCTGCTTTAATATATCGGTCAGCTAAATCACGAATACAAGAGAAATCAACTTCAACCCCATACTCAATAAATCCATGACGACCGGTGGTCCCACGGTAAAGCAGATTAATCTCTTTTTTATAGTCATGGAGACTTCTTATCTTTGACCCTTTACCTGAAAAATAGATGGTAAAGTGATCTCTTAAGGAAGAGTTCTTTTCAAACTCTGTCATTAAAAAACCTTTTATTCCATCGACAGAGAGATTATTCAAAATTGTCTCAATCCTCCTTTCCTTTTCCTCTTTATCCCTTTTAATCTTCTTATAATTCTCTGATAAGGCGAAAAGTGTAGCAACGATATGCTTACAATAACCTCCCCAATCGTAGGGGCAAGTGCAGGAGGCCTCAATGTCTTCTTTATCCATGCGCATTGTTACCTCATAATCGCTTGTGCCAGCGACAATAGACGTAATTCTATTCCCAAATTGCTCTAGGTCTCTGACAGCACTCTCGCGGAAGTATTCTATACCACGTTCAAAAGAACTTTCAGTACATAACTTTCTTATTTGTTCAATTGTTGGTATCATTCTTTCTCACTTCATGGTAACCAGTATCCCTATGGGAATAATTTGAAAAAAACAAATAAAGAAATACTTGCAAATAAGACAATCTTACTCATTTTCTATAAATGTCTTTTCTATGAAGAATCCTCAGGAGAACTACTTTATCTCCCTCAATATCATATCTAATCCGATAATCCCCAATTCTTATTCTCCATTTACCAATTTTGATACTGGCTAGTTTGATCCCTTGATAAGGATTCTTCCCTAACTCGTCTATTGCCTTCTCTATCTGTAGAGCATATTGAGGATTGACTCTTTTCTCTAAATCTTTAAGAAAAGTTTCAGTTGGGATAATTTGATAATGCTTAGACAAGGGGTTTTTCTTTTCTTCTTAAGATTTTATGGATATCTTCAATGGTTCCTACTTTTTTTTCCTCATATTCTTTTCTAGACTTCCTGAGTTCCTCTTGGAATTTTGGATCTAGTTGTTCAGCCATAGTGTCAATCATATCAATCATATCCTCGTAATCCTCTACGCCTAAAATAACCACCATTGGTTTACCTGCTTTGGTCACTAAATATTGATTGTGAGCGTAACGGGCTGTATCTATCACTTCTCCAAATTTTATTCTTGCCTCAGCAGCTTTTATTTCCTTAGGCATCTTAAAGCTTTCCTTTTTCAACTTACCATTCCTCCTTTTTTGATGATTTTGTTAAATTTAATTACTTTTATTATATAGTAAAACAAGAAGAATTGTCAAGTGCATGACCATGAACGTCTATCAGGTTTTTGTTCATCGTGTAGGTTCAATTTGAAGGGCGCAAAGATTGGAGATTTCCCCCTTTTAAAAATTTTGGGGAAACTCCTGGTTTTTTTGACCTTGACTTCCAGAGTCGAGTTAGATAGAATTTGGGAAAACTCCCAAAACCAGGAAAAGATCCAGTATTATGGCTATCGAAAGCAAGACAGCAGGAAAGATCAAAACTCAGATAACTAAAGGTTTTGAGAGTAAAGGTCAAAGGAGTATTAGAATGCGAGGGGGCTGTGGGTTTTCAATATATTGGCGGAATAAGTATAGGGAGATGAGAAATAATGATTAGGTCTATACCTCCAAAAACAAGCACTGGTAGCTCTAGAGTTATAAGAGGCGGTAAAAGAAAGTCCTTAGAACTTGGTCAGGTTAGTAAAATTGGTATTAGAGAGAGAAAAGAGGCTGTTTCTAAAAGGGAGGAAAAGGTTAAGCCTATTTACTCCTGGACATTTGTTTCTAAGCCAAAGTTCACCCGCTACTGCCCAACGGAAAAGGATAAGCATGTCCTGCTAATAGAAAGAGTCAATGAACCAGCAATACGTATTTTGGAGCACATAACTGAAACGGTAGTTGTTGCTTATCTACCCCAAGTTAAAGAGAAGGATATCCATATAGAGCTACATGGTGATATCCTTGAAATATCAGCCGACGGTAAGGATGAATTTGGACTTCAAAAATATGCCAAAGAAATATTGCTCCCATTTACGGCTGATCCCAGGGCCGTAAAGTCCTCTCTTGAAAATAATATTCTGGAGATAAAGTTGCGGAAGAAAAGGAAAAGAAGAAAGCGATGAAGAGAAAGATTTTGGTAGTAGATGATAATAAAGAGACCTGTGATGCCCTTACTGAGATCTTTGCTGAACAGGGCTACCAGACTTTTTCTGCCCTTAGCGGGCGATTAGCACTGGATACAGTTAAGAAAAAGAAGCCAGAGTTGGTTCTTCTGGATATTAAGATGCCCAAGATGGATGGGATAGACGTGTTGAAGCGAATAAAGAAAATAGATAAGGACGTAGTAGTAGTTATGATCACCGGTTACGGCGCCTTAGATACGGCCAAAGAGGCTATGAGATCAGGGGCTTACGAGTATGTCACCAAGCCTTTTGACGTAGATTTCATAAAGGCAGTTATCAGAGATGCGCTATCAGAAAGGAAAGGATAGATAGTGTATTTAGAAATCTGAAGGAAGAAGGGACGGGACGATTCTGTTTTCCTATGACAAGACGTAAGCTTTAAAAAAAACAGAACCGTCCCCTTTTGAGGGGGAGAAAATATCCCCCTCAAGTTGTTTTTCCAGGAGGTTCTCCTTTAGCTCTTCTTTTTCCCCAGTTTAAGTTCCAGTATCCCATTTTTGAAGGAAAATTCTGCGGGGTCTTCCTTTACCGGAAAAGGAAGTAAGATCTCTTTGGCATATTTTCTCTCTCCCCTTTCTGCAGAAAGATTGAGAATGTCTTCATTTATTTTGATTTTTACATCCTCTTTAGACACCCCGGCAAGCTCTGCTATTACCCGAACAAAATCTTTCTCTTCAAAAACATCTACAATGGGTTCTCTAACTTCTTCTATTACCGGTCCCTCTTTCGTCCGTTTAATATTACCAAAGGTTTCCACAACTGGTTTTTTCCCAGCTAAGGTTCTAACGCTAAAACCATAGACACCCCTTGCTTTTCCACCTAATCCCCTTATTTCTCCCTCTGTCTTAATTTCTTTGGCTTCCTCAGACAACTTAGATGCCAAATCAATTAAATTGCCGATCCCCTCAAATATCCCTCCTAAGCTTATTTTCCCTAAACCAAAATCAATTTCAACCCCTCTTTTTTCTTCCTTTTTCTCTTTATCAGACATTGTAGCCTCCTTTTATTGTTTATAGTTCATAGTTTATTGTTCATAGTTCATTGACTTATTGAACGCTTTAAACCACTAAGCATTTTTGATAGGTCGATTAGCTTGCCTTCTATTTTTGCCCCCGAGGCTGGCCAAACAGCTCTCTCAAGTTTTCCATATTTTCCCTAAGCTCCAAAATTTCCCTTCGATAAAGGTTCTCTACCTCTTTTATCTTCTTTCTTAATTTATCCTCGATCTCCCTTTCTAGAGCCTTCTTATTCTCTTGTATCCTTGTTAGAAGACCTTCCAGAAGTTTTTCCCCTTCGGTTTTGCTTACCCCTTTTTTATTTACCAATTCTCTAACTATCCCCATTGCTTTCTCTACCGAGAAGGGAGCACCATTCAAGACCGCAAAAAGGCTGGTTGGTAAAAGCTCTAATACAGAATTCTCTCTTTTCTTTATTAACTCTCGCAAAAGGGCAGAGAAAGGCTCTTTTTTATCCTTCTCCTGTCCCAGAAGAACTTGAATCAAGGTTATCGAGGTAAGGTCCTTGTGGGTCTGGTGATCTCTCACCTTTATTTCTTCTCCCCGCTTAATTAGCTCAGCCAGCTCGGAAAGTGTAATCGGTTGGCTGGTTTTGGTATCGTACATCCTTCTGTTGCTATACTTTTTAATCAGGCGAGGCATATTCCCACCTCCATAGCTCATAGTTCATCGTTGATTGTTCATAGTTATGAGGAGCGGAACAAAGAACAATGAACTACGAACTACGAACTATTTCAACAGGAGAAGCAAGGTATTCGGCGAGCTCTTTAAATTTTTTCTCATTTCTTCCCCAAACAAGTCCATCAAAATAGGCTCTTACTTTGCTTTTCTCCTTCACCTCCTGGATTATAATGTCTTGGGAAATTTGGGGAAGCACGTTGTGATGAACTCCTATAAAAAGAACCCCTATTTCCCCATCTTTTAGGGTCTCATTTATTCTTTGGGCAATGAATTTGTCCCTTTTCTTCATCAGGGGGTTTTTACGCAGTTTATATCCTATATACGCCAGTGTTTTTTCTATGGGAGATTTGGTTTGGGAAAGCTTGATAATGCTATTATATTCTTCTTTAAGGAGAGAAAGATCTTCTGTTTTCATTATCTTTGCACCCTTTTCCATTAACCTAAGGACAATTTTGTGATTTTTGCTTCCTTTGCTTGCCCCTTCCTCAATGATTTTCTTTCCTAACGCACCATCTATCATTAGCCCATCCTGATAAATTTTTAAATTAGAGGCGCTTAGACGACCAAAGAAGTTGGCAATAGAATCCCAAAACCCTGAGACTGACTTTTTATGTTGGGTCCAGCGTTCTTTTCCGCATAGCTGGCTGCTCCTTTTGTCAATAATAGGAGCCACCCTTCCCAGATCTGCCTCCATGTGGATAATGGGTACATAAAGTAGCTTTTTCATTGTTCGTTGTTCGTAGTTCATTGTTCGTTGTTCGGAGATTTTAATCAATGAACTATGAACTCATAACTACGAACTATTCTCTATTTTATTTTTCTTTACCATCTTACTTGCCTGATTGAAATGTTTAGCCGCAATTTTAAATTTGCTATAATCCTTATTCTTTTTATCTTTTTGTTTATCCAGAAATTCCCTTATGGCCAGCATAGACGCTTTCCTACAGATAGATTCTATATCAGCACCCACCACGCCATTGCTATTTTGGGCCAGGAGTTTAAGGTCTACATCGGAAGCTAAGGGCTTACCTTTAGCATGAACTTTAAAAATCTTGAGTCTGGCTGACTCATCAGGAATGGGTAGCTCCAGAAGGAAGTCAAATCTGCCGGCACGGAGCAGGGCAGGATCGACAATATCTAACCTGTTGGTAGCTGCTAAAACTACCACCCCCTTAAGCTCCTCTATGCCATCCATCTCGGTAAGAAATTGGCTGATTGTCCGGTCAGTTACGTGAGAGTCAAAACCAGCACCACGAGCCGGAGCTAAACTATCTAATTCGTCAAAGAAGACAATACAGGGAGAGGCTTGTTTAGCTTTTTTGAAAACCTCTCGCACTCCTCGTTCTGATTCACCTACAAACTTACTCATCAGTTCAGGTCCTTTAATGGAGATAAAATTTACCTCAGATTCACTGGCCACTGCCTTAGCGAGTAAGGTTTTTCCGGTTCCAGGAGGACCATACAAGAGTATGCCTTTAGGTGGTTTAGTTTTGGCATGGTCAAACAACTTGGAATATTTTAAAGGCCATTCAATTGTTTCTCCAAGTACACTTTTTATATTCTCCAGTCCCCCTACATCGCTCCATTTTACATCGGGAATCTCGGTAAATACTTCCCTAATAGCCGAAGGCTCCACCTCTTTTAAAGCTTCCATAAAATCATCCATGGTCACTTCAAGTTTAAGAAGGGTTTCATAGGGAATTTCTTCCAGTTCAAAGTCAATACTGGGAAATATGCCTCTAAGAGCAGTCATAGCCGCTTCCCTGCATAAAGCCTCTAAATCTGCTCCCACAAATCCATGGGTAATTTGGGAAAGCCTTTCCAAATTCACATCTTCTGCTAAAG
>JABUBO010000859.1_pt1 | contig 10063 bp, 7 predicted proteins | sample 7240361 | NCBI WGS metagenome assembly JABUBO01 (sample SAMN07256346, study PRJNA390944) | subsurface metagenome | isolation source: Methane hydrate marine sediment | place: Pacific Ocean: Eastern North Pacific, ODP site
AGAAGGGCAAGGTGATCGAGGTCGGTCCGGGACGCAAGGATGATAAAGGCAAGTTAATCCCCCTCGAACTAAAGTCGGGTGACGTCATTTTATTCAACAAGTACGCCGGAACCGAGATCAAGATCGAGGGTAAGGAATACCTTCTCATGCGCGAAGACGACGTCATGGCGCTTGTGGAGTAAGGAGGAACGATGCCAGCTAAAGATATTAGGTTTGAGGAGGAAGCGAGACGGGCTATCCTGCGCGGTGCCACCATGCTTTCCGATGCGGTGAAGATTACCCTGGGGCCGCGCGGTCGCAACGTGGTGCTTGAGAAGAAGTTCGGCGCACCAACCATCACCAAGGACGGCGTTACAGTCGCCAAGGAGATCGAGCTTGAGGACCGCTTCGAAAACCTGGGCGCCCAGATGGTCAAGGAGGTCGCGTCCAAGACCTCTGACGTGGCCGGTGACGGCACCACGACCGCAACGCTTTTGGCCGAGCACATCTACCGTGAGGGTCTGAAGAACGTTACCGCCGGTGCTAACGCCATGGCACTCAAGCGCGGCATAGACATGGCCGTGGAGGCTATCGTAGCCGAGCTCGAGAAGATGAGTAAGAAGCCCGAGGGCCGCACCGAGATCGCGCAGGTGGCTTCAATCTCTGCGAACAACGACCGCAAGATAGGCGAGATGATCGCCGAGGCCATGGAGAAGGTGGGCAAGGACGGCGTAATCACCGTCGAGGAAGCCAAATCCATGGAGACCACACTCGAGCTGGTCGAGGGTATGCAGTTTGACCGCGGCTACCTCTCCCCCTACTTCATCACCGAACAGGAGCACATGCAGGCCGTGCTTGAGGATGCCTACGTGTTCCTCTACGAGAAGAAGATATCTAGCGCTCGCGAGCTTCTGCCGCTTCTTGAAAAGACCGCCCAGTCAGGTAAGCCTCTGTTGATCATCGCCGAGGACGTTGAGGGCGAGGCTTTAGCCACGCTCGTGGTGAACAAGCTTCGCGGCACTTTGAACGTCTGCGCGGTCAAGGCTCCGGGCTACGGTGAGCGCCGCCGTGCAATGCTCGAGGATATAGCCGTTCTTACCGCAGGTCGCCTAATCTCAGAGGACGTGGGCATCAAGCTTGAGAACGTCCAGGTCTCTGATTTGGGTAAGGCCAAGCGTATTACCATTGACAAGGAAGATACCACCATCGTTGAGGGCGCTGGCAAGCGCGGGGATATCCAGGCGCGCATCGAGCAGATCAAGCGCCGGATAGAAGATACCACCTCTGACTACGACCGCGAGAAGCTCGAGGAGCGTCTTGCCAAACTCGCAGGCGGTGTTGCGGTCATCAACGTGGGTGCCGCCACCGAGATCGAGATGAAGGAGCGCAAGGCACGCATGGAGGACGCCCTTCACACCGCTCGTGCGGCGGTCGAGGAGGGCATTGTGCCCGGCGGCGGAGTTGCACTGCTTCGCGCCTCCAACGTGCTGGACAGCGCCCGCTCCAAGGCCAAGGCCGATGAGAAGACCGGCGTGGATGTCGTCCGTAAGGTGCTTGAGATGCCGCTTCGCCAGCTGGTGGTAAATGCCGGTCTGGACGGCTCAATCGTGGTGGAGAGGGTCAAGGCATCCGAGGACCCCAACTTCGGCTTCAACGTTGAGAAGCTTGCCTATGAGGATCTGGTAAAGTCCGGCGTTATCGATCCGACAAAGGTCGTTCGTTCCGCACTTCAGAACGCTGCCTCCATAGCCGGGTTACTCGTCACCACCGAGGCCGCGGTGGTCGAGAAGCCCGAGGAGAAACCCGAAATGCCTGGCATGCCGCCAGGCGGCGGATACGGCGGATACTAATATCACCCCGATACGGGGGCTCCAAAAAGATTAAAAGGCCGGGTGCAGCCCGGCCTTTATCTTTTACCACACGACGGTGCTTCGTCCCCTCGCGGGGGCCCCGGGATTAGCAAAATTCATTTTTCCCATCTAATCCTCCTTTCCTTTACCTCTTTGAACCTGCGGACATCACGCGTACCCAGGGTAAGGCATAAGCCTAGATGAAACGAATGGTTGTATAATGAACGCCCCCACTTTCTTTCGCCGGAGTAGTATGGCAGCCAGCGATGCGTGAATTGAACCCAGAGTATCCGGTTAAGCTCCAGGCTCAACTCCGACCGCAGGGTGGAGCAAAGAAGCGGGCTGTCCGGGCTCAGGTTCAGGATGCTCACGCCGGTGGCAAGTTTTATGAGGGGGGTGAGGTGCTCAACCCTACCTGATTTGTATGGTAGTATGGGGTTCGTGCCACCGAAGACACCCAGGCCTATCTGGGGAGTGAGCATCTCAAGTAACGGCAGGACGGCGTATATCTTACCATCTTCCACCCATCCTGCAATATGACCGCGTGCGAGTTCCGCTCCCAGCGAGAACGCAAGCTTCTGTCCCCAGCACGAACGTATCTGCAGCACCGAGGCCTCAAACGAGGGCACTATGGGATAACCTACGCACCAGCCCGCACCCGCCTGAACACCCACCCCATCCACGGAAAAGAGAGACGGCCGCAGGCTTTCGCTTAGATCACTTCCTGAGATCAAGACGATGAGTAAAAGAATCTTGGTCATATCATCCTCCTTCCGCTTACTAGAACTTTATACGTCCAGGTGGAGTTGTCAAGGTGCTTAAGGCCTTAGTTGAAGCTTACTTATAGCTTACTAACTATCTTGACAAGCCGGAGAGGCGGAGTAGACTGATGGTTTAACCGCTCAATTCTTGGATAGTTAAGCAAGGAGAAGTAGAAGATGCAGCTTTTGTTCCTGACCGCCCCGGTGGGAGCGATTATAGCCCTTGGTTTTGCCTGTATACTGGTAGTTGGTATCCTGAGGCGCAAGGAAGGAACCCCTGCGATGAAGGCTATCGCCCAGGCGGTACGTGAGGGTGCGGCGGCTTACATCAAACGCCAGTACGGTGTCGTAGCTATCTTCTTCGGGATTATATTTGCAGTTTTGTGCGTTCTGGCGTTCGTCTTCGATCTTCTCCCCAAACCTGTACCTTTCGCGTTTCTGACAGGTGGTTTCTTCTCGGCGCTTGCAGGATTCATCGGTCTCAAGGTGGCTACCGCCTCCTCGGCGCGGACGACCCACGCCGCTCGCGAAAGCCTCAACTCCGGCTTGCGCGTTGCGTTCAGCTCCGGGATGGTGATGGGGCTTGTGGTGGTTGGCCTGGCTCTGTTGGATCTTTCCATCTGGTATATCGTGCTTAACCAGATCTATAAGGCGAAGCCTGTGGTCGAGCGGCTGCCCATAATTACTTCTACGATGCTTAACTTCGGGATGGGTGCAAGCTTTTATGCATTGTTTGCCCGGGTGGGAGGTGGAATATTCACCAAGGCTGCTGACGTGGGGGCAGACCTTGTCGGCAAGGTCGAGGTAGGCATCCCTGAGGACGATCCCCGCAACCCTGCGGTGATCGCCGATAACGTGGGTGATAACGTGGGTGACGTGGCCGGAATGGGTGCTGATCTTTACGAATCCTACTACGCCTCTCTTATTGCCACCATGGCGCTTGCCGCGGCCGCTGCGGCAGCCCTGCCTGCCTGGTTCAAAGCGGATATGAGTCTGAAGATGGTACTTTTGCCAGTACTTATTGCAGCTGTAGGGTTAGGGTCTTCAATTATTGGGTTTTTTCTTATTCGTAGCGGTGAACGCGCTGAGCAGAGCGCGCTTTTGTGGGCGTTGCGCAGGGGAACTTGGGGGGCTGCCTTTATTGCTGCGGTGGGAGCGTTCTTTGTCGTGCGTTTTGTTCTTGGTGTAGAGGGCATAGGTATTTATTTCTCCGTGCTCACCGGACTGGTTGCCGGTGTGTTGTTAGGGATCATCAGCGAGTACTTCACCTCCGTTAACTATCGGCCAACGCGTGGCATCTCACGTGCAGCTGAGACCGGTCCGGCCACGGTGATAATCGAGGGGCTTTCGGTAGGTATGATCTCGGCCGCACCATCCGTGCTGGTGGTGGCAGCAGCGGTTCTTGGTGCCTTCTTCTTCGCCGGCGGAACGGCGAGTTTCAATCATGGTCTTTACGGCGTGGGTATCGCTGCGGTAGGGATGCTCTCCACCCTGGGTATCACGCTTGCCACCGATGCCTACGGACCGGTGGCCGATAACGCGGGTGGAAACGCCCAGATGGCAGGACTCAAGGCCATAGTCCGTAAACGCACCGATGCGCTTGATGCGCTCGGCAACACCACCGCGGCTACCGGTAAGGGGTTCGCGATCGGCTCGGCAGCACTCACCGCGTTGGCGCTGGTGGTGGCATACCGTGACGAGATTATCCTGCGCGGCACCAGTCTGGATCTTTCACTTACCAACCCGCGCCTTTTGGTTGGGATATTCCTCGGTGCCATGCTTGTATTCCTTATCGCGGCACTAATCATGCGTGCCATAGGTAGTACGGCGCAGTCGGTAGTAAAGAACGTGCGCCATCAGTTCGCCACCATCAAGGGGCTTATGGAGGGCACGGCCAAGCCGAACTACGCTGAGACTGTGCGTATCTGCACCGTTTCCGCTCAGAAGAAGATGATCCTGCCTGCGCTCTCCGCGATCCTCGCACCCGTTGTAGTGGGAATAATCATCGGACTTGAAGGTGCTGTGGGTCTTCTGGTGGGAGCCATTGCCACCGGTTTTGCTATGGCGATCTTTATGGCCAACGCAGGCGGTGCATGGGACAACGCGAAGAAGTTCATTGAGGCAGGGCACTACGGGGGCAAGGGCTCGGAGGCCCACAAGGCCGGAGTGGTCGGAGATACCGTGGGTGATCCCTTTAAGGACGCGGCAGGCCCGGCCTTGAACATCCTCATAAAGCTCATGTCCATGGTCTCCATCGTTTTCCTCGGTTTGGTTATTGCAATAAAACTGTTTTGACACCCCACACGTCTGCTTCACCCTAAGGGGGTACAAGCGCATCCGCGCGGGAACCCACAGGGCATCAAGATCGGCACCCACGGATGCCATCCCTGCGATCTTTTCGCGAAAGCGAAAAGGAGCATTTTATCCTCCCCCTTGATGGGGGAGGGTTAGGGTGGGGGTGAGTTTCTCACCCCACGGGGTAATTTCGTTCCCACGCGGGGCCCCGATTAGAGGTATTAAATCTAAATCCCTGTTCTGCGATCTTTTGGCCGAAGGTCAAAAGGAACATTTAGCCCCTTCCCCTCTATCCCCTCCCACCAGGGGAGGGGAAGTTATTTGACTAAGACCACTTTCTTCGTTTGGTATGACGTTTCAGACTCCACCCGTGCGAAGTAGACGCCTTCACCCCACGCGTCTGTTTCACCCTAAGGGGGTACAAGCGCATCCGCGCGGGGACCACGAAAATAGAACTCCGTTAGCGTAGAACGACGACTTTTGTGCGTGCCGAGTAACCCTCGGTTGTAACCCTGGCGAAGTAGACGCCGGAGGGAAGGGAGGAGGGCGGGGAGGAGGGCGAGGAGGGCGTCCAGATTCCTTCTCCTTTGATAGTTTCCTCAAGCACCTTGCGGCCGTCGGCGGAGTAGAGGGTAAGCTTTGCCTCGCCCGTAACACTCCCGGACACGTCGTATGAGAGCCGGTTGAGGGATGCTGAGACCTGGATGGGGGATGCGGTCTGGACAGGTGGCTCCGCTACCCCTATCCCCATGTCCCAGTCGGAGATTAAGGCCCAGGCCTCACAGGTGCTATCGGGCGCGGAGTGGGGATATACCCATACGATTCGGTCGTCGCACGCACCTACGGCAGGTACAAAAATAGCCTTAAATGTGGTATCTATTCCGAAAGGCAACGTATACTCGAAAAGGTTAGTCCGCCGCCACGGCTCGTTGTTGCGAATCTCGCCAAGCATACCCGCAGGATGACCCCACATCCAGTCTGGATTGTGCTGACGCCACCATCTAAAGTGCGTTTCAGCAAACCGCCCGTCAGAAGAGAAGGCAACCGAGAACTGCTTTTTCCGGGTAATCCCCCATCCGGCTACGGCGGTATCACGCATCACCAGACGTATGGGATACCGCGCCAACCCGCGGTGGCCGAACACACGGCCCATAACTCCACGACCACTCATCCCTATATCAGCTAGATATTTTACCCAGAATGCCACGAAACGGTCATTATCGAGCCAAAAGGGCTGGGCCCAGCTACCCCACTTCATGCCGTCGTCCAACCGATGCCCCCTGGGTCTCCACGAAAGGATTGGTTCATCTGCGGCATCGAACACCTGGAACCGCTGATACACCGAGTCAGGATTAAGCTCATCACGCCAGGTTACCACCAGATCTCCCTCGTCGTTCAACGCCACCCTGGCAAAGGAGAAGGGGAGAAGGTAATTACCAGGAATATCATGGGTCAAAAAGGCCCGATCTTCAGGATAACCTTCCAGATCAAAACGCTGGACCCACACGCAGGTCAACTCCCAATAAGGGGGAATTACCTCAAGCCAGGTTACTACGAACTCCTCATTATTGTTGAGGCTCAGGTCAAATGGGCTGGGTCTCTGCGTGTGCTTACCTAAAAGTACGCGGGCAACCACCGTGTGCGCAGAGCCAACAGGGCTGCCGTCAAGGGCAAAACGCTGAAAGCGCACATACCAAGCATACCAAGGCTCATCCTCCCTCCAGATCGGCTTATCTGCCCAAAGCAGGATGGTGTTGCCCGCGGTGTCCATCTCAAGGCAAGGGTGGCGAATCCACGAGGTGTCCGCAAGTTTTGTAATCTTATAAGCCTCGGTCATTGGATTCCCGTCCCGGTCAAAGAAACGAATGAAAAGATCAAGCTCTAAGTTATCGGGATTGAAGGGGTCGCCGGATGATATGCTGTCTATCCAGGCTACGGCAAAGTGCCCGTCTGAGGCCATGGCCGCACAACCGTATACCTGCTGGTGGCCGGGCTGGTGGTCTGCTACCTGAAACGGCTCCACAAGAACACCACCGCACAGGGTTAAAGCCAAAAGACTTATATTAAGCATGACTACCTCCTTTTGTCTCAGTATAAGCCAATTCTCCGGCAATGTCAAGGTCGCTATCCCATTACCAACCCTTGACTACTTGCGCTTTGCCCGTATAGTTTCTTGCCTAACCTTACCAAGGAGGAGTTCGATGGCAGTTTTCGGTTTTCACTGGTTGACATTCTTGGCGATTGTGGTGACTGTTGCCACAATCGTGGCTTCGATAATCTGGGCAATCGTGGCAAAGTCCAAAGGGGAGGGTAGCGATGGAGCTTAGCAGAAATCTGGTATATCTTCTGATCCTTGTTTGCTACCTTGTTGTCATTGTAGTTATCGGTTTAATAACCGGCCGGGGCGCGAAGAAAGGCACCGATTACTTCCTGGGCGGCCGCAGGATAGGGCCGTGGGTTACGGCGTTTTCGTTCGTTGCCGCGTACTACTCGTCGGTTCTCATCATCGGCGGCGGAGGATTCGGCTACAAGTTCGGCATGGCTTCGATCTGGGTCGGTGCAATCAACGTACTTGTGGGCTGCTTTTTGGCCTGGGCTGTGCTGGGTCGCAGGCTTCGCCGCATGACACACCGTCTGGATACCATAACCGTTCCAGGCTTCTTCGCCGAACGCTTCGGTTCACCCTCCGCCAGGCTTTTCTCCGCCGCAATCATCATCCTGTTCCTGACCATCTACAACGTGGCCGTGCTCAAGGGCATGGGCAACACGCTCGAGGTCCTCATGGGCTGGCCATACTGGCTGGCGGTGATTATCTCAGGTGCCATAATCCTTCTCTACGTCGCGGTGGGCGGCTACCTGGCAGTTGTGTGGACGAGCTTCGTCCAGGCGTGGCTGATGATCTTCGGCCTTATATTTCTTACGGTGTTCGCTCTGATCCAGGTCGGCGGGCTGGAGAATCTCAACTCCTCGCTTGCGGCAATAAACCCCGGTCTCATGAAAACACCCGGTGTCTGGGGATGGGCAGGACTCATAAGCTACTGTTTGATCGTGAGTTTCGGTGTGTGGGGGATGCCGCAGCTGGTGATACGGTTCTATTCCATCAAAAAAGCCAACCTTCTGCGCTTAGGTACGGTGCTTGCCGTCGTCGGCGGCAGCATAGCCCTTCTGCCCTATCTCAACGGTGCCATCGCCAGGGTGCTTTACCCGAACCTGGCCTCTATGTATCCCGGGGTTGCTGCAGGTAAGGTGGCCGATCTTGCCATACCTACCCTTGTAAGGAACGCGCTTCCCAACTGGGCGGGCGGACTTTTTCTTGCCGGGGTGATCGCCGCAGGGATGAGCACCTTTGCCGCCATATTGATCATCGTTTCATCTGCTGTGGTGCGCGACGTGGTGCAGAAAGGAATCAAGGTCAAGATGAGCGAGCGCAAGCTGGTGATGTGGGGACGGATAGTAAGCCTTGCGGCAGGGGTTGTATCGCTTTTGATCGCGCTCAGGCCGCCCGATCTTATCCTGGTGATAACCGCGTTCGCCTGGGCGGTAATCGCCTCCACCAACCTGTGGCCGACCCTTTTCGGGGTCTACTGGAAAGGCACCTCCAGGGCAGGTACGATGGCTTCTATGATCTCCGGTGTATCGGTGGCCCTTATCTGGCAGATACTAGTCAGGGCTGGTGCCGATCCAATGGTTTTTATCTGGAAATGGCTTGCCCTGCTGGGAGTTAAAGTAGGGTCTCCACCGAATATACACGGATTTATTCCCGGCATTATCGTAGCCCTTGCCGTGATAGTTATCGTCTCAGCCTGCACAAAGAAACCTGCGCCTGAGAGGTTGAAGCGAGCGTTCGGTCCTTGAGGCTAACACCCTGATCTGCGGCTTGACATCCCAAGGGTAGATGATAGAATGGAGGAGAGGCAAGAAGCCTCGTAGGGGCGGACTTTTAAGTCCGCCCGATTAAAGGAACGGACGCACCTAAAGGTACGTCCCTACGAGATGATATCTACTGGATAGTCTCAATTCGCCAGATCTATCCAACGGGACAGCTAATAGGGGGCATAATTCTTCCTTTGTCATCGCTACCTCCTCTAATATTGTCCTTATACCCTGGTAACTATCCCCTGACGCACGAACAAATCCGCTTGACATCTTCAGGCTAAGGGTTAGAATCGGCTAGAGACATAAAAGTCTACGTAATTACAAGGGATTTGAAGACGTGAAGATTGAGAGGAGTTTGAGATGAAATACGATGCGGTAGTCATCGGGGCGGGGCCGGGAGGGTATCCGGCGGCGATAAGGCTTGCTCAGCTCGGGAAGAAGGTATTGATCGTGGAAAAAGGGGCGGTCGGAGGTGTTTGTCTGAACTGGGGATGCATTCCCACCAAGACCTTGTGTCATGCTGCGGAGGTGCGGGCATCTTTGGGTTTCTTCCAGCGCATCGGTTTAGGGGTAGGCGACACCGGTCTTGAGTTTGCCAAGCTGCAGCAGTGGAAGGAGGGGGTCGTGACCAAGCTGGTCAAGGGGGTTGAGTTCCTCTTAAAGGCGAACGGGGTCGAACTCATGTGTGGGGTGGCCAGAATACTTGAATCCGGTAAGGTTGAAGTCACGGAAGCGGCCAACAAACATGAGATCGAGACTGACGCCATCATCATCGCCACCGGTTCTACCCCTGTGCCTTTGCCTGGTATCGAACCCGATGACGGGCGCATATTTTACGCGGAGCGCGCGCTTTTCTTCAAGCGCGTTCCTTCCTCAATGCTCGTTATCGGCGCAGGAGCGACCGGCCTTGAGATGGCGACCATCTACAACGCGTTCGGCACCAAGGTGACCATCGTAGAGATCATGGATCAGGTCTCGCCGGGTTTGGATAAAGAGGTCGCCGAGAACCTTGCAAAGCTCGTTCAAAAGCAGGGGATAGAGCTTCATCTCTCCTCCAAGGTCGCCTCCATCCAGAAGTCCGATGCGACTCTATCTGTGACTATCGAGTTGCCTGACGGCCAGAGCGTCCAAAAGGAATTTGAAAAGCTCTTGCTGGCCGTAGGACGCAGGCCGCTTACCGACGGCCTGTGGTCTGAAGGCGTACCCATCGAGACGACCAAAAGGTAAATCTTCTTAAAAAACAGGGAGGCTAAAGTCCCCTGTTTAAGCTCAGACCTCAGTCCCCATCGCCCTCCTCGGGCT
>JABUBO010000862.1_pt1 | contig 10052 bp, 6 predicted proteins | sample 7240361 | NCBI WGS metagenome assembly JABUBO01 (sample SAMN07256346, study PRJNA390944) | subsurface metagenome | isolation source: Methane hydrate marine sediment | place: Pacific Ocean: Eastern North Pacific, ODP site
ATAAAATTTGCTCTGGAATTGGCTGAAAAAGCAGGGGATAATAAGTTTGTGAAGGAATGGGTAAATATGCCTGAAAAAATAAAGGAGTCATTCCGGATTGTATTTTGTGATCCTGATAAAGCGTACCTGGCTGATTATGTAGATGGGGACTATAAAGATTGGTCTGTAAGGCCAAATCAGATATTTGCGGTTTCGTTTAAATATTCTCCTCTCGATAATGATAAGAAAAAACAAGTGTTGGATACCGTTAGGAAAGAATTGCTAACCCCACGGGGATTAAGAACATTATCTCCTAAAAATCCTGACTATAAGGCAGTGTATGAAGGGAACCATGAACAAAGAGATAAAGCATATCACCAGGGAACGGTCTGGCCCTGGTTGTTGGGACATTTTTGTGAAGGGTATTTAAAATTGCACAAAAAAAGCGGGATTGGATTTGTCAGACAATTAGTGGAAGGGTTTGAAGAGGAAAAATATTAGAAATAGCAGAAAATTAGTAAGATATGAAGGTCTTGATGTTTGGATGGGAATTTCCACCTCATATTTCAGGTGGTCTGGGAACGGCAAGCTACGGTTTAACTAAAGGTCTGTCATCTATCGAGGAAATCGAAGTCACCTTTGTGGTTCCGAAAGCATACGGAGACGAAGATCAAAGTGCTATCAGATTAATCGGAGCAGGAGATATCTCCATTATACGAAAGCAAATTGACATAGAAGGATTCAGAAAGAAAATGGAATTCCTGGAAGTTAAATCGGGTATTGTCCCTTATGTTGACCCGGAGGATTATTGGCGGTTAACTGAAAAGGAAGTATCAGGAGAATACCGGTTTGTACAGGTTGACGATGAAGGTAAAATACAATTTTCAGGGAAGTATGGAACGGATTTATTAACCGAAATTGCCAATTATGCAGTTGTATCTTCGGTGATTGCAGAGGAAATGGAGTTTGATCTGATTCATGCCCATGACTGGTTAGCTTATCCGGCAGGAATTGTAGCGAAAGAGGCATCGGGTAAGCCTTTGGTCATTCATGTGCATGCGACTGATTTTGACCGGAGCGGGGGTAAGGTAAACCCCGATGTTTATGCCATCGAGAAAAGAGGGATGGATGTAGCAGATCGTATTATCGCAGTAAGTAACCTGACAAGAAATACTGTAATTGAAAAATATCATATCGACCCTGCAAAGGTTATTACAGTTTATAATGCGGTTGAACCGGTTGTTGAAAAGGAGAGTAGCTGGTTTAGGAAAGGAATGGATGAAAAAATTGTTACTTTTCTGGGAAGGATAACGATGCAAAAAGGCCCGGAGTATTTTATCTCTGCTGCACACAGGGTTCTTCAAAAAATGAATAATGTAAGATTTGTAATGGCCGGCAGTGGCGATCTTATGAATAAAATGATAAGTCATGCCGCAGCTTTGAGAATTACTGATAAATTTCATTTTACGGGCTTCCTTAAGGGTAATGATGTTTTCCAGATGTTGCATTTGAGCGATATCTATATTATGCCTTCGGTTTCTGAACCCTTTGGTATTTCTCCTTTAGAAGCAATGCAATCCAATGTTCCTGTAATTATTTCCCGTCAGTCAGGTGTGGCTGAAATTCTAACCCATGCAGTTAAAGTGGATTACTGGGATATCGATGCCATGGCTGATGCCATTTACGGAATATTGAAATATCCGGCGCTCTCAAAAGTGTTTATCAAATTTGGTAAACAGGAAGTAGATGATTTAAAATGGGAGAATTCGGCATTGAAAGTTCGTGAAGTCTATCGTAGTGCGATAGGAAGAACATAACTGCATAATTTTACCCTGTGAAATAAAAATTGGAATAATTGACCTAATTTCTAATTGATCTAATTGATCTAAAAAATGACCCAAAAAACCCATAGAAAATATGATTTGGAAGAAAGAACAGCTAAGTTTGGTGAAGATGTTATAAAATTTTGTAAAAAAGTACCAAGAGGTCCTATCAATGATCCCTTAATCACGCAGCTTGTAAAAGCAGGCACTAGTGTTGGAGCTAATTATTCTGAAGCTGATGATGCAGAAAGCAAAAAAGATTTTAAACATAAAATAGGAATAGTTAAAAAAGAATCTCGTGAATCAAAGCATTTCATAAGAATGATTGTAGTGGCTGTTCCTGAATTGAAAGAAGAAGGACAACCATTAAGGCAGGAAGCTAAAGAACTAAATTTAATTTTCAACTCTATTTTTCGAAAAGTGAAATAAAAATAATTAATCTAATTAACCAATTTCTATCCGCCCAGGCGGATAACCTAAAAAACAACCAGAGTAATAATAACTAAAAAATCAGAGATTTGAAATCCACACGGACTCCCTTTGGACATTGAGATTTTAGAAATTGGGATTTGATTAGGTTAATTAGAGCAATTAGGTCAATTAGTAATTTAAAACAGATTAGGTTAATTAGAGCAATTAGAAATTTTAATTATAACAATCTATGAGAACAATCTGTCTCTATTTCCAGGTTCATCAACCTTTCAGGTTCAGGCGATACCGGTTTTTCGATATAGGGAATGATCACTATTATTATGATGATTATTCCAATGAATCCATCATCAATAAAGTCGCTGAAAAATGTTATCTGCCGGCTAACAACATACTTCTCGATTTGATCCGGAAGCATGGGAATCGTTTTAAGATCGCTTTTTCTATTTCCGGCATTGCAATTGATCAGTTCGAGTTGTATACTCCTCATGTCCTTAAATCATTTCAAAAACTGGCAGAAACCGGTTCGGTTGAATTTCTTGCAGAAACCAATGCCCATTCACTTGTGGCGCTAAAAGACAAAAATGATTTTTTTAAGCAGGTAAGGACTCACGAAGAGAAAATCGAAAAATATTTCGGCCAAAAACCCAGGGTCTTCAGGAATACCGAATTGGTATATTCAGATGAAATGGGAGCCATGGTTGCTGAGATAGGATATAAAGCCATGCTTACCGAAGGCGCCAAGCATGTTTTGGGATGGAAGAGCCCGAATTATTTATATTGTAATGCAATTAATCCGAAGTTGAAAGTTTTACTTAAGAATTTTAAGCTTAGCGATGATATCGCTTTTCGCTTTTCAAACAAAAGTTGGAACGAATGGCCTTTAACTGCAGAAAAGTTTATCGGTTGGCTGAATAACATTGACCGGAATGAAGAGGTGGTTAATCTGTTTATGGATTATGAAACATTTGGAGAACATCAATGGGCCGAGACAGGTATCTTTGAATTCCTGAAGGCTTTTCCGGGTTCAGTATTATCCAATTCAGATTTTTTATTCAGTACTCCTTCTGAAGTTGTAGATAAATTACAACCGGTTTCGGCTGTTCATGTTCCTCATCCTATTTCCTGGGCGGATGAGGAAAGGGATTTAACGGCCTGGCTTGGCAATGAACTTCAGGAGGAAGCATTCAATAAACTATATGATTTGTCAGAAAAGATCAGTAAATGTAAGGATGAAACAATCTTGAAAGACTGGAATTATTTACAAACCAGCGATCATTTTTATTATATGTGTACGAAATTCTTTTCCGATGGAGATGTACATGCATATTTTAATCCGTACGAATCGCCTTATGATGCATTCATAAATTATATGAATGTTCTCAGTGATTTTGAAATCCGTGTTAATTCTGCTGTTCCTCAAACCGATAAGGATCAGGAAATAGCTAATTTAACAAAAGTGATTTCTGATAAAGAGAAGTTGATAGAAAAATATACTGCCGAACTTGAAAAACTTAAAAAACTAAAAACCGTTTCGGGTAAAGCAAAATCTCAACCGGGAATACAAAAAAGAAAAAGTCCTGGAAAAACCCCTTCCAAAAAAGCAACAACTTCAGCCCGGGGAAAAACCGGTGGTGGGAAATAATCGAAAAGGTTAAAATCAATAAAGGCTCTTTTAACCTCTATTATTCAAAAACTATAGATTAAAAAAATATCAATAGCCCCGTCCTTTAGGGCGGGGAACAAAGTTAGCCTATTTATCTCCCCTCAAAATTTGGGGAATTTTATTTTCAAATTTATTAAATTCCCCAAATTTTGAGGGAGGGGAGTTGGTTTCTTTTCAAACCCCGCCTTAAAAGGCGGGGCTATTGATAAATTAATCACCAATTGTTTATCAATTAATCAGGTTAAGAGCTTAATATTTTAATTGACTTAGTAAATTATGATAAGTAATATGGCTGAGAATATTGAAAAGCCTCACTTATTGTTTGAGGTAAGCTGGGAAGTCTGCAACAAGGTAGGTGGTATTCACACCGTTATATCCACCAAAGCCTTAACATTATCGGAGAAGTTACAGAACGAATATATATTGATCGGACCGGATGTTTGGAGAGATGAGATAGAGAACCCTGAATTCATTCCCGATCCGCTTCTTTTTAAGGACTGGAAAGAAAGGGCTGAATCGGAAGGGTTGCTGGTAAAAACAGGCAGGTGGAATATATCAGGAAAACCCATGGTTATTTTAGTTGATTTTTACAATTTTATCTCTCAAAAAGATGACATTTTTAAAATATTCTGGGAAAAATTTAAGCTTGATTCCATATCGGGACAGTGGGATTATATTGAACCGGCATTGTTTGGATACGCCTCTGCCAAAGTGATTGATAGTTTTGTGAATTTCAACATGGGTTATTATGATAGGGTAGTAGCCCAATTTCACGAGTGGATGACAGGAACCGGCGTTTTATATCTTCATGAAAATGCACCGGGTGTAGGAACTGTTTTTACTACTCATGCCACGGTACTTGGCCGCTCTATTGCCGGAAATAACAGGCCTTTATATAGTAATTTACAACAGTATAACAGCCAGCAGATTGCCAGGGAATTTAATATAATTTCAAAACAATCACTTGAAAAGATATCAGCACAAACTGCTGATGCATTTACAACCGTTAGTGAGATTACTTCGAAAGAATGCAATCATTTTTTAGGCAAAAAACCGGACATTGTAACGCCCAATGGATTTGAAGACAATTTTGTGCCGGTGGGAGATGAATATGAAAGAAAAAGGAAACAAGCCCGTGAAAAACTGATCAAAGTTGCCGGATCTGTTTTTGGCTATGAGGTTCCCGGTAATGCCCTGCTTGTAGCCATTAGTGGAAGATATGAGTTTAAGAACAAAGGGATCGATCTGTTTATTGATTCCCTTGCAAAACTGAACCGATCAAATGATACCGAAAGGGAAATTCTGGCTTTTATTTTAATACCGGCAAATAATTACGGGCCAAGGGAGGAGGTTTTAAGAAATTTAAGCGAGACAGGAAAAAATATTGATACCGGAGAGCCTTATCTGACTCATGGTTTACACGATTCAGAATTCGATCCCATCCTGGCAGGGATAAAAAAAGGTGGCCTGAAAAACAGCCAGGAAGATAAGGTAAGAGTTGTTTTTGTTCCTTCATATTTACAGGGCGATGATGGAATTTTTAACGAAACATATTATGACTTACTGATTGGTTTTGATCTTACCCTTTTCCCCTCTTATTACGAACCGTGGGGATATACTCCGCTGGAGAGTTTAGCTTTTTGTATTCCTACGGTTACCACTTCACTGGCAGGCTTTGGCTCCTGGGTAAAGAATCATTTTCCTGAGCCGGGTAACGGCATCCTTGTTGTCGACCGTACTGATGATAATGATGAATATGTGGTTGAATCCATCATAAATCATCTGAAACATTTTTCGGCTCTTTCGTTGAAAGAAGAAAACAACGCCAGAAAAAAGGCGTTTGAAATTTCAAGAATTGCCTTATGGAACAACCTGGTAGACTTTTATTTTAAGGCTTATCAGCTTGCTCTGGAAAAAGCAGGTAGCAGAATTGATACTTTTGAAATTTCTGCTGAAATGAAACCTGCTCCTGAAATAACGGAACACAGGGAAATTTCCAGGCCCATTTGGAAAAAACTATATGTCGGATCCAAATTGCCTGAAGAATTGGAACCTCTCAATGAGTTGTCGAAAAATTTATGGTGGTCGTGGAATACTGAAGCTGAAGATCTTTTTAAAGCCATTGATCCTGTTTTATGGGAGGAGTGTGCACATAATCCGGTCACTCTTCTCGAAAAAGTCGATTACAGAAAAATTTTAGTGTTGGGAAAAGACAAAAACTTTACTAATAAACTGAATAACGTTTATAAAAGATTTTGTGATTATCTGGACACAAAACCTCCTGAGAACCACCCAAAAGTTGCCTATTTCAGCATGGAATACGGCTTACATGAAAGTTTAAGGATCTTTTCCGGAGGGTTGGGAATTCTTGCAGGTGATTATTTAAAAGAAGCCAGCGATTCGAATTTCACTATTACAGGAATTGGTTTATTATACCGGTATGGTTATTTCAAACAAATCTTATCTGTTAACGGCGAACAGCATGAAATTTATGATCCTGAACATTATTCAAAACTTCCACTGATACCCGTAAAAGATGAAAACGGAATATGGAAAACCATAAGCATTGTTTTTCCGGGCAGGACGGTTACTGCAAGGATTTGGGAGGTTAAGATTGGGAGGGTATCCCTTTATCTGCTGGATACTGACCACGAAAATAACCTGGAAAAGGATCGTTTTATTACCCATCATTTATACGGAGGTGATAAAGAAAACCGGTTGAAACAGGAATTGTTACTTGGTATTGGGGGTATAAGGGTTTTACGTGTTCTGGGAATTAATGCTGATCTGTTCCATAGCAATGAAGGACATTCAGCTTTTATCGGGCTTGAACGGTTGAGGATATTGATTTCTGAAAATAACCTTTCTTTCCCTGAGGCGCTGGAGGTGGTCAGGGCATCCACTCTTTTCACAACCCATACTCCGGTACCTGCCGGTCATGATGCTTTTGACGAAAATCTTCTGCGAACCTATATTGCTCATTATCCGGAACGGCTAAAAATAATCTGGGATGAGTTAATGGCGCTGGGCAGGAGTAACCCCGGGAACCGGGATGAAAATTTTAATATGAGCTACCTCGCTGCCAGATTATCCCAGGAAATAAATGCGGTAAGTAAATTACACGGTGACGTAACACGGGAGATATTTAGCAAGCTGTGGCCGGGATATTTACTACGGGAGCTGCATATCGGCTATGTAACCAATGGAGTCCATTATTCTACCTGGGTTGCACGGGAATGGCCGGAGCTATATCAGGAAATGCTTGGTAAATCAATGGTTCAGCATCAATCTGAAAAAGAATGCTGGGAGGAAATCTATAAATTCAAGGATGAAGTTATTTGGAAAACCAAACAGAATTTAAAGAGTCAATTGATTTCCTATGTAAAAGAGAGGTTCCGTTATAATTGGATAAGAAGGCATGAAAATCCGAAACATATTGGTGAAATAACCAGGACCTTAAATGATAAAGCCCTGACAATCGGATTCGCACGAAGATTTGCAACTTATAAACGGGCAAATTTGATATTTAAGGATGTCGAAAGGCTGGCAAAAATTGTTAATAATCCCGATAAACCCGTGCAATTTCTGTTTGCCGGAAAGGCACATCCTAAGGATGGTGGTGGAAAAGGACTGATTAAAAAGGTTTTTGAACTTTCAAAAAGACCGGAGTTCCTTGGGAAGATCCTGTTCCTTCAGAATTATGACATGGATCTGGCTAAAAAACTTGTTCAAGGCGTAGATATTTGGTTGAATACCCCAACTCGTCCTATGGAAGCTTCGGGAACAAGTGGAGAAAAAGCCGTGATGAATGGCACCTTGCATTTCAGTGTTCTTGATGGCTGGTGGGTTGAAGGTTATGTTTTAAACGCCGGATGGGCAATTTCTGAAAAAAGAACATATGAAAATCAGGACTTTCAGGATGAACTGGATGCGGAAACCATTTATCATTTGCTGGAAAACGAGATTATTCCCGCGTTTTATGACCGGAATGAAAAGAATATTCCAGTAAAATGGGTAGGGTTTATTAAAAATTCCATGGCAAAAATTGCACCGAATTACACCATGAAAAGAATGTTTACGGATTACCGGGAGCAATTTTATAATAAGCTGTTCGATCGTACCCTGGTTATGAGAAAAAACCATTATGCCATGGCAAAAAGATTGGCTTCATGGAAGAAAAAAATCTGCCGGTCGTGGAAGGATCTTGAAGTGATTTCTGTTGATCTTTCAACACCTGTCGAGAAGTCGTATAAAATAGGGGAAGAATATAATGGTATTATAATCATTGATCTGAAAAATGTGCCGGCATCCCAAATTGGACTGGAATTAGTCGTTTCCGACAATGGTAAAAACGAGTCTCCTGAAATTATCCATAAACAGGAATTTACACTGGAAAAAGTTGAGGAAGGTAAGGCTTACTTTAAAGCAAAAATTATTCCCACAAAACCGGGAAGTTTCACTTTTGGATTCAGATTGTTCCCCAAACATCCTGACCTGCCATACAAACAGGATTGTGATTGTGTTAAGTGGATTTAATACTCGTCAGACGACATGTCTACCTTGCCCGACTGGTCAGGCGGATGAACAGGCAGGCTGCTGTCGTAAATACTAAAGTAGTATTGTTACTTGAGAAATAAAATCAAAAATACATATTAAAAAAATGAGTACCTTTAAATATGGATTTGAAATAAAATAATGAAAGTACGTGATGTAATAAAATTAGTTGAAAATGATGGATGGTATTTAGTACGTCAAAAAGGTAGTCACAAGCAATATAAACATACAATAAAGAAGGGAGTAATTACAATATCTGTACATAAGTTATCGGATGAAGTGGCAAAAGGTACTTTAAGCAGTATACTTAAACAAGCAAAAATTAAAAAACTCTAAAAATGAAAAAATACCTTATAATATTTGAAAAGACAAGAACCGGATATAGTGTTTATGTGCCTGATTTACCAGGTTGTATTGCAACTGGTAAAAATAAAGACACAGCCGAGAACAACATATATGAAGCAATAAAATTTCATCTTGAGGGCTTGTTAAATGAAAATCTGATAATTCCTGAAGGCAGGACAGAAGCCGGAACAATTTTTTTAAGTTTTTAATATCAATATACTTTCCTGGATTGTTCCCACTTCAAAACCAAAACTGTTCTGCCGGGTATATATAGTTTGAGAAAATATTGATTACCTGATGTTATAATACCTGGTTTAACAGGGTAATAAACCATTGTAGAATCGACCAGTCCCAAACCTCCGTATTTCATATCGTCGCTGTTTAATACGATCCTGTATTTTCCCGGATCCACAGAAATTCCGTAATCAGCAAACGATTTAGTAGGATTAAAATTGAAAACAAAGAATAATTCTTTCCGTTTGAAAGCCAGCACCTGATCGCCTTCATGTGCAGTGAGCTTAAAGGGAAACGGTTCAGCATAACAATCTTCTTTCTTTATCAGACTCACCATATCCTTATCAAAATCAGATAAATAATGATAGCGAAGAAGATTGTTGTCTGCCAGGCTCCATTGTCTTCGCGCATATTTATACGACCAGTTATTCCCTTCCCTGGGGAAATCAATCCATTCCGGATGACCGAACTCATTACCCATAAAGTTCAGATAACCTCCGCCCGCCGTCGCCAGGGTTATCAGCCGGATCATTTTATGAAGAGCCATCCCCCGGTTAATAACCGGATTTTGATCGTCTTTGTTCATGTGGAAATACATCTCCTTATCCATCAGTCTGAAAATAATGGTTTTGTCACCAACAAGCGCCTGATCATGAGATTCAGCGTATGCAATACTTTTCTCACCTGCACGGCGGTTGGTTAATTCGTGATAGATCTCGTTGACATTCCATTGTTCATCCGGTAATTCTTTGATGATCTTTATCCAGAAATCAGGCGTTCCCATGGCAAGACGATAATCAAAACCAAAACCCCCATCACTTGTTTTATTCCCCAGACCCGGCATACCGCTCATCTCTTCGGCAATAGTGATAGCGTTGGGCCGGGATTGATGAATCAGTTTGTTGGCAAGAACAAAGTATGTAATGGCATCTTCGTCCTGGTTGCTGTCATAATAATCCTCATATGACGTAAAATCTCTTGAAAGTCCGTGATCGAGATAGAGCATACTGGTAACCCCCCTA
>JABUBO010000863.1_pt1 | contig 10043 bp, 12 predicted proteins | sample 7240361 | NCBI WGS metagenome assembly JABUBO01 (sample SAMN07256346, study PRJNA390944) | subsurface metagenome | isolation source: Methane hydrate marine sediment | place: Pacific Ocean: Eastern North Pacific, ODP site
CCGGTTTCCGGGGAGGCAGTCGCCGAGGGTGGGGTTGATGATTGGGACGAAGTCGTAACAAGGTAGCCGTAGCGGAAGCTGCGGCTGGATCACCTCCTTTCTAGGGAGTGTAACGGGTGTGACAACCCATTATCTCCTAGGTCGGTCACCGACCTATAAGTCGGTGTTAATTCCTTCCTTCCGCTATTCAGGGGTTAAGGTCTTTTTGTAAGGGTTCTTCTCAGTCTTGGTTGACAGTCTATCTTCACAGCAGTATCCTCCACTCAAGTAATAACAGCTTAGGGTATGTCCATGAAAGAAATTGTTAAATTAACTGGCTTTATTCTAGTCGCCATCGGCTTTTTAGGCCTTATCATTAACGAATTTGCCATTGATTTGGGAAGAGCTGTCACCATAACATTCGCTGCTGTTAATGCTGCCGGGCTCGCTACTTTGGCTTTTGCACATTGGGGTATGAAGAAGACATAAATGGCGGAGTATAGTAATAAGAACTTACCAACCATCAATAAACATAGCCTTTTATGAGCGCTGCTTGATTTCTCGTAGTCTTTTGAATAGAATTATACGTGATTATGGGCCATTAGCTCAGCTGGTTAGAGCGCAGTCCTGATAAGACTGAGGTCTCTGGTTCGAGTCCAGAATGGCCCACCACTTCGTATAAAAGGTAAAACTTTTGAGAAGACCTTCGTGTTAGTCTACTAACTGAGCCTCCTCTCTATCAACATTCCGATGTTTTGTTACCTTGTGAACTCGTCCCCAGGCTCGATGGAGCTTTACCGACAATATCGAGCGCTTGCTTGCTGCTGTGCCGCCTCCCATTACCACCATTGCCATAGAGAACTACATCGCTTCCAAGACCTACCAACGGTGGGGCAAGCACGAGATGCCCGGCGATATCGCTGTGGACTCAATCACCGATTACCAGATGGACGCTCTCAACGGCCTAAAGGAGCGGCTCTGCAGAAAAAGGACCCAAGCAAGGCTAGATACAGCGCCAGCTGAGAGGTGCTAGAAGAGACAGGAAGATAAGAAAAGAGCTGGAGTGCAAGCAGTATTTGACTTTTAGTATATTACTAGCGGTATATTGCCATGGCGGTATCAAGTATTTGTGAAAGGAATGAAATGACGTTAAGAACAGTACGGATATTGCTTATATTAGCAGCCGTGTTCCTGATAGTTGAAGGTATTGTTAGCATTCTGGTCTTTTGGGGACAACCGACACTCTTCCAGGCTGCCAGAGGTTTGAGGATTACAATCGGTGTATTCATGATATTGCTCAGATGTCTACACTACATATAGGAGTTCCTGCTTCCCAAGTTAACTGAACAGCTGGGAGTAACTATAGACTACCTTGTGGCAGGCAAGGAAAGGGCAGCTCGAATTTGCTTTCCGTACCGTTAGTAGAGTCCGTATAGGAGAGAAGAATGAGGGTCTACCAGTTGCTGAAACAGGCGGTGGTAAGTGGTAAGTTAAGGTGCCTTTTTCAGCTTAGCCTCAGACTAGCTAAACCGACACCGAGGGGTTGAGTGGTAGCAAAAATGTAGGGCCTGGCTTACGCCATAAATAAGACCTGGTATATTTAACAGGGAAAGAATAAACAACCTGGACTTTAGGGTGCTCCAAACAGAAAAGAAATATACCTACAGCCTGTGGTTTTGTCCCGAAGGGGCCAATTACCATGTTGAATGAACCTCTTATCTCACCATAAATAGCCTCCAGTACCTTCCTCGCAGCGTACGGGTTATCAGCAGGTACATTTCTTACTTCTACCGAAGGTTGCGAAAGTAAGTAGGAATTGTTTTTCTCGGCATATCTCAGGTAGTTAAGATTACCGTAGCGTGGCGGGTTGGTTATTAGCGTGATGGTCTTCACGGGGTTGAAGTGCTTCCACACCGCAAGAGAGCGCTCTGGCTCAAAGCCTAAGAACAGAACAAGAACCGTCTGTTTGTCTAATGAAATACTGCCAAAAAAGTTAGGTATGGTTGTTATTTGGGCCACCCCTTTAGTAAGTTTAGTTGGCAAATATGTTTGTGTCGTGTGAAGCATACGAGGAAGTCCCAACTTCAAATCGATTATGAGATAATTAAGAAGCTGCAACAAGTAGATCTTGGTAAACCCACTGATATCAATTGTGATAAAAGGATTTTCTGGGTCCCGAGGCCTACACTGGTTCCAGATATTTTTAAGCTGAGCAATCCCGTCAATCGGACTGTCGCGCAGGCACGAAATAACAAAGACACCTTTGGAACTTTTTGCTCCCAGCATACTCTTTAAGCTGTACAGGTTATTATCAACTTGCTTCCTGTAAAGAGGCTCCTCGATGGCAAAGATTATGGAAAAACTTGTCCTGTAGTTGAGGCCCATTCTTAATGCGCCTGCAAGGCACCTCTCTTCAAAGCTGGCACAGCAAATAAAAAGGTCATCGGGACCGTATTCATTCAACCTTGTCAAATGTTCGACTTCAGTCGGCTGCTCCGCCATGCTCATCTTATTGACTCCCCTTAATGTATGTCATAGGTCATTATAGCACAAGTTTTATTGCTATTGTGGTCTCTTAACTTCTTTTAGTTACCATACAAAAAGGCACAACTTTTACTCTGTACCCCATTGTTTCTTGTTGTATTATTCCTCCTCTTTTTTGCCCCAGTTTTGCATCATTTCCTTTATGCATTGGGCAAGCTTGGGATTAGCCCGTAGGCGGTCAATGAAGATAGGGCAACCTTCTAATAGTGAGTTCTGGGCAGCGATTGCCATACTTGACAGAAGGTTCTGCAGGCCAAGGTCAGCTGGCTGGGGAATACCAGTTCCTGGCGTTGATTGTTCTAGCTGTCGGCGGATGTCCTCGGCGGTAAACTTCATCGGCACCACACAGGATTTGTACCATGGGCACTCCTTACACTGAATTATCCCACGGGCTTCATTTAAGGCATCGCTCATACCTGCTCTCCTTTTGATGGTTTATTTACCGGGGTAATCGCAACCTGAATTAGCTACGGCATAATCTTACTCAGCCTGTTTTCTATAGCCTCTTTATTGGGAAAGGCACCAATTACCTTTACTTGAATTATGCCATCCTTATCAATGAAGAAGGTGGTCGGGATGCTTCTGATGTTATACCTCCGGAATACATCCAGTTTGGTATCAAGTAGCACTGGAAGGGAAAGGTTATTACTTTGCAGGAACTGCTCTACTTTGGAAGAACTCTCACCCCTGTTGATAGCCAGCACCATAAGTCCCTTGCCTGACCATTCGTCATGTATTTCCTGCAAATAGGGCATTTCAAAGACGCAGGGACCGCACCAGGTTGCCCAGAAGTTGATTAACACCGGCTTACCCTTGAGGTCACTGAGAGAAATAGACTGCCCTTCAAGATTTTGAAGCTCGAAGTCTGGTGCTGCCTTACCTACTGTGGCTGTTGGCTCTGAGCCAGCAGAGCAGCCGGTTATTAATAACCCTGAGGTCAGTATCATTACCAGTATTGCTGTTAGCATTTTATTCATAATTATACCCCTAGATTATAATTTTACCACGAGATTGTGGCTAAAACCATCAGCCTATTAGTCAGGATAAGTATCCCCACAGTTATGAGCGCGGCACCGCTAATGATATAGATTCGGGTGGAGTGGCGGCGGATACGCTTTAGTAGCGGAGTAATTGAATCAAAGGCAGCGCCTATTATCAGGAATGGAATCCCCAGCCCCAGAGAATAGATAGCTAATAGGGAAGCACCACCCCATGCTGTTGCTGAACTCCCAGCCAGGGTTAGGACACCACCAAGTATGGGGCCAACACAGGGAGTCCAGGCCAGGCAAAATATGCTCCCGGTCAGGAACGAACGTAGGTAACTGGTAGTTCTGCTTTGGGATAGGGTTAGACGCTTTTCAAAATTTAGCCGAGGAACTTTCAGGGCAACCAACATAAATACCCCAAAGGCTATCAGCAGGATGCCGGCTATTTTACTAAGTAGGGTTAGATGAGCACCGATGGCGAAACCAGCTAGCCCGGCACCAGCCCCCATGATGGTGAAAACTATGGTAAAGCCGATTACAAAGCTAAGGGAGTGAAGGAATATGGGGATGCGTCTTCTACCAGCTTTAGCCTCAAGTATTTCAGGACCAGCCAGGCTAGCCAGGTATACCGGCACTAAAGGCAGCACGCAGGGTGACAAGAAAGATAATAGCCCGGCAACGAAGGCAGCTACAAATGCTATACTTTCCATTATCTACACTTAATAGTAACCTTAATCTTAATTAATTTCACCTGAAGTATCAAGTTCAGCAATAATCGGGGCAGAAGGCTTATTGAAAAAGGGCAGGCTTGCATTTTCTCTGGGGTTGGTGTATCCTGTATAAAATTTAATAGGCAGCTCAGAGGTGCCTGGGACAATTCAGGCATAATCGGAGAGCAAGTCGGTGAGAATCCGACGCAGTCCCGCCTACTGTGAGTGGTAGATAATCTCTATCACAAGCCAGAACGCCGAACCTCTGGGTATCCTCAAACCTCCGCGGAGAAAGGGGGTGGGATAATGACCAAGGTTAGGTGAGAAATCCCCCCTGGCTGTTTTAAGCAGAGGGGGATTTTATTTTGTCTAATTAATATTAAGCTGGAGGTATCTTGTGAGATTGATGCGAATTGGTATTAGTGTCATTCTGTTGAGCCTGTTAGTTATTGTGTTTACCGGATGTCAGCCGGAATTCGTGCCCGGGACCTATATTGATGACATGGGTAGAGGGGTAAGCATAGATAAGGTGCCACAGAGGATTGTGTCTCATGTGCCCAGTATAACTGAGACCCTTTTTGCTCTTGGTTTGGAGGAAAGGGTGGTTGGTGTCAGTGACTATTGCAACTATCCTGAAGAAGCTAAGTTAAAACCCAGCGTTGGGGACTATTTTAACCCCTCCATTGAAACTATTGTCGCTCAAGCTCCAGATTTGGTTCTGACTGATGGGCATAGCGAAAGCATTAAAGGGCTTGAGGCTTTAGGCATCAACTTTTTTGTTATAGACCCTAAGGACATTGATGGTATCCTTGAAGATATTGAATTACTGGGAAAGATTACCGGAGTGGAGAGGAAAGCTAAAGCATTGGTTAGTGACATGAATGGCAGCCTGGCTCAGGTTGTTTCCCATGTGGAGAATGCTCCTAAAGTCAGAGTCTTCTATGTGTTTGATGCTACTGACCTGAACAATCCTTGGACAGCCGGTCCCGGCTCCTTTGTTGATTCTCTTATTACCATGGCGGGTGGGGAAAATATTGCTGCCCAAGCTCAGGGCGCTTGGGTGCAATTCAGCATTGAGCAATTAGTTAGCTCTGACCCGGAGATTATCATGATTGATGCTAGCATGGGGACAGCAGTAGTATCAGAGGAAGAGTTGAGGGCACACCCTGCCTGGCAGGGAGTAACTGCAGTAAAGCAGGACAGAATTTATACCATTGATGGTGACCTTGTCAATCGCTCCGGACCTCGCATTATTCAGGGTTTGGAGGAGATGGCAGAAATCATCCATCCTGAGCTATTTACCACCGAAGTTTTAGGCAGAGAACTTGCTTATTAAGGAAGAGATGTCCGAACTCTTGTCAAAAATAATCGGGATGATAAAGCCCCTGGATAAAAAGGCAATGGCTGAAGCCCAAGCCAGGCAGAATCTCTTGACCAAACCGCAGGGCAGTCTGGGCAGGCTGGAGGAGCTGTCAATTCAACTGGCTAGTATTCAGGCTAGACCCATTCCTCAAATCAGGCACAAGGCAATTATCACTATGGCTGGTGACCATGGGGTTGTAGCCGAGGGGGTAAGTGCTTATCCCCAGGAGGTTACTGCTCAAATGGTTTACAATTTCCTTGGTGGTGGAGCCGGGATAAATGTTATTGCTCGTCGGGTGGGAGCCAGAATTATTGTGGTGGATATGGGGGTGGCTACAGAGCTAGGAGCTAACCCTCGGCTTTTATCTAGGAAGGTTGCCTTAGGCACCCGGAATATGGCTCTAGGTTCGGCTATGACCGGCGAGCAAGCAGTGAAGGCAATAGAAACCGGGATTGAGGTAGTGGCGGCTGAGGTGGCTAAGGGTCTGGATATAGTGGGCACTGGTGATATGGGAATAGGTAATACCACCGCCAGCAGTGCTATCTGTGCGGTTATGATGGGAAAACCAGTGGCTGAGGTAACTGGTCGAGGCACTGGCATAGCCGACAAGCAGCTTGCCCATAAGATAGAAGTAATAGATAGAGCCCTGGCGGTGAACCGCCCTAACTCTGACCAGTCCTTGGATGTACTGGCGAAGGTGGGTGGCTTTGAGATTGGTGGCTTGGCCGGGGTGATGTTGGCTGCAGCCGCTCACCGTATTCCGGTAGTAATTGATGGCTTTATTTCTGGGGCAGCAGCCCTTATTGCCACCGCACTATCGCCAGAATTGAAGGACTTCCTTATTGCGGCTCATGTTTCAGCTGAGACGGGTCACTACCTTCTACTCAGGCATTTGGGGCTTAGGCCCTTGTTGGATTTGGGTATGTGCTTAGGTGAGGGCACGGGCGCTGCTCTGGGAATATTTCTGGCTGAGACTGCAGCCAGGCTTCTGGGTGAAATGTCCACCTTCGCTGAAGCTGGAGTATCGGAAAGGAATGAGCTAGGCGATTGAAGTTTTTAGCCGCTCTGAGCTTTCTAACTGTTATACCCTTGCCTCGGCGGCGTGAGGTTAGTCCCGAGCAAGTAGGGCGCTCTATAGGTTATTTCCCTGTAGTCGGTATTATTATCGGTCTTATTTTGGCTGGATTATACTGGCTTTTGCGTCTTGTCTTACCTTCGGCGGTAGTCAGTGGGCTATTGCTTGTTTGCCTGGTGGTGCTCACTGGTGGGCTTCATCTTGATGGCTTTGTTGATACCTGCGATGGCATAGCTGGTCATAAGACCGCCGAGGCTCGGTGGCAGGTAATGCACGATAGCCGGGCTGGTGCTTTTGGCATTGTCGGCGTCTGCTGCCTGCTGATAGTTAAGTATGTTTCACTAAATAGTGTGCCTGAAAGCTTGATGATGATGACCCTGGTGCTTATGCCGGTAGTAAGTCGCTGGGCAATGGTCTATGCTGTTTTCGCCTATCCCTATGCCAGACCGTCAGGTCTGGGGAAGGTATTTAAACAGGCGGCTAGTCAGCGTAGATTAGCTATAGCCACGCTCGTAGCTTTGGCAGTGGCTATTCCTTGGTTTCGATTGGCAGGTCTTGTTATAATGCTCGGTGTCTGGGTTATAGTAGTAGCTATGGCTGCCTATTTGAAGCGCAAATTTTCTGGTCTTACCGGTGATACCTATGGGGCGATAAATGAGGTAGCTGAGGTCGGTGTGCTTATTCTTGTTTGTCTTTTGGCTCACAACCAGTGGTTGGGGTTAGCCTAACTCGGGGAGATATAATGTCTAGATTACTTTTGGTAAGACATGGCGAGACTGAATTAAACAGTGCTGAGCGGTACTGGGGGCAGAGTGACGTTAAGCTGAGTGCTCTTGGAGTAAGACAGGCTGAGAGGTTGCGTGACCGCCTGGCAGCACAGAAGATTGATGTTATTTACTCTAGTGACCTGCAGCGAGCTTGGGCAACAGCTAAGACTATTGCCTCTGGACACCAGCTGGAGGTTATTACTTGTGCTGAGCTACGTGAGATTAACTTCGGTAAGATTGAAGGTTTGAATTTTGAGGAGATTAGTCAGCTTTTTCCTGAGTTCGCTGCTAAATGGAAGGCTCGGAGGAGCACCAACATAGAATTTCCCGGTGGTGAAAGCCTTGACCAGCTTCATAGCCGGGTTGGTAATTTCGTGAGCAGGCTGAAGCAACATAAGGCTGAGGAAACAGTACTCATTGTGGCTCATGCTGGAGTCCTACGTAGCCTCATATGTCAGCTAATGGGATTAGAACTACGGTATATATACCAGATTCGCCTTGATTTGGCCTCGCTGAGTATACTGGAGACCCATCCCACGGGAGCAATACTGACCTTACTAAACGATGTTTCTCATTTGGGATAGATAGTTAATTTAATATTTTTGGAGGCTACTATACATCAGGTTTTTACTTCATGGAGTGGTGGAAAAGACTGTTGCTTTGCCTGTCACCAGGCGATTGTTAGTGGTCTAAAGGTTCGTTTCTTGGCAAATATGATAACCGAGGATGGTAAGCGGTCATGGACCCATGGGCTGTCTGCTGAGCTACTGGAAGTGCAGTCACAGGCTATTGGAATTCCGCTGATTCAGAGGCGGACGACAATGGCTAATTATGAGACTGAGTTCAAGGATATGCTCCTTGCCCTCAAGCCGGAGGGGGTGAGAGGTGGTGTCTTTGGTGATATTGACCTTGAAGAACACAGGCAATGGACTAATAGGATATGTCAACAGGTAGATATTATACCTTATCTACCCTTGTGGGGGCAGAGCCAGGAGGCAATATTGAAAGACTTTACAGGCTTGGGATTTGAGGCGATTGTGGTTGTGGCTAGGGCTGACCTGTTTAGCCAGGAATGGTTGGGGCGGAAGATAAACCTCGATTTTCTGTCTCATCTATCTGAGCTAAAGCAGACAAATGAGATTCAGCTATGCGGTGAAGCTGGAGAGTATCATACCTTTGTTACCGATGGCCCTCTGTTTAACCAGCGGATAGAAATCTTGGAAACCAATAAAGTATTGAGAGATGGCTACTGGTTTCTGGAGATTTTGAAATACGCTTTAAGGTCTAAGTGGTGATAAAGGGGATAGGGTTACCAATAAAAATCTAAGGGGGCAAAGAGATAACAAGACTCTCGATTTTTGGGTAAATTAGGGAAAGTTTGAGAGAGGCGAAGCCTCTCTCATATAACCCATTCCCCCTCATGATAGGAATATATATCCATATCATGGAGAGGGGGATAAAGGGGGTAAGGTTATAAACATCTTAATAATTGGTGGCGCTCGTAGTGGCAAAAGTCATTTTGCCCTGGAGCTTGCCCTAAAGTTAGGTGAACCGGTGCTCTTTGTGGCTACAGCGGAGGCTGGCGATGAAGAGATGCGGCAACGTATTGAGGAGCATCAGCGGGCAAGGCCATCAGCTTGGAGTACCCTTGAGCTTACTACGCATGTAGGTAGCCAGATTTCTCAGAAAATCGGTGACGCTCAGGTGGTGATTGTGGACTGTATTACTCTCCTGGTTAATAACATTCTCAGCCAGTATAGACACCAAACTGGAGTCCCTCTTATTGAGCAAAAACTTACTAGCGAGATTAATGAGTTGGTAGAGTGTATCAACCACACTGATGCCAGCTTCATTATTGTTACCAATGAGGTTGGCATGGGCTTGGTGCCAACTAGTAGAGTGGGCAGGTTGTATCGCGATTTACTAGGTAAGGCAAACCAGCTACTAGCTCAGCAGGTTGATGAGATTTACCTGATGGTCGCCGGCTTACCAGTGCCAGTAAAATCTTCCAGGCATTTTTCTCTATAAGCACTACTAGGGTGCCAGATTAGAGGAGTTCCTCAATTTTTGGCTGAAGAGCTCGTTCCGGTACAGCACCAATAACTGTATCCACCACCTCCCCACCCTTGAAGAACATTAGTGTCGGTATGGACATAATCCTATATCTGGCAGCGGTTTGTGGATTCTCATCTACATTTAGTCGGCAAAACTTGACCTTGCCGTTATACTTTTCCGCCAAACTATCAACGACGGGGGCAACCATAAGGCAAGGGCGGCACCAGGGCGCCCATAAGTCAACTAGCACCGGCAGGGTGGATTTTATGACCTCGTCTTCAAAATTTTGCTCCGTAACCTCTATTACCATTAGGCTCTTCTCCTTCTAATGCTTGCATTTATAGTAATACTTTGACTCCTGTGCGTCAAGGAGGTTGGTTTTCCCCAACTGTTGACCTTCTACTGGAAACTGATTAGACTACCATAGAAGACAGGAGGTTCATGTCAGCTAGTACTATTCCTACCAGAACTGGCATTGCCAATCTGCCCCTCCATTATGGTAAGGTGCCACCATGGCTGTTTGAGCGCATGGTTAAGCTGGCTCGAGAGATTATCATTGCCATT
>JABUBO010000864.1_pt1 | contig 10040 bp, 10 predicted proteins | sample 7240361 | NCBI WGS metagenome assembly JABUBO01 (sample SAMN07256346, study PRJNA390944) | subsurface metagenome | isolation source: Methane hydrate marine sediment | place: Pacific Ocean: Eastern North Pacific, ODP site
ATTCCCCCCTTATCGCACTTTACCGGCTTACCTGCACGAACTGTTAATGAATTCTCTCCAGACAAATTATATGGGGGGTCTGCAAAAATCAAATGTACACTTTCTTTATCCATCTTCTTTAATTCTTCCATGCAGTCACCCAGTATTAATTTTACCTTTTTCATTTTTCTCTTCTTATTCTTTTAAGCGCTTCTCTCACAAATTTTGGACTTATTTCTATCCCAATCCAATCTCTATTTAATCTTTTAGCTACCACTCCAGTTGTTCCTGTACCAAAAAAAGGATCTAAAATAACATCGCCTTCATTCGAAGAAGCGATAATTATTAGCTCTATTAATTTTTCAGGCTTTTGAGTCGGATGTAATGCTCTTCCGCTAGAGTTTTTTAATCTTTCCCTACCTTGAACAATAGGAAGTTCTATAAAATTCAAAAAATCCCTCAATTGCTTAGGTTTGCCTTCTTTAGTTCTTTGCGGATTTATTTCTTTAAGCTTCTCATAATTAAACTTCCAGCCCTTGCCTTTAACAAACCAGCATACATACTCTGTTGAATGCGTAAAAGTCCTCTTTGTAATACTGGGCATGGCATTAGTTTTATACCATGTGATTATATTGTTTAATTTAAAACCAATTTTTTTAGCAGCAAATATGATCTCTGCTATATTATGATATGTGCAAGAAACATATAAACTTCCGTTAGATTTAAGAACTTCCCAACATTTCTCTATCCATTTTTCTGCAAATTTAACATATTCATCATATTCCCATGTATCCCAATCTTCGTTCATCTTATAAAAAGGTCCACCCGTTATATTATTCAGCAGCGTAAGAGGCTTTCCAGACAAATTATAAGGGGGATCAGCATATATCAAATTAATGCTACCTCTATCAATTTCCTTTTTCATAATTTCAATACAGTCTCCCAAATGTACATGATTCAATTTCATGTTACCGTTTTCTCCCATTTATCTATATTTACGGAAATATCTTCATACCATTTTTCGCTTGAATCTTTCTTATTAACGTCAAAAGCTATGATCTCTAATAAATGCCCTAATTGTCGGTGAGTAAGTGCCTTATTGTTTTCTACAGCCTCAATGAAAAATTCTAAAACATTTATATATTGGCTTAACTCTAAGGCTACGATTTTTTGTTTTTTCCCTTCAAAACCATACTTGACCGAATACCAAAAATAATTAACGGTATCTCTATGAATTCTTGGAGCAATAAATACACAATATGTTGGCTTATCGGAATTTTTATTTTCAAAATCCCTCAGATGTCGCATTACGGGTATGCTTTCTCTGTAAACTTGGTGTCTTGAAACATCCAAGGTGGCTTCAAAAATAGAGTTAAATGTCTGATAGTATCCTTCTATATCAGCTCTGTTACCTGGAGCAAATCCAATAGGATTCCCTTCATCATCAAAAATGCAATTTGGTTTTATGTTAATCTCATCGTTTAAGATTTTTAGAGTCTGTGAAATGATATACTCAAATTCAGCTGGTTCGAGTTCTCGGATTCTCTTTTTATCTTTTAAAATAGCTATTAGTTGTTTCAACTTTTCCAAATTTCCTCTTAAAGCTTTATCTCTAGTCATTTGATTAATTTTAAAACGGAATTTCCTTATTTCCTCTATGAATTTTTCTATCTCTGTTATTTTCATCTTGCTTAGATCCACTTTAATCAATTCATCATGTTCTTCTTTTACTTCCTTTTTCAGGGTCATGTCAAGTTTATTGAAATCTGCGACGACTATTTTAATTAGAGAAAAGGCTATTGTTCTTAATTTATTATAATCAACTTGCCATGGTAATTCTGGCTTCTTGATATCACTTAGATAATCGATGTAATCTTCCACAGTATCAAATTTATAAGCTGAACCATCATACATAAAAAGGAGCTGATTGAGTTCCTCGACTCTTGACGGCTCTAAATCTATAATCCAATTCCCCAGAGGTTCTTTTGTAACCTTAAAGTATTTAGTCAATCTAAAATATCTCATTGCATTGTCGCCATAGTCAAACAAATTATTCACCTGAATTGTGCTAAGAAATTTGGTTCCGTAGAAATTTATAAGAAACTTATTAATAAAAGATTTTTTCTCTCTGATAGACTTTATCTTTCTTAACTTAAGTATATGCTCAGCATACTTATCTATGTCTTGATAATTTATTAAGGTGGGTACAAAAAAGGCAAACTCTTCTCTGCTTAACCCTTTTGTCTTTTTTATCAAATGCAATGTTGCTATAAGTGGCTTTATATTAAATCCCTTCTTTTCACTAAAATCTTTTGACCACGGATTAGGAAATTGCAATTTCAAAAGGCTTTTAAAAAATATGTATCCGATATCAGAATCTGGCAATAGAAATAAATTACCGAGATCCGTAATCCTAATAGCTCCTAATCTTTCTCTAGCAATTGAAAATCCGAGTTTATTTAAGGGATTAACAGACTGTCTACCGCGCATTGGAGGATCTTCATACTTTTGATATTCAAAAACTTCTCTTGCTATGTTAACTTTTCTTGCTACCTTATAAGACCCCTCTTTTGAAAAATCGTCAAATAAGGCCTTATACTTCGGTGGCATTTTCGTTGGTCTATAAAGCCTCTCTTTAATTAATAATATCTGATATTTTACTTGATTTTCTCTATTGAATTCTTTCCCTTCAAGCTGTTTTAAAACTCTTAAGAAATCCCTAAGTCTTTCTGGATTCCTTACTGTTGTTGATATTGACCAAGGTAACCTCATATTATCCAATCTTTTTCTATTTTTATAATAATTTTTGTCCCTTATCTTTTTGTACTGCATCACATGTCTTATCTTCTTCTTAGAATTCTTTCCCATTTAATAATTTTTCTATATCTCTTCCGGCCGCTAGAAATCTATGGTTTTTTGCGATGTACCCTTAATTTATCAATTTTCTGCATTTTACCTTTCTTATCTCTGTATTTCCAAAAATTCCAACCATCTACAGGGTAGCCACAGATACTACGTGCGGCCCCAGACGGTGACCTATAAGTCTTACCATTGAGTTCTACTTGTTTAAGGTTAATAAGGAAGGCATTGAATGTCTTGCTTTTACTCCTTCCGAATATCTCGATTTTTGCTGAAGTTTCTTCACCATGCACTTCCTCTAAGAGCTTTTCGCTTTCATCCAATTCCAAGACAGATATATCCTTCTTCTTAACCCCAACTTGATACTCTACCATTAAATCAACGAGCTCCTTACCATTCATCAAGGCAATAGGAGCCTTGTAAGGGTCGCTTGCTTCTTTGATTGCACCTTTTGAAAAATCACTTGTAGTAATAATTAAGCCTTGTTCGTGAGGCCCCAGACTTCCACGCAGCTGTGTAACAACTGGCGTCTGAACATTATGCTTCCACCTTTTAACCTGTACAGCCATCTTGGTTCCAATAACCCCACCAACTACCAATTTGCCCTTCACATCTATTCCACCATCAGCCGACTTGTTGGTAACCTCAATACTATCAAATCCAATCTCTGCTAAAACCTGGCCAATTAATTCTTCAAACCTTTCTGGGGAAATCTTCATAATGGATTTGCGTAATTTCGCTTTTACCTCTTCATTTCTTTCTTGTATATCTCTCAATAGACCTTTAGGTTCCCATTCTGATAAGCCATATAATCCTCTACCATAGACAATAAATCGCGGTTCCTCGCCCCTACGTAATCTCCTTCTATTTTCAGAGCCAATTACGGCAGTTAAGGTTGTCTCAGGAGTCAAACCTTTTGTTAAAATCCATTCTTTTTTAACTGCGATGTCTATTATATCTCTATAATGCATTGGTTTCCTATTACCGAATTCTCTCAGCACTTTTCCAGCAGCATCGGTGAAACTCAATTTTTTCGCCATTTCCGCTCCTTAATATAAAATCCGAAACTTATACTTTAAAGTTCTTTCCGCTTTAATAATTTTTCTATATCTCTTTTTTTTAACTTTGTTCTATTTCTTAACTGTTATAAAAAATCTATCTTTTAGAGAAATCTCTCTTTTAGTTACAGAGAGAAGATTTTTGTATTCGTTATCTAATTCGTCGTAATGCTTAAGGATCAAATCCACCAAACAATCACCCTCTATCAGCGCAATAGGAGGTTTGCCGGGAGCCTGCGCCTCTTCATGTGCCTGTTTTGTAAAAGATGAAAGTGTTACAATAGCGCCGTGTTCACCGTGAGCCAAAGTACCCCTTATATCTCTAACTTCAGTTGCACTGATGTTACTTTTACTTCTCTTTACTTGTACTCTGAGAATAATATTAGCGAGTCCGTCAGGGTTTAAAGTACCAACAACATCTACGCCTTTATCACTCACATATCGGGTCGTTGCTGCTTCAAATCCTATAACATTCAAAAGATGCGTAATAAACTTTTCAAATTCCTGTGGGTGCAAATCAAAGAGTTTTTCTTTGACAGCATTTATTAATTTCTCACCTGTTACCTCCTTTTTCTCTTTTTCTATCTTTTCTCCCGTAATAAGATAATCTATTTCTCGAGCGTAATTATCCAAATTAAAAACTGTTTGCCAGGCACCTATCGAAGCCTTAAGTCTCTGAGAAAGGTCATCCCTCCCAACTTCCGTAATCCACTTTACCATTCGTCTATGTGGATATGGACACCTATCTCCCCAATTTTCTCTATATATGTATGGACCAGAAACCTTACCAATCAAAACCTTCCTTAAATACGGCACAAGTATTATATCTCCTGTAGTCATTGCTGTTACAAAGCTCCATATTTGACCATGACCAATGGAAACTTGAGCTTCAGATTCCTCTTTATATTTTTCTTTATAAATTTTTTTTAAATTATCAGGGGTTTCCTCTTTTCTAGTAAGCCAACTCAAATCGCCAAGATCGCCCCAACCAATAGCGATATATTTGCCCTCTCGCCCGTCCTCAACATATTTACCACCTTCTCCCAGCCTCACTACCCAATATCTGCTCATTTTATCTTCCTCTCTTTATCATATCATCAAAGAAACTTTAATAACCATTCTATTATGCCTCACCGCCTGCCTTAATATAGCAAAAACACTCGAGAAAGGCAACAAAAAATCCGCCTCACACGTTATCTTCGTTTTCTTGTACACTTCCTCGTGCCAGCACTATCCCACTTTATGATGCCTTAACTTGTAGCTCTCCATAATATGTGGGTGTTGGCAATTACATCCACAGCGGGGTGATTTAGGCGGTCGAGTAATTCGGAAAAAACGTGCCCTTAGCGCATTCAGATGAAGCATAGTATCTAACCGACCTTCTTGAAAACCGTTAATCCTTTCTTTAATTATTTCTGCACCGAGAAATATCCCTGCAAGTGCTGAAACAAAAGAAATAGTGGGAACAGGCGCTGTCTCACTTGATGAACTAGAACCTTCTCGCTGTAATTTTGGATACAAACATCCGACACAAGCTTTATTTAAGAAGTCATCATGACGGGATACTCGAACAAAAGATAACTCTGTTCCCCCACATAAAATGAGTCGTGGAAAGTCTTCTTGAACAGCCCAACGACTCTCATTTCTATCAACCCCTAATACTGCTAAATCTATTGGATGTCTCTGTTTGCCACTGTGATAGTCATAATGAAATGTTAATACCTGGAAAGGTGGTGAGAAAAAACTTTTTAATAATTCAACTTTTGATTTTTCTAAGATAACGTCATTTACAGTTGCCAACAAATAACGACCTAGGTTAGATATTTCTAAAGTCTGGGACTCGAATGCCACTAATCTGCCGCTTATGCCTGGAATTGAGCGAAGTGCGTAAGCAGCAGCAGAATTTATTGCTCCGACGCTTATGAAATACACTGTCTCAAGTGGAACTGAGCCTGGTAGAGAAGGATTAATAATAGAACCTTGTTTAAGCCCATAATCAAAAGATGAAAAAACAAAAGTACCTATTGGCGCCACATCAAGGGGATTACAGCCAGGTATTCTACTAAAAAGGGCTTTGAAAATCTCCGCCACGCCAAAACAGGCAGCCAATTGTGCACCTATGGGGTTCTGGTTGCTGCTTACGGAAAAAAGGTCATCCCCTTCTGTATTTACGTAACTAATCCACCCGTCAGAATTAATTGAAATAGTTCTTATAGCTTTGACACCGCTTGACCCTATAACAATTGAAGCATCGTACCTCTTATTGGATTCTACCTTAAGACCCACCTTAACAAAAGGGTTAATTAGGTTACAAAGTTTTTGAAGATTCAGCACAAGATATTTTTCTCTTGCCATGGGAAAATCTATGACCGTTTCAATCTCGGAAGAAATAAGAATATCTATATTTGAACAAAATCGCGACAGAAGATTCAGACTCATAATTGCCATGTGCTGCCCATTTGGCGTCTCGAGTAGCTTTTTTGAGCCCCCTATAGATACTTTTGCCCCTTCGAACACGGTCAAGACATCAATATCTCTGGGCATATCGCGTATAGCATACTTAGCAAATAGTATACTCCGGCTGTAAAACTGTCTTTTAAAATCCTTAGAGAGTTCCTTGAATTGGACCATTTCTAATTTTTCATTTCTCCTTTTAATATTATGAATCTATTTTCTATCTCATCCAGGCTCAGCGTAACCCATTTTCCAAATCCTTTATATTCCCAAATTTCACACCGAGAGAGGTTTTCTAATCTTTCCTTGCAGAAAAAAGGAACTACTATGGAAAAGAAACCAGGCTTAAATGTAATAGGATAATTATCATCTATTGCTGAATGGAATGCCTCAAAAGGATGAGAATGTATTTGAGCAAACAAAAACTCTCTGCGGTCATTAAGGGAAACATTCATTTTGGGGAGTTCGTCCAAAGGAATGTCCACACTGAGAAAACTGGTCTTCTGTTTTGGGTGAATACAGCTCTTAATCCATGCCTCACTATCATTCTTAATCTGACCGCCCCAAAACACCATCCCTTCATTTCCTTGAGTACCATGAAATCGTAAGTGTTTTTCTGTCTCTTGTAGGATTTCTTCGGGAATATACATTCGAGTGATGTAATTAGGTTTAATTCTGGTCTTAAGTATTTTGCCTATATGTATAATCCTCCTAGTTTCCTGCTAAAAAGGAGCAGCCCCCCCATAATAAGGGAGACTGCTCCTAGTCTTTTATCCTGCTCGTGTCTCATAAAAAAGGTCTATTACCGCCCCATCTGGGATTTGATAGTCTTGGAGTGATTTTTCTGGATCATCCAATCTTCTACCTTCAAATTCCAAATAGGGGACAGAGTTAGGCGGCGGCTGGAGACCGAGAGCTGCGATAGCATCCGCCAGTACCTTTTTTATCTTCTGGTGGATATTAAATTCTATCGTAGCAGTTTCTCCTTCATGTCTTATGGTGACGGATATCCGATTTTTCTCCCGCCCCTGACCTTCTTTTTTGTTGTTCTCAGTTAGCATCGTGGATCCCTCCTTTTCGCTCCTAAATTATACCCTCCATACAACACTCAATCATCTTTCGGTGTCTATGGTTTAAGACCCTCCCTTAAATTTTTTTACGGAGTGCTCAAAATGGGTATCGAGCATTTATAAAATTTCATATTTACTGGTGGTTTCACGCTTCATTGAACCCAATGAAGACGCGGCTAAAAAAATTTCTTTACCGATCAATTATTGATTTGTTTATGTAATAAATGCCCCCACTCGGGTCATTAACTCTTTCTCTCTCAATCAATCCCAGTCTATATAATTCAGCGGTTCTATTGTTACAATTGGTCAATTCTATGCCGAGAATTTTTGATAGCTCGCCTGTCTTAACGTTCTTGTGTCTAATAATTACTTCCAGAGTTCTCACTAAGTGGCCCTTTTTCATGCCCAAGCAAGTCCAATTTTTTCCAGTTGAGTCTTTCTGGTTTCTTACAACTAATGCGGCCAACTTTCTTCTCTCAAGAGCAGCTTCCAAGGCCTCTAATGTATCATTGTTCGAACACTTAATCAAAATAAATTTGTTCCCGTATTCCCTACTAGTCAGTCTCTGGATAGTGAGGGCAATAGCTGCGTCAGCAAACGAGTAACCAATGACATCGACCCCATCTAGGTCCAGAAGTAATTTTTCGCCATAAGACATAGCATGAATTTCTCTCTCTATCTCCTGTTGTGCTCGATTTCCTTGTTCTCGAGTGCCCAACGTTGTGCCATACATTTTTAACTCTAATATTCTCATCGGAGGCCTCTTCAGCCGCTTCAATGAATCCATTTTATCTTAACATAGTTATTTCCTTTTGTCAAGTCTTTTCCTGTAAAAAAATTTGCTTTGGTATACGGATGCCTATTTGAGTGCCTACAACACTTCCAACTTGAAAACCTCTTATTCTTTCTTTACTGGCTAAAACTAAACCCTCCATTGAACGTATCAACAACATTCCGTTGAAATCCCTCACAATATTCAGAACCCTCTGCAGTCCTCCTCCTCTCCCCGGAATATCATACCTAGAAAACCCATATTTTAGAACATTGATTATCGCTTGTGAATCATATAGTCCCATCTTTCTATACCGAGGATTTTGAATCAAACTCTTCTTAATTCCAATTCCGGCATCACCGAGAGCTAAATAAATGTGGTCTTTGTAGTCCTGGATTGCAGCAATTCCCTCAGGTTGAGAATTACCCGTCGCGGGTTCACTATGTTGGGGAACATTTTGGAATGTCTCCATCATAATCTCGGAAAATTTATTCACACTCTTTCGATTGAATCTATATCCGGTGACCAAAATATTGGCCAAAGTGCCAACGACATTTGCTATGTCTTCCTCGCGACAAATCTTTGTCACTTCTTTTAGTGATTCTGAAGGATTCCTTATATTGTACTGGAGATAAGAAATGTCTTTGTCGAACTTTACCGCCCGCGGGATTTCCTTGAAGAAGTCCATTCTTTCTAAGTAATTTAGCACATCTTGTGAATCGGGTAGCAAAATCTTCACTTCTGTCCCTTTTACTAATAAGGATTTTGCAAGAATTATAAGACCTATCATACCATAGGGATTCACAAATTTTACTGAACGGAGGTCGATCTCTAAAATCTTTTCTTTAAGGTCTATTGGCACTAAACGTTCGAATGTGGATACTTTAAGTTCTTCTATAGTCTTATTGGTCGGCACTTTCATTTTTTCTTCTTGTTACCTTTTTCCCATTTGTTAAGCCTACTATAACAAAACCTGCCCCAAAAGGCAATAAAAAAACCGCCTCACATCTCGAGTTTAGCGGTTTTAAGCCCTTATTATTGCCAATTTATGCTGTATTTATCTTTTTACCTGCTTATTTGTTTATCGATTAAATTTAGGCTAATGGAAAAAGATAGATGGTAAAAATAACCGGAGCAATAACCAAAAAGAATTATTGAGTGGTACCTTCGTTATCCTGCAAGCCATGACCAAGAACCATCAGTGCAAAGGATAAAATATTTTCCTATGTCTACATGGATATTCTCTGCAGAACTAATTAGCCACTGTTCTACTTTCTCTGTATCCGGTTTAATGTCAAACTTGCCCGCAAAAGCAGTTGTGGGTAATTTTACTTTTTTCCCTTTGTCTCCCGTCAACTCTTTAAAAAGACCACATTTCTCAAGTTGCTCGGCCATTTTTTCGTAATCTTCACTTTTAGCCTCTTTTAAATCCAAGGTAGCTAGAACAAATGCCTTCACAAAACCCCCTCCTTATACTTGGAATACCTTACCCAATCCTTTATCTTTGGGTCAAATTTATAGCCTTCCTTAATCAGCTTCCTTCTTCTTTTGACCATATTATAAGCGTAGCCCGGCTGTTTTGAGCGGCCTGAACAAGCATTGGGATTCTTGTTGAGCCTTGGAATTATGCCTCGCACAATGAAAATTATTGACGTTAGACATGTTGCCCATGGTGTATTGTGGTACGCCGCCAGAAACCATGCACAACCTTTGGAATCATGCGAAACGGCAAAATATATTATATTTAAACCTTTTGCAAAAATCAAGCAAAATAAAAATTCGCCAACCCAAAAGAAAAAAGCCCTTGCACCCAAATACAAGGGCCTCTTCCAACATTCACGCCAGTGC
>JABUBO010000866.1_pt1 | contig 10033 bp, 10 predicted proteins | sample 7240361 | NCBI WGS metagenome assembly JABUBO01 (sample SAMN07256346, study PRJNA390944) | subsurface metagenome | isolation source: Methane hydrate marine sediment | place: Pacific Ocean: Eastern North Pacific, ODP site
AAATATTTTGAAAAAAATTACTATTTTTTTAATTCTATTAAAAGATTTTTAACATTTAATCTCTCAGCCCAAGTATCAAGATATTTAAAATCTAAATCCTTCCCTTGAACTTTCATGATTCCTGATGCATCAAAGAAGTGTTTCTCTAATTCTGATTCTTTAAACCATTTAAGTTTAATTAAAATTATATCCTCGGGACTAGAGATGAAAACTGGCTTTTTTAATATAGTGACTTTTCTTCTTCTTTTTAATCTTTCCTTATCAAATTCATTGTTTTTAAATAGCCAAAAATCTATTTTTATATTAGATTCAAAATGGATTATGTTAAACATGGATTTATGTTTAATCGCCTGATGAATTGATTCTCCACTAATATAAAATTTATTCTTAAAACTATTATAGAAATCCTCTACATCTTTCAGTCCAATTTTTATTTTGAAATCTATATCATGGGTAGCTCTTGGCTCACCATAAAAACTTACTGCATAAGCTCCTGTAATCATGTAAGGAAGCTTAAGCTTATTTAAAATTTCAATTACTTTTTTAAAAAGTTCTAATTGAGTCATTTATAAATTCTAGTCCATAATTCCTTTTCTATTTCCTCTTCCGAGAAATTTGGATTTCTATATTTTATTCCTGCTCGACAGACCTCCCTTATCATTTCTGAGAGTTCAGAACAAATTTTAATTCTTTCTTCTCCACCCATTTTTCTTAACCTTCCAAAATAGAGTTCTTCAATCTCAGAGCTTTGGTGATCTGATATTAGTTTCTTTTTCTTGATTAATTTATTAATTTGACTAAATTTTGTATTTTTCATTTTTTTTTAAGTGGAGTTCAATTTTTAATACTTGCTATCTATTTTATCCTATTTTTGAGAAAATGATATTTATAATCTCTTCTGTTGTATTATGTTTATTATTAAGCAACCATATCCAGAATAAGCAAAAAATCCCTTTTTATTCATGTCAATTATTTCTACAATAGTGCTTGGGTCTGTCTATCTATCTAGCCAATCGTACCAGTCGGCGATTTTAAAGTCGTCAGGTCTATCAAAACCTTTAACATATGGTTTTATATCCAAGACTATAGATTCATTAATAGCATCCAAACCCTCAACATACAATACATTTTTTTCAATCTTAACTAACTTTACCAATCTTAAAGCTATTGGATTTGGTCTATATTGGCTTCTTGAAGCAAAAACGCCCACTTTAGGTAGGTCTTCCTTAGATGGTGGTCCCGGGTGTGTTGTTAATTCAACCTTGTTTACTTTATCTAAAAAATAAATCACAAAAATATGTGAGAATTTTTCTAAACCCTTAATACCCTCAGCGTATTTTTCCTCAATCACAACTTTAGAGTTTTTCTTTGTTTTTAAACCCTTCTCACATGCAAAAATTAATTCCTGAGGATTTATGAAATCTGATACAACAAATCCAATTGGTTCAAAATATATTCTATTCATAATCACTTTTAATTCTTAATACTTATTAATTTTTTCCTTTCTTTGTGGCACACTCAGATATTTCACTTAACTCGTTTTTATAAGAATTGTAGGTCAATTATTTCTACTATTCTTTGTTAACAGGATACCAAAATGCAAGAGAAGTTTCAATCCCTTTTTCTTCAGGTCAATTATATCTACTCGTTATCCATTTTAATAATTTCTAAAAATCTTGCGAAAATGGAATCCGTAAATGGCAAAGGTTACTGCCAATGGAAAAAGTTGTGGACGCTTAAACAAAGACCAGAAAAGGAGTTTCCAATAATAAATCCTTCCTTTTCCTCTTATACCCAAAAGCCATATAGATTTAAGGAATGCATTAAGATAGCAAAGATGAAATTGATATTTCTTTTTTTGCAAAGGCTCAAAATTTCTTAAAAGCGTCAAGATCCGCTCATAGTAATACTTAGGGGAATAGATTGTGCGGAGAACTCTTTTGTAGCCGTTGATAAGCACTTCATGGTTCATTTTGGGAATAAAGTTGATTGAAAGGTCTGTGTTATCACCCGAAACATCCTTCAATAATCTATCCTCTTTTACAAGACGCTGGTAGAGTTTTGTACCACGAGGGGCATTTAATAAACCAACCATGGCAGTGACAATTCCACTTTTTTGAATAAATTCAATTAACCTTTCAAAAATTGATGGTGGATCACTATCGAAGCCCACAATAAATCCCCCTTGAACTTGCAAGCCAAACCTTTGAATTTTCTTAACGCAAGCTATTAGATCACGATTTTTATTTTGAAACTTCCCACATTCAGCTAAGCTCTCTTCATTAGGAGTTTCAATACCAACAAATACTGCGTTAAACCCTGCCTGAACCATCAACTGAATAAGTTCCTCGTCATCGGAGAGATTTATTGAGGCCTGTGTTGTAAAGGAGAAAGGATGTTTTCTTTTCTTCATCCAGTCAATCATAGCTGGTAGAACTTCCTTTTTTAGCTCTCTCTTATTTCCAATAAAGTTATCATCAACAATAAATACTCCACTCCTCCAGCCCCGTAAATATAGGTTCTCTAATTCTGCTAATATCTGGTCTTTAGTTTTTGTTCGCACCTTGTGTCCAAAAAGTAAGGTTACATCGCAGAATTCACAATTAAATGGACAACCTCGTGAATATTGGATACACATAGAGGCATATTTCTTCATATCGGCCAGTTCCCAAAGTGGGATGGGTGTATTTTTTATATCTGCCCACTGATCTGATGTGTAGATATGTTTAGGGGATCCCTCTTTTAAATCTTCTAAAAAGGACGGTAGTGTAATTTCAGCCTCATTGAGTATAAGATGATCCACATCTTCGAAATCTTTATATCCAGTTGTAAAGAGGGAACCACCAGCAACAATCTTAACTCCCAACCTTTTGCATTTAGCAATTACCTTTTTCACAGATTCCTTTTGAATAGACATAGCACTAATAAATACATAGTCAGCCCACTCGATGTCACTATCACTTAATTTTGTCACCATCATATCCACAAGTTTTTTCTCCCACTCTTTGGGAAGCATTGCAGCTACAGTCAACAACCCCAAAGGTGGGAAACTTGCCTTTCTAGAAATAAATTTTAAGGCGTACTTAAAACTCCAGAAGGTGTCTGGATACTCTGGATAGACAAGCAGTATTTTCATATTAACACTCCTATTTATACTTTCTTTGAGAAATGGCAAAAAGTTTTGCCTAACTCATTTTTATAGTTTCAATCAATTTTTAATCAGGTCAAGTATTTCTGCTAAAAAATTGTATCACATACGACGATTAACTTATCATATAAGTTTCAATCTTTCTACCTGCCTGGAAGCAATTAGAGCAGGGGTTCTTCAATCCCTTTTTATTCAGGTCAATTATTCTTTAGACGAATCGGAAAAATATTTATGCCCATATTTAATATTCTTGAATCCCAAGTTCCTCAAACACTAGAGAGGGATTGAGCAAACCTGATAGCCAAACTGCAAGAATTTTAATTTTATATCTTTTCAAAGATCTTATCAAAATTAATACTTTGAGGATGATATAGAGGATGTGCTAAACAAAAATCTACTCCTTGCAATAACACCTCAGTATTCCAAATAGGCATTTCCGCATTTCTTTTAATAGGCAACTACATTTGTAAATATATTTTTCATAATCTTTTTTCTTGGTTATATCAATTATTTTGTATATTATCTTCCCTTATCCATTGTTTTCCAATATCTGTATTAAAGATCCCTTTACAAATGAATTCAAAAACTCATTTTTATAACAGGGTTTATTAACTACCAATTGCCAATACCTATGTTAAATATCTCTTTACCCTCCATTACAAAATTATATTTATCTTTAGATTTAACTGGAGCTATTAGACCATCTTTTTCCATATATCTCTTACCTGATTTTCCAAGATAGGTATAAGCTTTATTAAGAGGGGTGAATCCAACCTGAGAGTAAAGTGTTAACATACCTGGATCATCAACATCAGTGCAAAGGTAAGCTATATCACAACTCTCAGATTTTAATTCTCGCATTCCTCTTTTTAACAAAGCTGTTGCGACTCCCCTTCTTCTTTTATTTTTTTCAGTACATACTCCACCAAATCCTCCCAGAATTATCTTTTCTTCTAGATAACTGATCTCTCTTTTATATAATTTAATGACTCCAATAACCAGATTATTCTCTATTGCTAAAAGATAAGCAATTGGGATACTAAAGGATTTATCTTTTTGTATATCTAATTGTTGAGATGTTAATCCGCTTTCTGCTCCAAAACAATCATCTAAAAGCCTGTTTACTTGTGTTTTAATCTCTTCAGGTAGATTGTAAAATAACTCAACTTTAAACAACATTTCTGTTTTCATAAATTTACCCTCTCCAATTTTGTATTGACTATCATAAACATTAAGCCTAATTTTTTATATTATATTTTTATTTTAAGCATTTCAAGATTACCTGCTGGGTGAGTATATAAATAAAAATTTGTATCATTTAGCATAATTTATTGAATTTTTATAGCCAAGAGACTGATAGAAGCCCTAAAATTTATAGATATCACTGTTTAATAGACGATAGAATACACCATCATCGTTTCATTTCGTATTTTTTGATAGCTTTTGTACTTGTAATTAACACTCCCCCGTGTTTTAATAGAACCAAAAAGAAACTAATTCTTATGAAAGGGGAATGAAGTGAATAAACAGAAATCTTTACTAAACAAGATTGAGGAGTGGGTAAGAGAGGGCTTGATATCTACCGAGCAAGCTGAAGCGATTAAGCGGAGGGAAAAAGAGATTGAAATAATATCTCCCGCTCGTCGGATGAAGCTCAATGAGATATTAGTTTATCTTGGTAGTTTGATTATCTTTTTGGCATTGGCTTTCTTTGTGATACTGAACTGGAGAAAATTTGGGAGCATGGGTAGAATAGTCACAGTTCTTATTCCCACAGTTTTAATGTTTGCATTAGGTTGGTGGCTTCATGGATCAGAGAGAGCACGACTTAGACGAGGTGCACAAGCCTTGTGGTTGGTAGCTTGCCTGCTTAGTGGGTTAGTCTTTGGAGTAATATTCTATGAAATGGGGCTTCTTGATTTAGATAGACCTGGTGATCCAATGATACTGGTGAGTTCCCTGTTGGCAACTATATTGGCTGGTACTGCTTTTATTCTACTTCCTAGTATTACTCAGAGTATTGCATTCCATATTTGTGGTAGTGCAGTGTTATTCTCGTTCATTGGCTGGCTGAGTCATATTCTTCCACCCTTAAATGATTTCTATGAGGCTTTAGGTATTCTTGCGATAGGTATTGTATTTGGTAGCTTATGGTTAGCCTTATCTGAACAGTTATGGATAAAGGAGAAAAAAGGTCTTGTTATAGTATCTCGCATCTTCGGAGCCCTGACTATCTTGTTTTTCAGCTTAGTCTCAGTTATGGATAAATACCCTGCAACCTGGCAAAATACAGTAATGGAAGCAATAGCTTTTTTAGCTAGTATTGCGTTTATCACTGCTAGCATGAAAAAGCAGTCGCAAACTTTCCTCTATAGTGGGGCAGCTTTCCTTCTGTTCTGGATTACCTATATAAACTTTGAGCATTTCACTGATAGAATCGGGATGCCTGTCACTCTACTAATCATAGGGGCATTACTTATCGGATTAGGTCTTGGAACTGAACGCCTGAGCAGACTAATAAGGGCTTCAAAATGATATAATGCTCGACTCTCATTCCTATCCAGTGCAGTAGCTTTTCAATAAGTCTAATCAACAAAATTTATTTTAACTATAAGAAGGAATAAGACTGGGTATTAGTGATTTTTACTCCAGATTCGGATTAATATTAAAACAATTGGGAGAAGAATTAGCTTCCACAGCTGGTTTGAGAAATAGTTATAATTTTCTTTTAACTATCGTTCCTTCGGGAGTATCCTCCAAAAGATATCCTCTCTCCTCCAATTGGTCACGGATTTTATCAGCTTCACTCCAGTTTTCTTCTTTACGCAGCTTTTCCCTTTCAGCAATTAACCTCTTCACATCATCTGGAATTTCTAAATGCTCAACACCTTCAATACCTAAGCCTAATACCCTATCCATTTTGAGAAGAGTTTTGTGTTTATCAGAAGTAGAAAATTGATTATCTTTGAAAAGATTCCATACAATTGACAGGGCTTTAGGGATACTAAGATCATCATTGAATGCATTAAGGAATGCCTTTTCATATTCATCGCATCCAGTCTTAATAGTTGTATTTGTGGGGGGATCCCAAGTTGAGACTTCACAGTAAAGTCTATTTAAAGCACGCTGTGCAGAATTCAAGGCTTCCCAAGTGAAGTTCATCTCACTTCGGTAATGAGTATTTAAGCAGAGATATCTGAAAGCAAGTGAATTAAAGCCTCTATTCTTAATATCATTCATCCAGAAAAAGTTTCCCAGAGACTTACCCATCCTCTGACCTTCAACTTTTAAAAATGCATTATGAAACCAAAGATTTACTATTGTATGTCCTGTTACAGCAATATTCTGTGCTCTTTCATTAGTGTGGTGTATTGGAATATGATCCACACCACCAGTATGAATATCAATCTGCTCACCTAAATACTTCATTCCCATTGCTGAACATTCTATATGCCACCCTGGAAAACCAATTCCCCAGGGAGAATCCCATTCCATCTGTCGCTGAGGTCCCTTCTTAGGTGAGAATTTCCATAAAGCAAAATCTGTGGGATTAAGTTTCTCGGGATTTTTCTCGACTCTTGCTCCTTCCCTTAACTTTTCTAATGGCATTTCAGATAGCTTATTATAATCTTTTATCTTTGAAGTATTAAAATAAATCCCATCAGAAGTTTTATAAGTGAATCCATTCTTTTCAATCTTTTTAATTAAATCAATCATTTCTTTTATATGTTCACTGGCTCGACAAACTATTGTGGGCATTTTTACATTTAATGCTTTCATCGTCTCAAAAAATTCATTCTCATAAATTTTAGCGATTTCCCAAGCTGACTTCTTTGCTTTTCTAGCAGAATTCTCAATTTTATCTCTTCCCATGTCTCTATCACCAAAAAGATGACCCACATCAGTTACATTTTCTACTTGGATTACCTCAAAACCATTGTACTCCAGAACCCTGCGTAATATATCGGTATTTATATAAGTTCGCATATTACCAATATGGGTATGATCATAAACTGTCATACCACATGTGTACATCCTAACTTTGTTTTTTTCGATGGGTTTAAATACTTCTTTTTTTCTTGTTAAAGTGTTATAGATTTTCAATTTCATTTAATGCCTTTTTAAAAATTTGGAAGGTTAATTCCTTTTAGTGCTTGTTTAGCTATTTCTTTTTGTGAATCAATCTGCTTTGTAATTTCTTTAAGTTCTTTGCTTGTTTCATTAATTTCATTATATCCATTTTCATTTCTCTCACTTTCCTGTCTCGCTTTTACTTGCTCATATTATTTTTAATCTATTTTAAACAATTTTCTTAATATTTCAATTTTTTTTCAGTCAATTATTTCTAAGCAATTATTCTTGATTCTTGGATAGAAAAAAGTGTTGCTTTATTTTAGTCCCTTTTTATTCAGGTTAATTATTTATACGAAAATTGGCAAATGACATAAATAATCGACTATTATATTTTAAAAATTAAAGTAACAAAATCTAATTAAAATTATCATCTTATTTATTGCAATTCATCGATAAAAATTTATTTCCCAAAATTACTTTTCCAAATTTGTATCCATTGAAATAAGTAAGAGCATTTAATTTTTATTCTTTTTTTGACTTCTCATTTCTATATCACCTTATGCACCTTCTCAATATTTCTCCATAGCACAAAAACTAGCACAAGATAAACCAAATAACTCAGAACCTCTATCAATGAAGGATCTCCGTTGTAACCAAATAAGCTCTTTAGAATACTACCAATATATCCTTTTTCATGCAGTATTGTATAACTACCATCAGGATTTATTGGTGGATTAATATCCCAGATATGCTCTACTATAGTAGGAATTATTTTTGTTTCTTGAAATTCATGAACTACATGAGCCACCAATCCGGCAGCGAAGAGGATTAAAAGAATACTGGTGATGTTAAAAAACATCTTTATATTAATTTTTATTGAACTTACAAATATTGCATATCCTATGAAAATTGCAGTTATAATTCCAGCTAATGCTCCAATCAAGGTGTTATTTGTTGAAATAAAACTTGTTGCTCCCAGGAAAATAACCATTTCTATACCTTCCCTTAAAACAGCTATGAAAACTAATGAAAATAAGCCAAATTTATGTGCTTCGCTAAGTTCTGTAGCCACCTTGTGTTCTAATTCACTGGATACATGTTTCTGCTTCATCATCCATAATATCATTGTTGTTAAAAGTGATGCACCGATCAGCATTGTAATTACTTCAAAAATCTTTTCTGTTCTACCAGTAAACCCTCCAGCTATATGAGTGAATAACAAAGCACCAATAATACTTATAATTATTCCAGAAACAACACCAATATAGATGATATTGTTATGTTTTGTTTGCTTTGTTTTTACAAGGTAGCTCAAAATAATTCCAACTATTAAAGCTGCTTCTAATGTTTCTCTAATTGCTATTATAAAACTTGATATCATCTTATTACTTAGTTATATTTAACTTTTTTAGTTATGCTTATAATATATCAGAATTTAATTAGATAAATATCAAAACCTAAAAATTAGAGGGTTTTAAGAATGTTTAATTTTTACTGCAACACAACAATTAAACAAAGATCATAAAAATTGGTCTTCAATAAAATTTATTATTCTCTTAATATCATCAATATCAATTTTTGGTACATTTAAATCAACATCAACATCTGAAACCGTTGTGATAAGTTCTTTTCATTACATATCCCTTTCTTAGAGACCTCTTTTCTTATTATTTCTATCTTTGGTTTGCCACTGCTGTAACTCTCAACATGTATGGTGTCTAAATCAAATTTTTTAGATAAATTAATTAATTTATCTAAACCTTTCTCTTTGGTATCACAGATAAATGGCATTAGCAGTAGCACACAGGTGAATGAGAAAGAACACTTACATCAGGGATTAAGAATGTCAATGAATTCAAGGATTCTATCTTAGACTCATATTCACATAGCTATGCTCTATTCACTGTATTAGTTCTCTCATACCACCACAACCCCTATCCACGATTGGAAGTTCACATTCACCAACATAGCAGGCATTTTCATGAGATAAGCCATATTTACTTGGATTAACCCCTTTATTTTTAAGTTCCTGAATGATATAGTAATTGCTGTTAGCTAAACGTAGCCACTGCAACGCTGATTCTCTTACCTGCTCAGTATTATAGTCCTTTTCTGCTATGAGATATCTCGTCAATCCCCACACAGCTTTAGCAAGGTTACAAGGACAGCAACAAGTTGCCATGGAGTTATCAGCACAACATGGTGCCTTAAGAGGCTGTAACGCATCTCGCATTATGTTATTTTGTACAGATGTCAGTGTAATTGAGTTATAGTAGTCTATGAATTTTTGTGTGTTGTTAATAGATAGTGGAATCCCATAAGTAGTCGAATCGCCCTCCTTGGGAATAATTTCAGCTTCTATTTGCTCTGGTGTTACTAAACTTGTCTTTTTACATTGGGTGAGTAGCCCACTCATTCCTATGATAAGACTGATTATAAACAGTGATATAGCTATATTCAGATTTCTCTTCTTTTGTGTTTTCCCAAAAGCAAGTCTCTGGTTATTTTTGCTTTTTAGTTGTTTTACCCTTGACATTACAAATTTCCTTTCTTTATATTTTCTCTATCACAACAATATTAAAAGTGTTAACCTTGCTCGTTGATAACATATATAATATTAATACAAATATTTTAATTCCCCTTTTTATTAAGGTCGAGTATTTCTACCCATTATCCATTTCAATAATTCCTAAAAATCTTACGAAAATGGAATCCATAAATGGCAAAGGTTACTGCTAATGGGAAAAGTTGTGGACGCTTAAACAAAGACCATAAAGTGGGTTTCCAATAATAAATTTTTCCTTTCTGTGT
>JABUBO010000867.1_pt1 | contig 10028 bp, 10 predicted proteins | sample 7240361 | NCBI WGS metagenome assembly JABUBO01 (sample SAMN07256346, study PRJNA390944) | subsurface metagenome | isolation source: Methane hydrate marine sediment | place: Pacific Ocean: Eastern North Pacific, ODP site
TGATTTGCCGTCTGGGTGAATCTTGAGAATAGATAATTCTACAATTCTATCCGAGCTAGGTTTAAGACCAGTGGTTTCAACATCGATGAAGGCAAGAGGTCTTTCCAATGATAGATTCTTCAGCATTATTCTATACACCCTACTAACGATGAAGTAATGTTAATCGGTGTTTAATACCATGTCAATATTAATGAGAAAGCGTCTGGATTCTCATCGGTTTTCTCCACCCTTAACAAAAAGCCATCTTGTGTAAGCTGGGCAAGCCTTCCCATAGAATTGAATGCCGACTTATCTTCTGAAATTAGTGCCATTACACTTTGGGCAAGGTGGAAGTGTATCCGTATCGTCATCTAGAGTAACTGCTTGGCCACAGTTGGTGCAATAATACGTACCTTTCCCTGGCTTTTCTCCTGTTGTTGGCATTTTACCCCCTTCATACTTTTATCTTCTTCTCATCAGCGCATCTTAGTTCTCGAAACTCAATAAGCTTACAATAAATGGGCTGTGGATCTTTCAAAATACTTTCGTATGTCTCATCATATTTTATTATCTCACGCGACACCGTTAAACGCAAAGAGACTACCTCTGTATATAAACCAATTACGGCTCCACAGGTATTAGACCCTAGACTCTCTTCGGTGTCGTGTTCTTAGCCTACACATTTCATCGAGTTGTTAAGTAGGTACCCGGCAAGCCTATCGCTTATCTATCAGTCCAAGTAGTCCAGCTCAGTCCAGCTGAGTCCAATCAGTTTCCAGTTTTCGTCCAGCAGTCCAAGCTTCGCAAGACAAGACAAAAAATTAGATAGTCTTGTCTGAGTGTCTTATCTGTCTTGTTTGTTTGGACGCCGGGGTGAAGCCATTCAACACTACCTAATAGCGTTTCATCTTTTCGGGAACTGGGCGTGAAACCTCCAGACTCATCTTTTTGTTTTTCCATGATTCTATTGCGAACGAATTAGTCCATCCGGTCCAGCCCTAGTCCAAGAAAAGTTCAGTTTCAGTTCAGCAGTCCAATTTCCATAACAATAACAGTTATGTAGCGTGTTATATAACGTTATTTGAAGCCTGTGTTATACTGTTATAACAACGGCTAAAGCCATTATAATTTGTCTTTACGCCAAACAAGTTATATAATATCGTTAAAGGGGGGTGACAGCCTGAGGATTCAGGACGGCCCCTTTTACTTTTTGACTGTTATTGTTATGAGAGGAGGTAAGAAGCATGGACTGGAATTGGATTGCGCTACAATGGAGGCAAAACAATGACCCTGACTGAGGAAATTTACGCTAAACTGAAGAACGGACTTTGGACTGGCTTGAACTATGATGGACTCCGTTCAAAATATGAGAAGAGCAAGGGGCCTTTTTACAATGCCCTTCAAATGGTCCTTGCTGAGACTGCAGCGGAGATGACGAAACTTTCCTCAGAGCTCAAAGCGCTTAGGGAGAAGGGCGATGGGGAAAAGGCTAAGCTCGAGAGCTTAGCTGACCAGCAGAAGAAAGCTGCGGATGAGATTAAAGCTAGACAGCAAGAGATCGAGGCACTGGAGGGAGAGGAGCAGGCCATTAAAACTAAAATCCAGGAGCTTAATGCTGAACTTGACGCAAGTGCGGGTCTGCAGAACCAAGCCCGAGAGCTTGAGAAGATGGGGTTTGATAGTGAAAAGCTTCAACGGTTGCGCGATATCATCGTAGAAATAGGCACCAAACAGGGGCTAAAACCCGACGAAGCGATTGGCAGGTTCTTCAGCGACCTCCACGACTATGATACCAAGGCTGGCTTTGAGCGAGAAATCCAGAGACTGGGGACTATCACTGAGACAAAAAGGCTAGAAGCAGAAAGGTGGCAGGCTGAGGCAGAAGCGCTTAGGAGAAAGCACGACGACCTAAAAGAAGCTATTGGAGCAGTGCGTGCCCTTCGCACTAAGAACATCAAAGTGAGTCAAGTAATCGCTTGGCACCAAGTTCTTAACCATTTTGAAACGGTAGAGCAGTTTGATGAAAGCCTGAGACAATACGGCGATATAACCAAGCTGCTAAACGCCAGAAAAGAAGAAGTTGAGAGCTATGAGCTGAGATTAACAAAAGCCCAAAGCCAGGTGCAGACTCTGGAGAAAGAGAGAGCTAAAATTGAGGGAGCAATTGAGATCCTCAGAGAAGCCGGACTCAAGGAAGTGAAAACGACGACTGAGGCTATTGAAAAGCAACTAAAGGCACTAGTAACCAAGGAGATTGGAGAAATCCAAGCCGTAGGTCGAGAAGTTAGGGGTCAGTTTAATAGCCGTTTTGCCCAGTATGACGAACTGCTGGAGGGCATCTCTCAGGCCAGCCAAAAGCTTGAAAGATTAAAACAGGAGCTGCAGAAGTATGAAGCGCTCAAGGAGACCCTTCAGTCTCATGCGGTTGCATCGGAAGCAATAAAATGAGTCCGTCTCTAAATAGTCTTAAAGACAGGCTGACGGCAATAGAACAGGAGATGCAAAGCCTTCCCGGAGAGCTTGATTCTGTTGTAGCGCGTCTGGATCGAGGTAAATTGCGAAACCTCTCGCTGGCCCTTAATCGAGATTTCGACGAGGCTTTTAATCAGTATCTTGGGAGGCTATTTGCCGGTCAGGGAGGGTGGGCATTCGGGGCTCCTTTTATAATAGAGCTGAGCCCTCCAGATATCAGGTCAGTAACTAATGAGGATGTACAGAGGTGGCGGGAAACCTACAAATCGGACGTACGGGTGGTAGTAGGTAAGGGGAAGGTGAGAGTAATGACCACCTCCGAGCTTGCTAGGGAATATAAGACGACAGTTCCCCAGATAATCCTTGCTGCCCAACAGCAGGGCTACATAGTGCTGGGCTGGGATCAACATCAGAAGTTACTGGCTGAGATAAGCAAGCTGATTGGTGGGGATGAGGAGTCACTCCCTGGGACCATAGTCGGGATACCGCTGACAACCACGGACTCCACCCAAGGGGTAAAAATCCTTCCTAAAAATTCCCCTTAAAATCACCCGGAACCCCTTGACATTTCTCTCGGTAGGCACTACAATTATAGTAGAGGTGTGAGGTGGCTTTTGTGAGAACTAAACGAAAAGGCAACAGAATCTACTACTATCTCGTGGAAAACAAGCGAGAGGGTAAGAAGGTGAGGCAAAAAGTTATCAAATACCTCGGTGCCGAGCCTCCAACAAAAGAGCAAACAGAAAACATCATAGCGCGGGCACGAAGTCAGCAATTTATTGCCGGGCGGTCGGAAGGAGGTGCACGGTAGCGCGAATCGCTCGGTTTTGCTGCGGCTACCTTCCAAGCAGGTTGTCGTGGGTTCGAGTCCCATCTCCCGCTCCAAAGATTAGCTTATTACCTCTAATAGTCCACTTTTGCTTAACTCTTTACCTAACTCTCATTGCCATTTGGTTCCTCTGGTTCTTCTAAGTTCAGATATGGCTATAGTCTATCGGTTTTGAGGATAGCTTGAAGTTCCATAAGCCGCCGCTTTAATGAAAGTTGTAACTATAACTAACCGTCACCTATCAGGCTGTAGTTTGCCATGATGCATTACTTCGCCCATGAGCTCTTAATCAATTTCACTAAAACTACGGCAGGGTTAACACAGCACTCTCTTACCACTGTTCTCAATACTTGGTGTTCAGAGATAAATTCAGCTATCGTGGGACTGAGTTTATAGTAGACAGCCACAAATGCCCTGCCAGCAGGATTATTTAACAGTGACTCATCCCGAAACTGACGCAGAATATCCACTTCCTCAGACATGGGTGTACCATAGGCTGCGGTAGCGATGAAACACGGTTTGTCTTCCTCCTCCCAATCATCCTCATACCTACCCATCTATTACCTCCCTTGGTTTGTTTTTCGGGGAGAGACGTGAGAAAGGTTTTAAACGGAATGGAATTTCTAAAAACGTCCCTGGAGGGATTCGAACCCACGACCCGCTGCTTAGAAGGCAGCCGCTCTGTCCAGGCTGAGCTACAGGGACAAGCTATTTGTTACTCAAATGTAGCACGGACTGAGAGAGAGGTCAAGATAAGCAATTCTGCTTTTGGCTCAATTTGCTACCTAAAACCCCATATGCTCCTGCTACTAGCCCATAGCGGCGCTAGCTTGACAATTATTTACTCACACTGTTAGGATGAGGCAACTGTTAGATTCAACCTTGGGTGAAACAAATGGATAAAATGACTGTCAGGGACATAGAAGTTAGTAATAAAAGGGTTTTGGTCAGGGTTGACTTTAATGTCCCTTTAGATGAGGAAACAGGGGTTATTGCTGATGATACTCGTATCCGAGCCGTACTGCCTACTATTGAATATCTTATTGACCGGAGAGCAAAGGTCATCCTATGCTCTCACCTAGGTCGACCTAAGGGAAAGGTGGTTGACAAACTGCGATTAGCCGTTGTTGCTCAGCGTCTGTCGCAGATTTTAGGACGGCAAGTAGCCTTTACCAAGGACTGTACTGGCCCTGATGTTGAAAAGGTGGTAGAAAAATCAAAGAATGGCGATGTTTTGCTTCTGGAGAATATTCGTTTCCATCCTGAGGAGCAAAGAAATGATGCCTCTTTTGCTCAAGCCCTAGCCCGATTAGCTGACATATATGTTAATGATGCTTTCGGTGCTGTCCATCGAAGTCATGCTTCAATAGTCGGCGTTACTAAGTATCTATCGGCGGTAGCTGGCCTGCTGCTTGAGAAAGAGATTGAAGTCCTGGGTGGTATTATAGACAACCCAGCTCACCCCTTCGCTGCACTTCTCGGTGGAGCCAAGATAAGTGACAAGGTTGGTATGATAGAAAATATTATGGATAAGGTGGACTATATTCTAATTGGAGGTGGTATGGCAGCCACTTTTTTAAAAGCTAAATCCTATGAAGTTGGTTTGTCCTTGATTGAGCGAGATAGGCTGGATTTGGCAGCTAAGTTGATGGAAGACGCCACAAAAAGAGGGGTGCGCTTACTATTACCAGTTGATGTGATCGTTGCTGACGGACTTAGTACTGAAGCTAAAGTCAACACTGTATCTATAGAAAACATATCACCCCATTTGAGGATTGTAGATATAGGTCCCCGAACTATAAAAAACTTCAGTGAAGAATTACAAAGGTGCAAAACAGTTTTCTGGAATGGACCTATGGGCATATATGAGATACCCCAGTTTACCAAGGGAACGCGGGCTATGGCTGAACTCTTAGCTAATCTTGATGCCACTACTGTTATTGGCGGAGGTTCCACAGCTGAAATAGTAACCAGGTTGGGATTAGCTAGTAAGATGACCTTTGTCTCTACCGGGGGTGGTGCCTCACTCAGATTTCTAGCCGGTAAAGCATTACCAGGAGTGGAAGCCCTGTTGAGTAAAAGCTCATAATCAAGAAGGGTTTTAGAGGGGCTTCATCTATGAGATTGTTACCTAATTTAGAGTTAATAAAGATAATTGCCAAACCTTCACCGGCCAAGATTGTATTGTTAGTTATTGATGGGTTAGGCGGATTACCCAACCCCCAAACGGGTAAGACTGAGCTAGAGACAGCTAATACGCCAAATCTTGACCAATTAGCCACTAAGGCTATATGTGGTCTTATCGACCCAGTGAGCCCAGGGATAACTCCAGGCAGCGCCCCGGGGCACTTAGCTCTGTTTGGTTATGACCCTTTGAGCTTTAACATTGGTCGGGGTGTGCTGGAGGCAATCGGGATAGATTTCGACCTTGAGTCGGGAGATGTAGCCGCTCGCGGCAACCTTTGTACTGTGGATGAAGCTGGCTTAGTTACCGACCGCAGGGCAGGTCGCATCTCTACCGACAAATGCGCTGAACTGTGTCAGTTGCTTGATGGACTGGTAATAGACAATGTCAAAATTTTTGTTCGTCCGGTAAAGGAGCACCGTTTTATAGTAGTATTTCGGGGAGAGGGACTTGCTTCGGATATTAGCGACTCTGACCCTCAGCAGACAGGGGTAGCTCCAAGAGTCATCACTGCTCTCAACCCACAAGCTAGTAGGACAGCTAGCATTGCCAGTCAGTTTATAGCTCGGGCGAGGGTAATTTTAAGCGAGTATCATCCAGCCAATATGGTTCTTCTCCGTGGCTTCTCCCAGCGACCTCAGTTTCCCACAATGGGTGAGATTTATAAATTGAAGCCAGCAGCCATTGCTAGTTATCCTATGTATCGAGGACTAGCTAAGCTGGTTGGCATGGAGGTTCTGGAGACAGGAACCAGCATTGAAGATGAGTTTGTAACCCTAAAACAGAACTATGCTAATTATGATTTTTTCTTCCTGCATATAAAAGGAACTGATAGTGCTGGTGAAGATGGTGACTTTGACCGAAAGGTCAGGATTATAGAGCAGGTTGATAACGCTCTATCCCCACTAATGAGCCTGGAGCCTGATGTTCTGGTGGTTACTGGTGACCATTCAACACCAGCCTTGCTTAAAGGGCATAGCTGGCACCCGGTGCCCATTCTTTTATACTCCAAATGGTGTCGCCCTGATAGGGTAGGGGAATTTTCCGAGTCAGCTTGTGCTTCTGGCGGGCTGGGGCGATTCCCAGCCACACAGGTAATGCTTCTGGCAATGGCTAATGCCCTCAAGCTAACCAAATTCGGTGCTTAGGAGAGTTAAAGAGAGGCTTCGCCTCTCTTACATATCTATTCCCCTTCCCCTTGATAAGGGGAAGGGGATAAAGGGGATAGGGTTCTAAACAATCTCACTAGGAGACCAAAATGCGGGTGCCGATGATTGCTGGTAATTGGAAGATGAATACCACGGTAAGTGAAGCCGCAGGGCTGGTTAATGAAATGCGCCCGGGGCTTGATGAGATAGCCAATGTTGACAAGGTAATCTGCCCCCCCTTTATTTCCCTGGCTACGGTAAGGGAGCTAATCAAAGGAAGCTCAATAAAACTGGGGGCACAGAACCTATATTTTGAGGAAAAGGGCGCCTATACCGGGGAGATTTCACCACTAATGCTCGCCGACCTGTGTGAGTTTGTTATTATAGGGCACTCTGAGCGCAGGCAGTATTTTAGGGAGACGGGAGAGATTGTCAATAGGAAGGTTCAGGCAGCACTGAGAGCTAAGCTAAAGCCCATCCTGTGTATCGGGGAATCATTTGAGGCAAATGAGGCGGGTAGAACAGAAGAGGTAGTAGCCGAGCAGCTAAGGTCATCTTTAGCTGAGATAGATTTTGTTGATGGCTTGATTATAGCCTATGAACCAATTTGGGCTATTGGCACCGGCAAGGCAGCTACTGGCAGGCAGGCAAATCAGACTATCGGTTTTATCCGCCAAAACATCGCCCAATTATATAATGAAGACCTTGCCCAGGAGATGCGTATTCTCTACGGTGGCAGCGTTACCGCTGATAATGCTGCTGAGTTTATAAGCCAACCTGAAATAGATGGTGCCTTAGTCGGTGGGGCTAGCCTGAAAGCAGCCCAGTTTTCGAGCATCGTCAAGCAGACCTCAGAAATTAAAAGCCGTTTATAAAGGGAAGCTTGAAGGGGCGAAGCCCCTTTAAAACCTATTCTTCCCCCTCCCTTACAAGGGAGGGGGATAAAGGGGGTAGTTGCTAACAAAATATAAAGGGGATAGGGTTATTAGAGATGAACCATCTACTAGCTATAGTTGGTCCTACCGGTGTAGGTAAGAGCCGGCTGGCTATACATCTAGCTCAGACTCTTAATGGCGAGATAGTAAGCGCTGATAGCCGACAGGTATACCGTTATATGGATATTGCCACGGCTAAAACTAGCCCGGAGGAGCTATCTCTCATTCCCCACCACCTGATAAATATAGTTAATCCTGATGAGGATTTTAACCTAGCTCAATATCAACAGCTAGCCTACAGAGCTATCAAAGACATTCAGCAACGCAATAAATTAGCCCTATTAGTAGGTGGTAGTGGGCAGTATGTATGGTCAGTATTGGAAGGCTGGGGAATACCACAAGTCCCCCCTAATCTGGAATTTAGACATAGCTTGGAGGAGAAGGTAGCCAAGTTCGGCAAGGACAAGCTTTATCAGGAGCTGATGAAGGTTGACCCAATCGCAGCCCAGAGGATTGACCGGCGAAATGTGCGCCGTGTTATCCGAGCCCTTGAGGTGCATAGAGGCACAAAGACTCCCCTTTCCCAGCTTCAGTATAAGAAGGCACCACTTTTTAATGCCCTGATAATAGGTTTAACTACAGACAGGGGAGAGCTATATCGTAGAATTGACTTAAGGGTTGACGAGATGATAAGGCAAGGCTTAGTAGGCGAAGTAAAAATGCTGGTAAAAATGGGGTATGACCTTAATCTACCAGCTATGTCTGGCATAGGCTACAAGCAAATTGGTATGTTTCTTAAAGGTGAGCTAACCTTAGTTGCTGCCATAGAGCAAATCAAGTTTGAAACCCACCGGGTTGCCAGGCACCAATATACCTGGTTTCAGTTGAAAGATGATAGAATTAAGTGGTTTGATATACAAGATAGCATAGGTTCAGAAATCACAACCTCGCTGGCTAAATTCATAGCAGAGGCGAGTAATTAAGGGAGTTTTAGAGGGGCACAGCCCCCCTAGAGAAACTATCTTCTTCTTATTAGAGGAAGGGTTTGAGGGAGAGTCCAAGAGAGGCTTCTTACATAACAAATTCCCCCTCCCCTTGTAGAAGTACACAATTGGCAACAAGGTTGGTAATCAATAGGGGGTTTAAGGGGCGAAGCCCCTTCAAAACCTATTCTTCCCCCTCCCTTACAAGGGAGGGGGATAAAGGGAGTAGGTTGCTGAGGAAATATAAAGGGGATAGGGTTCAGTATGAAGTTTACCAAACTACAAGCTGCTGGAAATGATTTTATACTGGTAGAAACCGGTGATATGCAGCGTAATTGGTCACAGGAAGCAATGGCTGTATGTGACCGTCACTTCGGCGTCGGTGCTGACGGCTTGCTGCTGTTATTGCCGTCAGATATGGCTGATTTTGGAATGCGCATCTTTAACCCCGATGGCTCAGAGGCTGAGGCCTGTGGTAATGGATTAATGTGCCTGGCTAAATATGTTGTAAATATGGGGTTGGCTGATATTGAAGCTCGGGGAATATTAGTCGAAACGATAGCTGGAATAAGGAAAGCCAAGATTTATAAAGCAAGGGGTAAGCTAACTAAAATTTGGGTCAGTATGGGGACACCAAAACTTGGAGCTAAAGATATCCCAGTAGCAATAGAAGAGGGTGATAGGGGATTAGTTGACATAAAATCAATACTAGGCTATACTGTTACTGTAGAGGATAGAAAGCTACTCCTGAACTTCGTCTCTATCGGGAATCCACATGCCGTTTACTTTTGTCAAGACCCGGTATCCGATTTCCCATTGTCCCAGATAGGGTCAAAAGTGGAGCAGCTGTCAATATTTCCTAACCGAATAAACTTTGAGGTAGCCAATGTAGTCAACCGACAGCGGATAGAAGCTCGTGTTTGGGAAAGGGGGGTAGGGGAGACCCTAGCTTGTGGCAGTGGCGCCTGCGCTGTGGCTGTTGCCGCCCAACTAAATGGTTATATTGATAGTAAAGTGGATATAAAACTACCAGGAGGCATATTGGCGGTGGAGTGGGATAGGGCAGGGGAAATATTCCTTGGTGGTCCCGCCGAAATTGTATTTACTGGAGAATGGCCAGAAGAGAGCTGTTTATCAAGGGTAGATTGAAGGGGCTTTACCCCTTCAAAAAATCTTTCCCCCTCATGATAGGAATATATATCCATATCATGGAGAGGGGAATACAGGGGGTGAGGTTAATAAACAATCTCCAGAAGAGGTGTAGATGAAATGAGATTGGCAAAACGGACCGAAAACTTACCACCTTATCTTTTCGCGGAAATTAGTAAGAAGATTGCTGAGAAAAGAGCTAAGGGTGAGGATATAGTTAGCTTTGCTATAGGTGACCCTGATATTCCTACACCACCCAATGTAATTGAGAGGCTGTGTCAGGCAGCACAAGACCCGGCTAATCATCGCTATCCGGAGACTGAGGGTTTACCTCAATTACGCCAGGCT
>JABUBO010000868.1_pt1 | contig 10019 bp, 10 predicted proteins | sample 7240361 | NCBI WGS metagenome assembly JABUBO01 (sample SAMN07256346, study PRJNA390944) | subsurface metagenome | isolation source: Methane hydrate marine sediment | place: Pacific Ocean: Eastern North Pacific, ODP site
AGGATGAGGCCGAGCATTGTGCGTAGGGCCCACCAAGAAGCCAAAGAGGAGGGGAAAACCCTTGGCAGGTGGGTTGAAGATGCAATAGAGGAGAAGCTTGAGAGAAAAGAAAAGAAGCCAAAATAGAAAAGACCTGCAGCAACAGGTCTTTCTGGGGTAATTAGATAGTGAGCTTATCTAGTTTCATTGTAAAACAAATACTAAACATAAGTCAAGCAACAGGGCTCAGAGACCCCGAGTGTGGGCGTTCTTTGAGCCCTTTAACTTTCTTGAGGCAGGGTACTCGGGAAATCATGGCCAAGTTTAGAAGATCCTCTTCTTCTTCCTCCCCGTCCCGTGTGGCGCCTTGACTGTAATCGGGATTAGCACCCTGCCTCAAGAGAGGTGAGTTAGCTTGATATAAGTAAGGGAGGTAAATAAAAGTGCAAGCGTACTGTGTGAAATGCCACGACAAAAGAGAAATGAAGGATGCTAAGAGCATAACCATGAAGAATGGAAAGCCAGCAACCCAGGGTATATGTCCGGTGTGTGGCACAAAAATGTTTAGGATTGGTAAAAGCTAATGCGGGCGAACACGCCGGCAAGAAATAGACTATGAAAATTGAGTGTAGACGGGCTCTGCCAGGGGAGACCAGGGCGAACGTGCTGGAGCAGGTGCCCCTCCCGTTGCAGCCTTGGGTATAATCGGGCAAGTGGCATCCCACCTGCTAATCAACATAGACAAAGTAAATAGCAAGGAGAAAAGAAATATGGACAAGAAGGGTATTGTGGCGGTGTTGGATAAGCCGGAGGGCAAATTCGAGTTAAAGGAATATCCTGTACCTGACCCTGAACCGGGAACTATCTTGGTTAAACAGGAGCTTACCGGTATATGTGGAACGGATATTCATATGTATCATGGTAATCTGCTAGGGATTACTTATCCTATTTGTTTAGGACATGAGTTTGTAGGTAAGATTGTTGCTCTAGGTAAAGGGGTAACCACTGACTTTTATGGGAGCCCTGTAAAAGAAGGAGATAGAGTGATTGTTGTTCCGGGTGTAGGCTGTGGCAAATGTTATTGGTGCCTGATTGCCAAGACTCCCACTTGTTGTGAGGAAGGCTTTGCTTATGGATTTTTCTCTGATGGGGATAATCATTACCACTTCACCGGTGGATTTGCGGAATATATGTACTGTCATCATCCCAGAACAGCCTTCTTTAAAACGGAGTTACCGCCGGAAGTAGCCGTGTTAATGGAGCCTGTGACGGTAGGTATGCATGCTGTCATTAGAAGTAATATAAAACTGGGAGATACGGCGGTAATCCAGGGCTCAGGAGCGGTGGGGCTATCAACTCAGGCTTTAGCTAAGCTGGCTGGGGCAGCAAAAGTCATCCATATTGGCGGCCCCACTGATTACAGAATAAAAATGGCCAAGGAGTTCGGAGCTGATATCACCATAAATATTGCCGAGGTTCGGACTCCTGAGGAAAGGATACAGATAGTAAAAGATAATACACTCAAGGGAATGGGAGCTGATGTAGTGTTTGAATGTACTGGTGTACCCGCAGCAGTGCCTGAGGGGTTAGCGATGCTTCGAGTAAGCGGCAGTTTCGTGGAGGTTGGCCATTTTACCGATACGGGCTCTGTTTCCATGAATCCATTTGCACATTTTTGTAATAAAAATGTAAATTTTCAGGGTTCCTGGGGAGCTGAAGTGGAGCAATTTGTCAGGGGGCTGCCTATTTTGGAAAAGCGTGAGTTTCCATACGAGAAGTTAATTACTCATAGGCTTCCCTTGAGTAAACTAAATGAAATTATGCAGGTTCCTGAAAAAGGATTCATGCTCAATGGCAAAGAGAGTCTGAAGATCACGGTTGTAGCCGAAATTTAGTTGGGATTGCTCAGAAACAAAAAGGAGGGAAAGGATGTCATTTGGATATAGTGGAAAGATTCTGCGAGTTGATTTATCTAGCAAAAAAATCACCACAGATTATCGGGATGAGTATTTTTACCGGACTTACGGTGGGGGTTCTTGCCTCGGAGCTTATTATCTGCTTAAGGAACTGGAGCCAGCTGTCGATCCCTTAAGTCCTGAGAACCTATTGATTTTTACTGGTAGCGTTGTTACCGGCGCTCCGGCACCTGGATTCTCCCGATCGGCCATAGTCTCAAAGTCTCCCTTAACTGGGGCAATAGGCGAGAGCCAAGCCGGCGGTTTCTTTGGTTCGGAACTCAAATTTGCTGGCTATGATGCCATCGTAGTTAAAGGAAAAGCTGAGAAACCGGTATATCTTTCGATTCGGGGATGGGGAATGGAAATAAAAGATGCCGCCCATCTCTGGGGGAAAACTACCGGAGAGGCTCAAGCTATCATCCGCGAAGAGCTTGGTGATGAGCATGTCGTAGTGGCTCTTATAGGGCAAGCAGGGGAGAACCTAGTCAGGTATGCCTGTGTGCTCAATAACTTGAAAAGCGCTTACGGAAGAGTGGGTATGGGGGCAGTAATGGGGTCCAAGAATTTGAAGGCTATAGCTGTTAGAGGCCACAAAGAAGTTGAGCTCAAAGATAGGGAAACCGTGCTCAGATTAGCCAAACACTTCTCGACGAATTTCAAAGAGGAAAGTCCTGATAACGCTGGCTTAAATGACCTTGGAACCGCTCAATATGTTATTGGGCAAAATGAGGATGGGCAGCTACCCACTAGGAACTTTCAGACCGGCTATCTGGAAGAAGCAGAAAATCTCTCCGGGCAGAAGATGAAGGAAACCATCTTGGTTGACAGAGAAGGTTGTTATGCCTGCCCGGTGAAGTGTAAGAGGGTAGTTAAAGCGGAAGAGCCTTTTGCAGTAGACCCTATCTACGGCGGTCCTGAATATGAGACTATAACTATGTTAGGCTCCAATTGCGGTATTGATGACCTTGTGACTGTATGCAAAGGAAATGAATTATGCAACAAATATGGTCTGGATACCATTTCCACAGGTTCAGCCATTGCCTTTGCCATGGAATGCTATGAGAATGGGTTCATCACCAAAGAAGATACCGAGGGCGTAGAATTAAGGTTTGGCAATGCTGAAGCCGTGGTCGAGATGGTGGGGAAAATTGCCCGAAGAGAGGGGATTGGTGATATCTTAGCCGAAGGAGTGAAAAGAGCTGCCGAGAGATTTGGTCGGGGGGCCGAGAAATTCGCTATTCATGTTAAAGGCCAAGAGTTCCCTGCCCACATGCCGAGAGCCAAGGGGCAACTTGCCCTTTCTTATGCCTTATCTCCTCTGGGGGCAGATCATTTGGTAACCGAGCACGACACAGCCTTTGTCCCCGGCGCACCTTCCTTTTTCAGCGATAGGGTAAAGCCCTTGGGAGTGCATGAACCTCTGGAGATGAGGAGTATTGACCATAAGAAGGTACGAAGATTCCTTTATTTCCAAAATGTGTCTAGCTTGTTGGATACTTTGACTTTATGCTTCTTCACTTTTGCTCCGGTACGTTACTTTACCTTTGATGAGCTGGTAGAACTGGTCAACGCTATTACCGGTTGGCAAACCAGTTTATGGGAGCTCCTTAAACTGGGGGAGAGAAGGGTAGCTATGTTTCGGGCCTTTAATGTGCGCGAAGGTTTTACCCGTGAAGATGATTGGTTACCAGAAAGGATGTTTGAGCCTATCCAGACTGGACCGAGGAAGGGGCAAAAGCTGGATAAAGAGGAGCTGAAAAAATCAATAAAGCTGTACTATGAAATGGTCGGCTGGGATGTGGATGGGGTTCCCACCAATGGGAAGCTTGCCGAATTAGACCTATTCTGGATAGCCGATGAGTTGGCAAAGGCCAAGGGAGAGTAAATAACAAAATAACATATGAAGGTAAGAGTCAAGCTTCGCTTATTGAGCATAACGGATGATTTAGAGCTCAACTTTGAAGAGGGGGAAACCATAAGGTCCCTACTGAAAAAGTTGGAGCCGGCCTACGGAGAGGATTTGAAAAAAGTGGTTGGGAATTGTACAGATCAGGGATTTAAGGCGATGGCGATATTGAACGGGAAGCTGGTAAAACCCAGCCAAAGGTTGAAGGATGGGGATGAGCTTTATCTAACTTTACCAGTGGCTGGCGGCTAGTATTTGACATTCCTTAGGTCAGGAGGTGAGGGAAGAATTATAAGTGAAAAAGTAGTTCCCAATAAAAAATTTAAGAAAAGGAGGTTACGATGACGATAAAAGTTAATGAATGGGGATTTAGTAACCCAGTCTATTCACCTCTTTATCCTGCCCCACCGCTCTATTGGGTAGATTTTCAGGTGCAAATGATTCTCTACGAGACGGCTATTTCCAACATAGAAAAGCTGCTTCCCTATCCTTTAGAGCCTAACGGCAATCAAGTGATTACTTGGATCTCCGACGAACCTTTCACTAACCAGGGCAGTGGACAGGAGGCAGCGATTTATGTTCAGGCAAAGTATAAGGATTATGTCGGAGTTTACGAGCCATTTCTGTATGTAAGCACGGAAATTCCTCTTGCTGGCGGCCGGGAAATTTGGGGCTATTGCAAAAAGATGGCCAACATTTCCCTACATTTTGAAAAGGAACAGGTGAGGGGGGAGGTGGAAAGAGTGCGCACCAAGATAATGAAGTGCCTTTGCATTCGCGAGGTGCCGGCGAAATTAGAAGAGTTGCCATTCGGCCCCATATTTTCCGTCAAGGTGATCCCCAGTGCTGCCGAAGATGAGCCTCCTCTGAGACAGCTGGTACTTACGGAAGCTGAGGTAACAGCTAAAGAGGGTATGTTCTTCAAAGGCAAAGGCTCGGTAGACTATGAAAGATCAGAGATAGACCCTACTTACATTCTGGAGCCCAAAAGAGTTATCGCTGGTTATTACGGGGTACTCAGCTTTGTGTTGCCTTTTGGCAAGATTATTTATCGCTACGAGGATGTGTGAGGAGACCGTAGATTATTAGTAAGAGAAATATAGAGATGAACTTAATCATTGGTAACCCGGGTAAGTACGTGCAAGGACCCGGGGCGATAAAGGAAATTGGCAAGTACATAGCGGAAATGGAACTCGGGGACAAGGCGTTGGTTCTGGGTGGACGGACAGCATTGTCAACAGCCCAGACAGCCGTAGCAGAAAGCTTTGGAGCCCGTGGCATAGCCCATGTAATAGAGATATTCGGAGGAGAAGTCACCAAGGGAAAAATTGAGCATCTGACGGCTATTGGTAAACAGAACAAGGTTAATTTTGTAGTTGGAATAGGGGGTGGCAAAGCACTAGATGCGTCAAAAGCGGTTGCTAGCGACCTTAAAGTGCCAATGGCTATTGTGCCGACTATTGCCGCTACCGACGCAGCCTGCAGCGCCACGGCAGTGATATACTCAGAAGACCATGTTTATCACGAGGTGGTCATTCGTTCCAAAAACCCTGAACTGGTGCTGGTAAGTACCGACATAATAGTGAAGGCCCCCATTAGATTCCTAGTTGCAGGCATGGGTGACGCCCTGTCCACAAAATTTGAGGCAGAAGCTTGCTACAAATCAGCTAGCAGGAATTTTCATGGAGGCACTATTGGTCAGTCAGCTCTTGGCATGGCTCAATGGTGCACTGATACTGTCATAGAACATGGAGAGGCAGCCAAAAAAGCAGCCGAGCAGGGAATAACAAATCAGATATTGGAGGATGTAGTAGAGGCTACGGTATATGCCAGCAGTGTCTCCTGGGAAAATTGTAATTGTGCAGGAGCACACGCAATGACACTGGGATTTACTGTCTTAAAAGAAACTAAGCCTTATCTTCATGGGGAGCTAGTAGGTTTCTTTACACTAACTCAGCTTGTCCTCGAGAACCAGCCCAAGGAATTAGTGGACAGGATATTCAAGTTCTGCCATTCGGTGGGTTTACCGGTGACTCTGGCTGAGATTGGTTTGAAAGATGCCTCCAAAGAATTGCTGATGAGAGGAGTTGAGGCTTCAAGCGGAAAGGACTCATTGGTTTACAATGAGCCGTTTACTGTTACTCCGCAGATGCTATATGAAGCACTGATTAACACAGACAGAATTGGTTGTAAACTGGTCTCTAGCCAAACTGTCGGCGACTGAATTTTTGCCTGAAAGGGGGTGTCTATGGAACAAAACTTTAGGTGAGGCTGCGGTGGAGAAATAATACAAAATTAAGGAGGAAACTGGTGAAAAAGAAGATTTTATGGCTGGGATTAAGTTGGCTAATAGTAGCCGCTTTCATGCTGGCATCTTGCGGTCCGGCAGTACCAGGTGAGCAAGAGGAAGAGGAGGAGGAGGAAGAGGAGGAGGAGCCAGCGCCAATATCCCCAAAGGAGTGGCGGCTTGAGCATATCCCGGAGATAGCAAATAAGACACCAATAAATGTGGCTCTGGAGGCAGGGGGTGGCGCGGACTTGATAATCCCGTATCTTAAAAAGTTTGCAGAGCACACCGGAGTTCCGACCACATCCGAGTCAATGGTATTTGGAGACCTATATTCTAAGGTAGTCCCGCAACTCGTGGCAAAAACTGGAGCCTATGACATCGTTGTTACCGAGACTTCCTGGACAAATGAGTGGGAGAGTTTCCTGTACGACATGAGGAAACTGGCTGAAATGTATGACCCTGAAGGAGTAGAGGGTTTGGAAAGATATCTAGAGGGTCATGACCCAGGCCTGTTACGCATGGCTTCCACTCGCGAGGGGAAATTGATGGGAATACCGTATTACACATATACCCTCATACAAATCTATCGCCAGGATGTATTCGATCACCCCACGGAGAGGGCGAACTTCAAGGCTAAATACGGCTACGAGTTGGCCCCAGCCACAACTTGGGAACAGATAGTTGACCAAGGCGAGTTCTTTACCAGAAAAGCGGGTGAGCTGTTAAAGGGTGAGACTCTTGATCATGACATTTATGGTTTGAGTATGATGGCTGGTAGATTCCCTCATGTTCAGGACGAGGTAGCTGCTAGGATATGGAGCAAAGGTGGACATTGGGCTTCGCCAGTCAGGGATGCGGCAGGCAAGCTAATAGGTTTTACAGTAACCGAAGAGGATAAAGAAATAATGGAGTGGGCTTGCGACAACTATGTAAAGTGCATGCCCTACACCCCCCCCGGAACTTTAGCCGGTTACTGGGATTTTTCTGCGGCACAGTTTGAAGCTGGAAACACCATGGTCATACCTTCTATATATACTTCTCTATGGAATTGGTCTTCTGGTGTCGAAGATAAAGTCCTTGGTGCCAAAGCCGTTGCTGTACCAACACCAGGTGTCAGACCTTATTGTGGTGCCTTTCATTTCTCTCCCAGCGTAGATAGCAAAAATCCCGAGGCGTCTTACTGGCTGCTAAAGTACATTGGCTCCTATATATGCCAAAAGGAAATGGGTGAAGAAGGATGGTCAATTGTACGAAGGGATGTTCTGGAAGATCCTAAATACAAAGCCCCTGATTGGTATCGCCAATTCGGACAAGTAGATGCTTTAATTCAGACATTTGATGAGCAGCTGCCTGATGTGGAAGACTACCTGCACTTCAATAGTGCTGCATTCGGTAAGATTTACGAGATGATGACGATTATCATGCACGAGAATGCGGCTCAGGAAAGAACACCGGCAGAAACTGTGGAGTTGTGGGTGAAGACTTTCACCGCGTTACAGACAAAGCACGGGAAACTGCCCGTCTTGGAGGAATGAAGTACCCCCGGAGTGGTTAATGAAGTACCCCCGGAGTGAAATATAGTATCTCCGGGGGCACTTTCCTAATATTTCAAACTCAAGGTTACCTTAGGAAACAGGGAAAATCTAATAAAGCACCTTGGAAAGATAAAACTATGACAGAGACGATGCTTGTAGAATCTCCAGAGGCAAGAAAAACATTTTGGCAAGTCCTCACCAGTGAGAAGTATTTCAAGTGGACTCTTATAGGTCCGCTGTTACTGACACTGGCGGTGTTTATGCTCTATCCGCTCTTTTACTGCCTCTACTACTCTGTTCAGGAGTATGTTCTAGTAAAAGAGCCTTTTTTTATTGGACTGGAAAACTATCGAATGGTTCTGCAAGATCCGGTGTTCTGGCAGGCTCTTGGACGCACCTTTTACGTGTTAGTTATATGCATAGGTGTAGAATTAATTCTTGGCATGGCCATTGCACTTTATCTAAACCGGGAATTCAGAGGGCAAGGCGTTATCAGAGGGCTTTGCCTACTGCCTCTCCTAATATCACCACTTGCCATGTCATTAATGTGGAATTACATGTTTCACACCCACTTTGGTGTAGTAAATATGGTTTTGGGGTGGCTTGGAGTTGGCATGGTTGAGTTCTTTGTTCCAGGAAGAGCAATATATATCATTATGGCGATGACCATCTGGCAATGGCTCCCTTTCTCTATATTTGTTCTCTTTGCTGGTTTGCGGAGCCTGCCCAAAGATGTCTTTGAAGCGGCAAGGGTTGATGGCGCTTCACTGTGGTATAGCTTCCGCAGGGTAACCCTACCCATGTTGATGCCTCTGGTACTAATCATTGTCTTGCTGAGGACATGTTGGCTGATAAGGCTATTTGACCCCCTCTATGGAACTACGCGGGGGGGTGTGGGAACAGAGCTGCTAGATTGGCTTATATACAGAGTTTCGTTCGTTTTCTTTGATGTCGGTTTAGGTTCCGCTCTGGCGATAATGTCTTTATTCCTGACTATAATTATTTGTGCCGTTCTGTTCCGGGTGTTGATGAGGGCTCTGGGAGCAGCAAGATAAGTTAGGAGAAGGGAAAAATGAGACGAGTAGGTTTTTGGATAGGGATAGTTGTTATCTTGGGTGTAATTCTTTTCCCAATAATATGGGTATACTTGACCTCGTTTAAGACCCCCGATGATATTTTGACAACCCCGCCTAAATTAGTTTTTTCCCCGACTCTTTACAACTATGAGTATATAGTTAGTGTTCGGCCATCTTTAATCGAATTCAGGAATAGTCTGATTATAGCTATCGGCAGTACAGCTCTGGTGATGGCTGTGGCATTGCCCGCTGCTTACAGCTTTGCTCGATGGAACACGGGTAGCGGGCACCTACTTTTTGTCACTATTTCAACAAGGATGTTCCCTGGGGTAGTAGCGGCTATACCTTTCTTTTTTGCTTTTAAAGAGTTAGGACTGCTGGATACGCACGTCGGGCTAATGCTACTGCTTTTTTACTTTAATATGTCATTTGCCACCTTTTTATTATTTGGATTTTTCAGAGAGGTTCCCGAGGAACTAGAACAGGCAGCTATGGTAGATGGCTACGGACGGCTAGATGTCTTTCGGAAGGTTGTATTTCCATTGATTAAGCCGGGAGTGGTAATTACCACGATATTTTGCCTAGTATGGGCCTGGAATGAGTTTCTCTATTCCCTTCTGTTTACCCGGTTAGCCGCCAGAACAGTTTCCGTAGGGATGTCAACCTTCTGGGGCTCTGTTGAAATTCAATGGGGACCTATGGCGGCGATGATGGCTCTGGCCATTCTACCCACGTTAATTATCGCTTGGTTCATGCAGCGGTATATTATTCGAGGTCTGACCTTTGGAGCGGTAAAAGGATAATAAGGCAAAGCCACCTTTATCAGGTTTAAGTGATAAAACCATAGAATTGGAGGTCATTAAAAGGGTGATACCACGGATGTCAAAGGGGAATTGGCTTTTCTGGGGAATTATGGCCTTTATCGGCTTTAATCTTATCTGGCTTGGACTCGTGGAAAGATTTGCCCCTCAATGGGTGGGAACAATAATCGGATTTCTTATCTTCCTCGCTATATTTAAATACGGTCCTCGGGAAAAGGAAGAGGAGGAGGAGCTATGGCGGAAGTAAGGCTTGAAAATGTGACCAAGATGTATGGACGGAAGATAGCCGTCAATGATGTAAGTTTTAGTTGTAAGGAAGGAGAGTTCCTTTCCATCATTGGTCCAACCGGGGCGGGAAAGACGACGATTCTGAAGATGATAGCCGGCATAGAGAAGGTTACCTCCGGCAAGATATACTTCAATGACCGCTTGGTTAATGAACTTCCCCCCCCAA
>JABUBO010000869.1_pt1 | contig 10019 bp, 8 predicted proteins | sample 7240361 | NCBI WGS metagenome assembly JABUBO01 (sample SAMN07256346, study PRJNA390944) | subsurface metagenome | isolation source: Methane hydrate marine sediment | place: Pacific Ocean: Eastern North Pacific, ODP site
TGGTGAATTTTGCATCTGCCGCCACCTCGTCAGCACTATAAGCTGAATACAATTCTTCAACAGTTACCTCTATTGTGCCTGGTGCTGGCTCAGGCTTTGGCTCAGGTACTGGTTCAGGTTCAGGCTCAGGTACTGGTTCAGGTTCAGGCTTTAGCTCAGGCACTGGCTCAGGTTCAGGCACTGGTTCAGGCTCAGGTACTGGTTCAGGTTCAGGCTCAGGTACTGGTTCAGGCTCAGGCACTGGTTCAGGTTCAGGTTCAGGCACTGGTTCAGGTTCAGGCGGTTTCTGCTTATCCAGTGTCTCCTCTTTCAGTTGCCGGTAAGTCTTCGGTATCTTTCTATAAGACTTTGATAACAGGGGATAACCACACCACTGGCAGGCCCAATCCTCGGTTCTTTCAGCCGTTTGACCACAATTGGGGCACTTTCGCATTGAACACCTCTTTACCATAATATACATAAGAACGACAGCCTGTCAATATAGCCACAGCGAGGCTTTATGCCCACTAGCCGGTGAACCCAGTGCAGGCGGAATGTAGTTACGACTCTGGCAAGGAGAGTGGTGCTGATAAAAGATTTAAGTGTATCAATCAGCTGGAGTACACAATGAGAAGGATTAGTCCTGCGCACAATGCAACCACGGTAACCCCCAGCAGTATGTATAGTATGGTCAGGCGTGATTGTTGCTTGTCCACTTGAGGTATCCTATCTTCAGCCACTTCTTTCCGGGGAATGGCGTCAGGGGGCAAACTTGACCTCTGCACCCACTGCCGATACAGTTTTCTTTTTTTCCTTCTCTGAAAGTACTTCAATAATGTTGTCTCCCATAGGAAGCATTGTCCGGTTTTTACAGCTCCTACTCTAACTCTAATGAACATCCAAGTCAATACTGCAGTGGATAATAAATGATTAACCCGTGTCCGTGCAGCTACTACTGGTAAGGGCTTATCATTAGTTCTGGCAACTACATTACTGGGTAACAGAAAGCCAGATTGTCGAACCAACGGGCTATCTTTATTCGGCAGCAGTGAGTTCTGCCAGTTGGTCCAGCACCGCCTCCAGAGCCTCCAGCTCTCTTCCATAACCAGCCCAATCCCCTGCCTTGAGGTACTGCTGAGCCTGGTTATAGTGAAGCTGAGCCTCCTCAATTAGGTCAGCTATCTCAGCCGCTACCGGCTCCTCCGGCTCTGGTAGAGCTGGTGGTATGACCACGACTTCAGTCGGTGGTGCCTCATCACCAGAGGGGAATTCTGGCAAAAAGATAGCCGCAATGCTTTTTTCCAATGTGAGTTCCATAGCCACCTGCTCACCGGCAGCCACGATAACTCGCTTCAGCTGAGGAAGCCCGCCAGTCTCTGCCTCGAGGAAGACCGGCTCGACATACAGGACAGACTTACCTAAAGGAATCAGCAGCAGGTTGCCGCGGATGACTCGAGAACCACCACGACCCCACAGAGCAAGCTGCTCAGTGATGACGGTATCCTGTCCGATTCGGTTCTCTATCTGGCTGGGACCATACACCAGCCGCTCCTTGGGGAAAAGGTAGGCAAGCAGTTTCCCGTAGTTTTCTCCATCGCTGCGGGCAGCCAGCCAGCCAATGGTGTTATTCTTGTTCTCCGGGGTGAAGGGTAACATGAGCAGGAATTCTTCTTTTTCCTCATCGGGCAGGCACATGATGATGTAGTAGGGCTCCATTTGTTGTTGTGTGCCAAAATAGAGCTCATTGGGCACAGTCCACAGGTCTTCCTTGTTGTAGAATACCCGGGCATCCTCCATGTGGTAGGTTTGGTATACCGAGGCCTGGATGTTAAAGAAGTCCTCGGGATAACGGAGGTGAACCCGCAAGGACTCAGGCATCTGCTCGGCGGGGACAAAGAGCTTGGGGAAGATGGCCTGGTAGGTTTGTATCAAAGCATCCTCCGGGTCAGTGACATAGAAGGTTACACTGCCATTGTAGGCATCAATAACTGCCTTAACACTGTTGCGAATGTAGTTTAGCCCACCCCCAAGCGGCTCAGAATAAGGATAGCGGTCAGTGGTGGTATAGGCATCCTGTATCCAGAACAACCTTCCCTCTATCACCACCAGATAAGGGTCACTGTCCAGCTTCAAAAATGGTGCCAAGTGGTTCACCCTCTCCTGAATATTCCGATAATAGACTACCCTGCTCTCGGACGTTAACTCGCCACTGATAAGGATATTCAAATCACCAAGTTGCCAGGCATAGACCAATCGGCGGATAAAACTACCTAGGCTAACCCCATCCTTGCCTTGGTAATAACTGTAGACATTCTCATCACCCATAGGATAGTCAAACTCCTCGGTCTTTGTTTTCACAATTACGTAATCATTTGTCTTTTCCCCAAAGTATATCTCAGGCCGCTCTACATTGAAGTCACCAATGGGGGGTATATCCTTTACCAGCAATACCGGCAGCCCCTGAGTACTAACCTCATTAACCGGGCTCAGGGCAAGACCGTAGCCGTGGGTGAACTGTAGCCGACGGTTGACCCAGGTCTGTGCTTCTTCAGGCAGTTTCTCCGCCGATAATTCTCGGGCTGATAGCATGACCTGCCGGTACTCGCCATCGATGATATAGCGGTCAACATCAACATCATTAAAGTCATAGTAAAGTCGAAAGGACTGGAGCTGGTTATAGGTGTCTTTTAGCGGGCGAGAGTCCCAGAGCCTGATATTGTTGATAGTCCCCTCGTTTTGGACTATGTCCTCGGGGCTTGGTGTCTCCTCCGCAGGAAAGGACTGCTCCTCAACCCGGTTTAAGGCGAAGGCCTCTCTGGTAAATTGGATATTATACTCAATGTAGGGCATCTCTCGAGCCAGCTCGCTGGGCTGTACCTGAAAGCGCTGTACCACGGCGGGGAAGATTCCTCCAACGACGATGGCAACCACTATCCACCCCCCAATACCATAGAGAACCCAGCGAAATCTACACCGCAATACGGAAACCAGAAGGAGCCCCGCGCAGATGACCACTACTGCCAAAAGAATCCACTGGGCGGGAAGCTTGGCATGCATATCAGCATAGCTGGCGCCGAAGACTATCCCCCGTGTGGAGAAGACCAGTTCCCAGATGCCAAGCCAGTAACCCCAAGCAAAAAGGCCCAGGATGGCTATGACCAGTCCACCAACATGGGCTAACACCGGCCGGGCAAAGTCGAACCTGAGTCGCTGCACTGTATGGCTGAGAAGATATACCCCAGCAGTGCCAAGAAGGGTGACTATCAGTGCGCCCAGGAGCCAGCCTCGCAGCATATTAAGGAAAGGCAGTGAGAAGACATAGAAGGCGATTTCCTTATTGAAAACCGGGTCGGTGATGCCGAAGGGCTGCCCATTGAAGAAGCGAAGCATAACCTCCCAGTTGCTCTGGGCCACCAGACCGAATATCAGGCTGAGTAGTGCCGTTCCGGTGATAATGCTCAACTTGGATATCTGTCGTAGCCGACGCACTATGGCCCAAGGCCAAATATTTGCTCTACTTTTGGGTGCCAGGCGGGTAGCCAGCACCAAGTTCCCCAGAAACAAGACGCAAAAGATGATGGCCGCGGAGAAGAAGACTAGCACCTTGGTCTTCAGAATAGTGGTGTAGACACTGCCATAACCCAGGCTGTTGAACCAGAGCCACTCAGTATAGAACCCCTTGGCTATATTTATGATAAAAAACAGGACCAAGACCCCGGCCAGGATTAAGAGCACCCTGGTAGCCGTCCGCCCAAGCTTGGCAGGCGGCACAGCTTTCTCGTCTCTATCTTCAGGAAACCATCGCTGCCATTGTCTGTCAAATGAATTCAATCTACTCCAACCTTTCTAAACTATAGCTGGTAGGGTTCCGCTGCCCTCTGACCTCCATCCACCCAAAGCTATTAAACGAAACTGCCTACCTCTGTAATTACAGGATAGCAAACGCTTAAGCATCGGTCAACATCATGCCTGGTAGATTAAAAAAGTAGGGAGCACCTAAGAAAGTACTCCCTACAAAGTAATCCAGTTTCTCTCTCAAACTCAACTCACTTGCGATGATCACCACCGCACTAGATCTCTCTTTTACGAGACCGATCTCTAACCTACTCTCTCGAGCCAAGTCCGAGCTCCGCTTGCCCTGCTTGTGGCAGGGCGCTACCCATCAACCTGCCATACACCAAATAACCCATGAAGCCTCATACCGCACCTCCCGAAATTTATTTCGGCCGGTACTCCATGGCCTCATTTTCATTTAATCACACTTAACTTCAATTGTCAAGTTTTTGTTTTGGCTTCATCACCCTGACTTTATATACTTAGCAATAATGTCTATCGCCTCGAATAAATCAGGCGAGGGCAGAAGGTAAGCAGTCCTAACTCTAGCATATTCATGCTTTGGCTCAGGGAAAATCACAATATTACTCTTAAGCTCTTTAGGCTCAGTTTGTAGTACTATATCCTTCAATCGATAATCAAGGTTAAGCTGTTGGGAAAGATAAACATCTCCCTTCCACTCGATATCCACTACCCTACCCCAGATAGCTGGACTTTTCTTCCTTACCATCCTGGTTTTCTTCTGTCTCTTTTGTCCTGACTGGCTGGAGCTTCTAACTAGGTAATCAAGAAAATAATTAACTCCATACTGGCTGGATACACTGCTAACATTGATATAATCTATATTCCTGCCTTCTATTTTGATAACGCTCTCAGACCTTCGCATAAAAGAACGACTTGCTCCCACCTTTTCTTCATCCACACCCTTCTCTGCCAGAGATGCCTTGACCCCTATCTCCTGAAGGTGATGGAGGAGCTGTTCTACATTCTGAGTTGCGCCTTTTTTTCTCTTTCTTAATGCCAGCGGCAACCCAATAGTAAGCACCAACGCAGCTATGAGCCCACTAAGAATATTTACCCATTCCATTAGTTGCCCATCCTCCTTCAGAAATTAGAGTATTATGCCTCTTTCTTTATCCACCGCGTCCTCAATGCCAGCAGAGGAACAGCGATGGCCAGAACTATTATAGCTATAACCTGAGCCTGATGTAAGCCGAAGAGAAACGGTGTCCCCTCACGCAGGAAATCTATTCCAATCCGCCACACAGAATATAGACCAAGGTAGATAAGAAATAGTGAGCCATCAGGCTTGAACCGTCCCCTTAATTTGAGCAATATCCCAAAGACTATCAGGCCGAAGATGAGCTCGTAGACCTGTGTAGGATGAACTGCTACGCCGAGAGGACCAAGGCTATCAGGATGAGTATAGACTATTCCCCAGGGTAAGGAGGTTTTTACTCCATAGCAGCAGCCATTTATAGTACAACCTACCCTGCCTATTACAGCCTGAGCTACTATGACAGCCGGTGCCACTAAATCAGCGAAGTAACCAAACTGGAGCTTGCTGAACTTGCTATAAATCCAGATACCCAGGGCAGCCCCTAAAACAGCGCCATAGGCAGTCAGACCACTCCCGCCGATAATTTCTCGCGGGTTTTGTATATAGTAGTCCCATAAGTCAATAACATGGAGCAACCTTGCTAGCACTATCCCTGATGGAATGCCTACTAGCGCCGCTGTAAAAATAGTTTCATAAGAAAGATGAGCCCCTCCTCTTACCTGCCACACCAGCCATAAGATTATCCATATAATGGCGAGGGCAATAAAGATGCCATACCACCTGATATTTAAGAAGGCTACCGGGTCTATACTTATGGTAATCAATATCCCTCCAATAAATTGAATATGTCTAACAACCCCATCCCTTTTATCCCCTTCCCCTTAATAAGGGGAAGGGGAAGCTTGTTTCAAGAGGGGCTTCGCTCCTCTATAACTCCCCAATTCTCTATTATGAGAGATGGTGAATATTTAGCAGCCCCTCAAGCAGTAGCTGGGCTGCCTTCTTATCCAGAGGCTTATTATTATTGCCGCACTTTGGCAACTGGATACAGCTAGGACAACCCTCCTGACAGGGGCACTCTATAATCGCCTTCAGCGTAGCCTGCCATAGTTCCTCCACCAAGTCAAATCCCTTCTCAGCAATGCCAACACCGCCGGGATAGGCATCATAAATAAATATCTGGGCTCTCCCGGTATCAGGGTGTAGGGGAGTAGATACGCCACCAATATCATTTCGGTCGCATAAGGCAAACAAGGGAAGGATGGCGATAGCGGCGTGTTCAGTGGCGTGTAATCCGCCGGCAAAGTCCAATTGCTCCCTGTCCAACCGGTCAATAACCTCAGGTGGTAAGTCAAACCACAGGGCAACAGTAGGAAAATGCTGGGGTGGCAGGTCAAGTGGCTCCTCACCGATCACTTCCTCGGTGAACTGCGCCTTTTTCTTGAAGCCAACCACAGTATTGGTAACCTCCACCTCACCCAGGTATACCTTCACCAGTCCGCAGCTTCTACTGCGAGTTCGCTTAACAATACGCAAATCTTCAATTTCTTTAGTCTGAGTATAATAAGAGGCGGTGGTCGGCTCGGCGTAGGCGGTGCGGTTAGTCAGGTCAAGCTCGGTGACCAAATAGGATTCCCCTTGATGGAGGTAAATAGCGCCAGGATGTATCTGAAAAAAGGCAACACTGGCCTCTACGGTCTCCAGTAAGGAATCAGAGGAGGTGTCAACAACAGCAAAGTTCTCCCCGGAAGTGGAACGGATATTAATGCCTTGAGCCGGGTAGGCGATACGAGGTGAAAGATACCACCTCTGCCGGCGTTCCTTGAGCACACCCTGTTCTTCTAGTTCTGCCTTTCTCTGTCTAAAAGTAGAGCCAAAGATTTCCTCATCACTACCTAGCGGCAATTCCCAGGCGGCACACAATAGATGAGCTCCTAAAATATAGGCATTATCGGGATTAACCAGGGCATTCTCAAAGCCTTTTTGAAAAAAGAAATCAGGGTGACGCATAAAATACTGGTCTAGAGGATTATCCAGACCTACAAGGAAGCTCAGCGACCTGTCTCTACCTCGCCCACTCCTACCCGCCTGCTGCCAGGTACTGGAAATACTCCCCGGATAGCCAGTAAGCACTGTTGCCTCCAGGTCACCAACATCTATACCCAGCTCTAAAGCAGTAGTGGCAACTACTCCCAAAAGTTGACCACTAAATAGCTCCTGCTCTATTTGACGCCGTTCCTGCGGGAGATAGCCAGCCCGATAAGCCTTAATTCTTCCGGCTAAGTCCGGGGCGGTTTCAGCCAATCTCTGTCTGGAGTAGGTATAAATAAGCTCGGTTAACCGGCGAGTGCGAGCAAAGGTTAGACTGCGGATATTGCAGCTTACTAACTCAGTAAACAGGTTCGTAGCTTCACTATTAGCACTACGCCGAACACTCTTTGCCTCATCTATAATTGGAGGATTCCAGAAGACAAAGTCCTTCCCCCCATGAGGGGAGCCATCATTGTCAACTACGGTAAAGGGTAAACCTACCAGTCTCTCCGCATGCTCACCGGGATTAGCTATTGTAGCTGAGCAGCAGATGAATTGAGGGTTTGAGCCATAGAGCTGACACAGACGGCGCAGGCGACGCAGCACACAGGCCACATGGGAACCAAAAACACCACGATAGATATGGGCTTCATCTACCACCACATACCTCAAGTGGCGCAGCAACCTTGACCAGGATTGATGATTGGGCAACATACCAATATGGAGCATATCAGGATTGGTAAGTATTACCCTGGCTCGTTTCCTTATCTCAGGTCGTTCATCTCGTGGGGTATCACCATCAAAGGTGGCAAATTCGTCTCCCCTGAGCAGGCGGGGGCAAAATAGCTCCTGCAAGCCGCGCAACTGGTCCTGAGCCAGGGCTTTGGTTGGGAAAAGGTAAAGGGCACGGCTACGTGGCTCGGTTAGGATTGCCTCCAATACAGGAATGTTATAGCACAAGGTCTTGCCACTGGCAGACGATGTTGACACCATTACATTCCTGCCCTGTCGGGCATAATTTATGGCTTCAGCTTGATGAGTATAAAGAGGCAATAACCCATGCTCATCAAGGCAATGTTGAAGATTACTAACCAGAGGCTTATCTAATTCAGCGCAGCTAGCGTCACAGGGCGGAATATGCTCAATATGAGCAATCTGAGCATTATAAGTAGGCTGGACAGTAAGATGATGGAGAAAAGCCGAGGTATTCATTATGGCTCCCCTCATTAAACAGGTAGAATCTCAATTTCGTAGTCAAGTATCTCTACCTCAAACCGACTGTTAACAATAAAGTCCACCACCTTTGATAGGACTTCGTTAGTATAACGGCTATTATTAGTAACGCAGCAAATCCCCAGCACCGCCGATTGCCATAGACTCTGGTCGTCAACCTCAGCTATGGAAACATTGAATTTGTTTCCCACACGGGTAGTAATAGATTTCAACACCCGCCTCTTACCCTTAAGAGATAGATTTTCAGGTAAACGAAGGCTAATCTTACATACACCAACATTCATGACATATATAGTCGCCAGCAACCCGATGAATTAAATTTGGCTTGCCAATGACACCGCCGAGAAATATTGGTAACTCAGATAGGGAGGTGAGGCGGGTGTCTCATTTCCAGAAAGAGCAAAAAAATTAGTGAATTTTGCTCATCTTAGTGTTACGTTCGCTGCTCGTCTCGCATCTTAGCGTAGCACTCTTTGCAATAGACTGGACGCTCTTCCCTAGGCTCAAACGGTACTGTAGTTTCTACACCACATTCAGCGCACACTACAGTATACATCTGTCGGGGCTGACCATAGCCACCCCGGCGCTCACTCCGCCGAGCAGTTCGGCATTCCGGACAGCGGCTAGGTTCATTCTGTAACCCATGAGATAGATAAAACTCTTGCTCACCGGTGGTAAAAGTGAACTCTTTCCCACAATCACGGCACGTTAAGGTCTTGTCTGCTAGAGCCATTACTGCACCTCCTTTATATTTGTTATCCCCTTGTCCTAGATGCAGTCTCCTGGCCCCAAAACCCTTTGCCGAATTGCTCCGTCAGAGGTTATACAGAGTTCCAGTTTAGAAACAACACTGAACCAAGGTATACGATACAGTTTTTATTATACTCATACTCCCTACAGGTTGTCAAGTCAAGGTTAAAAAGGGCCTACGTGAATGAGCTTGACAGCCAAGTGCCATTGGCATACCATCAGTGCCATAAGGGATGGGGTGAGGATTGCTTTATTGCCAGTTGAAATAGAAATCCCACTTTAATAGAATTTGAACGGGAGGCAACGAATGAAAAAAGTGCGTCCATTCAGCTCGAATCTTTTCGTGGCGGCAGTATAACCAGATACAACATCGGCCCAGATAAACATTGCCCTTATTATGGAGTGGAGATTCCCATAATCGGAGAGGCTATATTCCAAACTATAAAGGCTAGATAAAAGGGGGGTTATTGTAAGAGATTGTTACTTTTTAGTGCACAAGATTTATATTAGAATAGTAGATAGGTGATTGCAATATTATAATTGAACTGAATTCAAAAGTCTTTGTGAAAAGAGGAGGAACTATGAAAACGATTCGAATGGTCGCCGGGCTGGCTCTCGTACTCGGGCTCTTGACTGCTATCTTTGCCGGAATGCCGTGGTATATCTCTCAAGACCCCACTTTACCCCTGTGGCTTAAGATTGCGGTCTACGCCGTGCTGGGTGGTCTCCTGGTAGTCTTATTGACAGTGGCCGCTGAACGGCAGAAAGGCGGGGCCCTAGGGGGAGGACTTCCATCTGTTGAGTCCCAGCCTCGGCTGTTGCTCCAGAATTCTACGGAAGTCCCCGGTCGCGAGATAGTCGAGGTTTTGGGCTTAGTCCGGGGGCACACTATCTTTGCCATCTGGTTCGGCAGGGACATCTCTGCCCTGATGCGACTGGTTCTTGGTGGTGAGCTAATCGAATACACGGAGATGATGGGGCGAGCCCGTCAAGTGGCTACGGCACGGATGATAACCGAGGCTGAGGGACTGGGGGCTGACGCTGTCATTAACGTTCGTTTCGTGACTACCAGTGTCATCGGCACTGCCGCCGAGCTTTTGGCTTACGGCACCGCCGTCAAGCTTCGGTGATT
>JABUBO010000870.1_pt1 | contig 10017 bp, 12 predicted proteins | sample 7240361 | NCBI WGS metagenome assembly JABUBO01 (sample SAMN07256346, study PRJNA390944) | subsurface metagenome | isolation source: Methane hydrate marine sediment | place: Pacific Ocean: Eastern North Pacific, ODP site
TTGTTGACTAGTAAATAACCTGATTGTAGAATCTATATAGTATTATCTGAGGCTTTCTCAACGTGGCAAAAATATCAGTTATCGGGACAGACAGCCTTGAATTGGTTTACTGGGAAATAGTTCACAGGTCAGGAGGATAAGATGGGATTCATATTCGGTGAGCCAAAGTTGGATAGAGAAGAATTTACTCAGTGCTTAAGATACCTCGGTGAACATTATAGACTAACTACTTTCCAAGAAAAGGAAGCAGATATTTATAACAAATCACTAGCGCAATATATGCCGACATTGGCGACTGATAAGCGAAGTACCAAGGAGATGCTCAACATTGCAGAGCGATTTAGGCAGGCTGCCCATGAGCTTTTAAAACGAAGTAAACAACTTGTATCTGTGCCAGAATCAGCAGGAGCACTGCACTTTGCTTGGCAAGTGGTGTTTTCTGATTATACTGCCTGGGTTGACGCACAGTATGCTGCTTATGCAGCGATTGCACAGGGCAGCCCCCCATTTGCAGAGCGTGTTCAGGCTCTTTTTCGGCAGCAAGAGGAATCTCACAACAAGGCTTTGAAAGAAGAAAAGAGACTGTTGAAGCGACTTAGAGTAAGTGGTTTGACTCCTAGTGACATACAAAGCCTAGTAGACAAAGCATTTGCAGCCACTGAAGCAGAAGATTGGCAACCAAAACCTTTTAAAGTGGATTGAGCAAGAGCTTACTTGTTTTCCTCGGACAAGAAGCGACCGAAGGCGCTGCACAGTTGCACAAAAAGCCAGAATGTGACATTACGGACTTCTGTTACCTGCCTAAGACAATGGGAGGTGGAGGATAAGGCCGATGCTAGGGCCCGGGCCTATCCAGGCGTTGTGCACTCTACTAATGCACATAGATGCAGTAACAACCTATCATTCAGGCACGTCTGAGGTCTCTATATCGCCTTCTATTTTCGTTGCCCTTGTAAAGTGCAAGCCAGCAGCCGGGATCAGAGGCCATCATGTCACCGGTTTCCTCGTAGGCCCTACCTCGGCAGCCAGAACAGATGATCTTGTAGGAGCACTGGCCACATTCACCTTTTAGTAATTCTCTCTGGCGTAGCCGAGCCAGTACGGGCGAACTTTTCCAAATAGAGACTATGTCCTGCTCCCTGACATTGCCGAGCTTGCCGCTCTTCTTTCCTAGTGGCTCTATCCAGGGCAATGGCTTTGAGAAGGCCTGTTTTATAGTGATAGAAGATATCGGCTTGGGGAGCACCGACATTGGGGTCAATTCTGGGCGACTCGTTTGGACCGTGACCCAGAAGAAATTCCCGGATAAACCAGCCACAGCCGAAGGGGCGCAGGAAGCCACCTCTAGCTGGTCTTAACGGTTCAACCACCGCCCATCTCCTTCATTTGACACAGAATAGTCAAGAGCTTTCCTTCTGCCACAACTTTTGATACCACTCCCTATGCTCCTCACCGGCCACCTTTCTATACTTGGCTGTAGTGTTAAAACTGGCATGACCCAGGTGTTCTTGCAACAGTCTGAGCCCGTCGCCGGAGTCATCAAGCTTTACCGCGTGGGTGGCGAAGGCATCCCTCAGCCGGTGTGGGCTCACCCCGTGTACCCTGCCTGTCTCCGGATTAGCCAGATCTGGTAGACCTGCTCTCTCAGCACACTCCCTTACCACCTGCCAGGCCCGATGCCTGTTAATGCGAAAGATAGGACCTCTTGTCTTATCCCTCTTAATGAAATCAGCCAGCGCCTCCAAGGTGTCGCTATCAACAGGTAAGGTTCTCACCCGACGATGCTCTTTTTCCTGGGCTACTGCCTTTTCGACGCTATCTCCGCAGATTGGGCAGAATTTATGGCTTCTACCCAATCTCGCTCCACACTTCCGGCAGCAGAGCTTTATACGAGCCTTTAGATGCTCAATAGTGACCATACCCTGGTCAAAGTCTATATCCTCCACCTTCAAAGCCAGTGCCTCGCTAATACGGCAGCCCAGTCGAAACAGGATGCGAACCAGTAATCTATCCCGAAGGTTCGTGGTTGCCTCCTCCATCAGGACTATATCAGCAAATTCAAGATACGCTTTCATTTGTGGGCGCTTCCAGAGAATCCTTGATTCGGCGCTTAGTCTCGAGGTATCTGCGCTTGATGGTATCCCGGCTTATGTACTGGCCGGTTATTTCCCGGTAAGCCTCAGCCATCCGCGACCAGCCTAAATTATCCATATCACGCATGCGCAAAACTATAGCAAAATCAACAGAAAGCCTCGGCCTGCCCACTTCTATCTTCTTACCGGTCATTTCGTCTTTTCCTGCCTCTGTCGTTATACTCAGGATAGCTATCCCTGCCAGATCTCTGATGATTATTTTTCAACATCCGGTCGATCTTGTATCCGTTTAGCCTCCTGATGCCCATATGGTCCATGGGTGAAGACGGCCTGCTGTTGATCATGGCCTGAGCCGAAGCGTAGTGCACATACCTGCGCACCATCTCCAAGGTGGTATGTCCGAGTATCTGCTGCAATCGGAATACATCACCGCATTTATAATTGAGGAAGTTGGTAGCATAGGTATGGCGGCAGAGGTGAGCGTGCAATCTCGGTACACCAGCTTTCTTTCCCCAGCGCTTCAGCAGCAATTTGATGGCATTCGTGCATAGTGGTTTACCATCCAGGGTCAGGAAGAGAAAATCATCGGCATCTACGGCAGTCTCTGGCCGAAAGTGAATGACGTACCGCCACAGCATCTTCTGGGCAAGGCCACCGATAGGCACTATTCTCTCCTTGGAACCCTTTCCCATTACCTTAAGGTAACCTTCTTCAATATGCGCATCTTCAGACCTCAGTCCGCACAGTTCACTGACCCGGAGTCCGGTATCCAGGAGGAGTACCAGTATGGCGATATTCCGGCATCCCAATGATGTAAGTGGGTTCTGGCTCTTTACGAGTTGGTCAATTTCAGTAGCGATAAGAGGCTCAATCAGATTTTGTGGTGCCTTTGGCATTTTGAGGTTATAGAGAACATGGTCTGTGGTGTAGCTTTCGTTGAAGAGCCAGGAGGCGAAAGCCTTAAGTGCCCTCACTTTACCTTGCACGGTATAGGGGGAAAGTTCTCTTTCTTGCTCGTGAATAACGAATTCCCTGGCCACTGAGATATTAAATTCGGCAAGCACCAGTCTTCTGTCTGTGGAGGCGAGGAATCTGGTAAAATCGGTTAGCATATCTGTGTACCAGGAAATCGTCTTCGGTGACTTGCCTTCAGCCTTGTTGGATTGCGCAAAATGTAGGATTAACTTTTTCAGTTCAAGCTCTGGCATGTTAAGGTCCCCCCAGTGCAGATTTCTCCTTCTACCTTGAAACATATACTTGCCTACCTTTCCTGTAAATTGTCCAGCGGGCAAGTAAGAGGGGTGATACCTGAGAAAATTCTTAGACGAATCAGGGTGTCACTTTCTGCCAAAAAGAAAAACCACCCTGTTTCTCGGGTGGTTTTTTAGCTTTGGATTAGCTATAATCTATATGATTCTGGTAGGCCGTACAGGTCTCGAACCTGTGACACCCTGATTAAAAGTCAGGTGCTCTGCCAACTGAGCTAACGGCCCGTATATCCAAGCCAGTTTAGCAAATTTTAAGTTTCCCGACAACTTATGTGGCAAGTTGAAGGTAACAGGTTTGAGCCTGGCATTCTCTGGCTAGTAAGGCTCACGGGAATGGAGCGGGTGATGGGATTCGAACCCACGACGTCTTGCTTGGGAAGCAAGCACTCTTCCGCTGAGTTACACCCGCTTAGGCTAACTATATTATGCCCTGAGGTTAATTTCGTGTCAAGATAGCCTGAGATTGTCTATCAACCCCGAAACAAGCTATTTCGGGGCTTGATTTAGGCAAGGTAGGATGTGAATGGTAGGAAATAGTTTATCGCCGGCTTCTATTACCAATAATTTAGAGACTCGTTTTGTCGGACAAAGGGTTATCTACTATCCCAGCCTGGCTTCAACAATGGAGGTGGCGAAACAAGAGGCTCTAAAGGGAGCAGCCGAAGGAACGGTTATCATTGCTGATGAGCAAACTGCGGGGAAGGGTCGAATAAAGCGTGTTTGGCTATCACCTAAGGGTAGTATTGCTTTGTCGGTTATTCTCTACCCTAGCGTGGCTTACCTGCCTTCCCTTATTATGCTAGCTTCTCTAGCTGTGATTCATAGCATTGAGGCAGTCACTGGCTTGAAGTCGCAGGTCAAGTGGCCTAATGATGTTCTCATTAACGGGAAGAAAGTGTGTGGGGTTTTAATTGAAAGCAATGTGCGGGGAGACATAGTGGACTACGCTATAATAGGTATTGGGGTAAATGTTAACCTCAGGCTTTATGATTTTCCCGAGATTCAACCCACCGCTACCAGTCTTTCCGACGAGCTGGGAAGAGATGTGTCACGCTTAGATGTAATACGGTGCCTGCTAGTTGAGATAGAAAGGTTATATCTGGCTTTGCCGGCTGGAGGCTCTATTTACGAAGAGTGGCGGGATAGTTTGGTGACGCTGGGTAGAAGGGTTCAGGTAAAGTCAGGCGAAACTATATATGAAGGCATTGCTGAATCAGTAGCCAGGGATGGCAGCCTTCTATTGCGCCATTCAGATGGCAGCCTATCTAAAATTATAGCCGGAGATGTTACCCTTCGTGACTAAATAAAATACCTCCGCCTCACCCCTGTGTTCCCCTCTCCTTGGCAAGGAGAGGGTAGGGGGCAAAGCCTTTCCCAGGCAACACTGCCCCCCTGCTACCCCTTAATAAATAGTCTCAATATTGTTCCCAGTTATTTGGTAGTCTCTCCTTGCTGCCCGCTACCACCCAGGCGGGTAAAGGCCTCAAAAATGTTTATGGGCAGGGGGAAGATTATAGTACTATTTTTCTCTGAAGCTATCTCGGTCAGCGTTTGTAGATAGCGAAGTTGCAGTGTGGTTGGCTCCCTACCAATAACAGTTCCGGCTTGAGCCAACCTTTCTGAAGCCTGAAACTCTCCATCGGCGTGGATGATTTTGGCTCGTCTCGTCCTTTCTGCCTCAGCCTGAGCCGCCATAGAGCGCTTCATCTCTTCAGTGAGTTCAACCTCCTTAATCTCCACCACACTGACCTTCACTCCCCACGGGTCGGTATGCTCGTCAATTATCCTCTGCAGCATTTGATTAAGTTTTTCTCTTCCTGTCAGTAGTTCATCAAGCTCGGATTGCCCCAATACATTCCGCAGCGTTGTCTGTGATATCTGTGAGGTGGCTCTGATGTGGTCTAAAACCTTAACCACAGAGTCCTCAGGGGTAACCACCCTGAAGAATACCACCGCATTCACCCTGACGGTAACATTATCCTTGGTGATTACCTCCTGCGATGGGACATCCATAGTTAACACCCGCAGGTCAACCTTCACCATCCGGTCAACGAAGGGAATGATGAGAAAGAAGCCGGGACCCCTCTGTCCCACCAGCCGCCCCAGGCGGAAAAGAACCCCTCTCTCATACTCAGGGACAATCTTAACTGACATTGGAAGAAGTATGAGCAGTCCTAAAACAATTATACCGATAATAATTGGACTCATTATGTTTACCTCCTTTATTCTTTCTTGATTACCCTTAGTTTTAAGCCATCAACCTTGGTTATAGTCACCTCCTCACCGGGTTCCACCCGACCCTTCTCTGATATTGCCGTCCAGCGTTCGCCCTGAATGAAGACTATTCCTTTGGGTTCCAGGGCTATCTTGACCTCGGCCGTCTTTCCTACCAGCTCTTCTCTACCTGCCAATACCTGGTGGTGGTGGGCTCGAATTCCCCAAATAATTGAGACGGCAAGGAAAGCAACAATACCAATTACAACTATGGCAATCAGCCACGGGTTTATTTGAAACAATGGAACCCCCTACTCACAATTAAACTCACTTATTTACCTCCTTTATTCTTTTTGGTTACATATAGGGTTAAGCCATCAACCCTGGTTATAATCACCTCCTCCCCGGGTTCTACCCGGCCCTTTCCTGATACCGCTGTCCAGCGTTCACCCTTGAAAAAAACGGTTCCCTCGGGAGCCAGGCCTACCTTGACTACGGCAGTTTTTCCTATCAGCTCTTCCCTGCCTGTCCTTGCTTGCCTTCGGTGGGCTCTTATAACGCGACTAACCACGAAAGCAAACAGGGCAGCAATAAAAATTACAACCCCACCAATCAGCCACGGGTCTATTTGAAACAATGGACCCCCCTTGAATAAGATTAAGGAGCCAATAACTAGTGAAGTTATACCCCCTGCCTGATGCCACCGACTATACCTGGGAAAATAAGCCCGGGATTGGTGATTTCAACCATTATGCCGAGCATAGCCAGGCTTAGTAGTAGATAGGCAATATTGGGGTCACTGATAGCATAGAGGAAACCTTCAACCCAACTCATCTTGACAGGATTAACCGTAGCCCCTTGAGTGTGTAGAGTGACCACGCTACCATCTAGCATAGTTACCTGTCTACCATCAAGCTGAGAGATGAGGCTTTCAAGGTCAGGGGCAACCATATCAATGACATTGAGTTCCAGAGCCTCCTGCTCGGTGGCGGAAACGGCTTCTCTAACCGCTCTTTCTGCCCATTCCATGTTACGCCCATGAGCACCGGCAATACTTCTTATATAGGCGGCGGCGTCATTGACAATCTTTTCCTTCATGGTTTCTGACATTGCTGCTTCACCCTCGGCACCCATTGCCACCGGGCTAGCGGCACCGATGGCAGTATTTGGTGCCATGACAGCTACATGGGCAGCCATAGTAATGAATACCCCAGCCGAAGCAGCCCGAGCCCCTGAGGGAGAGACATACACCACTACGGGAACCTGAGCATTAACAATGTCTTTGATAATGTCACGCATGGAGGTATCTAAACCACCGGGTGTGTCCATCTGGATAATACAAGCTATAGCATTATTATCTTCGGCGTGGTCAATCCCACGCTTAATATAATCAACAAGGACAGGGGTAATGGTTCCCTTGACATGAAGCACATCAATCGTGGGCGCAGCCGCCTGAGCTCCAACAGCTATAAAGGCGGTAATTAATATGCCCACTAGTAACAGAATGCGAATGATTTTTGGCATAATCAACCTTCCTGGCAGGTAATGTAAATTATATATTGATTATAGTCTTATTGCAAATAAAATGGGGGGATTTTTTAATTAACCTCATGCCCTTAGCTTTTTGCTTAGTAACCCCATCCTCTTTGTTAAGGGGAGAGGAAGGCAATTTGTTTAGAGGGGCTACACTCCCCCTTCCCTTATTAGCTGATAATTTTCTTGACAATGCCTTATCGCAGTAGTAAAATATTTATACAGTGCCTAGCTTGCGAATGGAACAAATACAATCCCTACAAATGCGGCAGGAACTAAGCCAAATCCTCCTGTCCACCAGAGATTTCCCGGAACCGATATTTCTTCCAGTTTTTATCAACTTAGAGAAGAGGTGGTAGCCGATAGAGGCTCTATAGATGTTGAATCCCTTTTGCTGAACAAGGAGCAAATCGTCGGTCAAATACAGAAACTGGGACTGGAGGAATTCAAACGGTATTTCTTATTCCCTGAATCGGGGATGACCCTTGAAGAAATTGCCAGAGAGTGCGACTTGGGGGTCTTAGAGGTTCAGAAGATAAATAACCTTATTGATGACCTCTCTATTATGAGTGAGTTTTATTATCCCTCCAATGTCACCTCAAGCGGCATTGGCTACTCCAAGGTCGCCTCAGTGGAGAAGGACGAGAGGGGCTTTATTATCGGCTACTTCTCAGCTTCCCTCGCCCGAGGTCAATACTCAATTGATTATGAAAGATTTGAGGAGTTAAAAGCGGCTGGTGTGCTTACTGAAGCTGAAGGCAAGGAAGCCAGGCAGTTATTCAGGAAGCTGGAACTAATTAATAGCCGTAAGGACACGCTAACTCAAATACTGCAAAATATTATTGACAAGCAGGCACTTTATCTAGAGTCTGGCGATTTGAAGTCTCTTTTACCCTTCAGTCAAAAGGAGCTAGCCAAAGAGACTGGGCTTGCTCCCAGCTCAGTAAGTCGCGCTATCAGAAGCAAAAGCATAAACGCCCCCTGGGGGGGGGAAGAAATTCCCCTTGAAAACTTCTTCCCCAGACCGAAGAGGTTTAGGAAGGAACTGCTCAGGCAGCTCCTTGAAACTGACAACGAGTTTTCCTCTGACGAGGCAATCCGGACCAAGCTCTGGGAGAAATTTGGAGTGGCAATCTCCCGGCGCTCGGTAGCAAACTTGAGGAAAGAACTTAAATTTCCGGCACCTCAGGGAAAACGACATCCTGTCGGGGGTAGGCAGATAAGATGAGTATAGTTTACACCGAGCGAGAAAAGTGTAAAGGGTGCTATGCCTGTATCCGTTGTTGTCCCTGCAAGGCAATCAAGGTAGAGGAGGGCTTAGCTCAGGTGATAAAGGAACGCTGCATCGCCTGCGGCACCTGCCTTCAGGTGTGCGCCACAGGGGCAAAGCGGGTGGAGAGCGACACAGGGCTGGTTTGGCAACTCCTGGGGCAATATCCCCCGGTGATTGCTATCCTTTCCTCCTCCTTCCCAGCCGCCCTGCCTGAGGTTCGCCCAGGACAGCTTGTAACCGCCCTAAAAAGACTGGGCTTCAGCGAGATTATGGAGGACTCCTTCGGTGCCGAGCTCGTCGGCCGAGAATATGCCTACCTTATACGTGAAAATAAAGGTAAACCTATCCTCTCGTCTAACTGCCCGGCAGTAGTAACTTACATTGCGAAATACCATCCCCGGCTAATCAGCAATCTGGCACCCATTGTTTCACCCACCATTGCTTCGGCTAGAGTGATTAAGTGGCAGTATAATCCAGAGGCTAAGGCAGTCTTTATTGGCCCCTGCGTTGCCAAGAAAGCCGAGGCTAAGGATGAGAAGGCTGGCGGGGTAGTGGATGCCGTCTTGACCTTTGCTGAGATTAAGGAGATGTTCGCCGCCAAGGGGATTACCCCTGAATCTGAAAAAGAAGAGCAATTCTCAGGCCCTAAGCCCAATTTGGGTCGTCTGTTCGCCATATCAGGAGGGTTACTTAAAGTAACGGGATTCTCCGACGACATTCTAGAAAACGAGGTCATCAGCGCCCATGGTAGGGATTATGTGGTCAAAATCCTTCGAGAATTTGCTCAAGGCGATATCACTGCCAGATTTGTCAACCTATACTTCTGCCACGGCTGCATTGATGGACCGGTTATCGATAATGAGCTAAGTGGCTTTAGGCGCAAGGAACTCGTTGCCAAATATACTGCGAGTATGGCAGACCCGCCTCAAACCGAGAGGGACATTCAGCAATACGCTGGAATTGACCTCAGTCGTAGATTTGCCACTCAAAGTGTTGGACTAGCTACTCCCAGCGATAAAGATGTGCAAAGTGTCTTGAGACAGATGAATAGGGCAAACCCTGAAGACCAGTTCAACTGTGGTGCCTGTGGCTATAGCTCCTGTTGGGAACTGGCAGTTGCTGTCTGTCAGGGCTTAGCTGAGGTTGATATGTGTTGGCCGTACGTACTTAAGAAGTTGAGGGCTACCCAAGAAGACCTGATTCAAGCTGAGAAACTGACCTCTTTAGGTCAGATGGCAGCCTCTATTGCCCACGAGGTTAATAATCCCCTGACTGGTGTCCTCGTCTATACTCAATTGCTCACCAAAAAGGTAAACAGCGACAAACTCTCCAAAGAGGTTGCCCTTGACTACCTATCAAAAATGGAAACAGAAACCACTCGCAGCACCAGGTTAATCCGAAACCTCTTGGATTTCGCCCGACAGTCGCCCCCAACCCTTAGAGAGGTGAACCTTAACGATGTCATTAACCGGGCACTCGACCTCGCTGTTCACTCGGCTGAGCTACAGAATATCCAAGTGATAAAAGAACTTAACCCTTCCCTGCCTAAGCTCATGGCTGATTTTGACCAGCTTCAGCAGATTTGCACCAACCTAATTCTGAATGCTATTCAGGCAATGCCTGAGGGGGGGAGTCT
>JABUBO010000871.1_pt1 | contig 10015 bp, 10 predicted proteins | sample 7240361 | NCBI WGS metagenome assembly JABUBO01 (sample SAMN07256346, study PRJNA390944) | subsurface metagenome | isolation source: Methane hydrate marine sediment | place: Pacific Ocean: Eastern North Pacific, ODP site
AAATTGAACATTACCTTTTTTAAATAATCTAGGTTGGGAACTTTCAAGCATAAGGCCAATACTCGCGTTATAATCTTTTATTTGTTCTAATTTATCATAACTAAGATATCCTACATTCGTGTGGGGTAAAAATTCTTTAGATAATAATAATTTGCAAATATATAACAGATAATCGAAAAATTGTTTAAATCCTCTGGATTTTAATCTTTTTTTAACTATTTGGAATTGATCTGGATGTTCTCCGGACATTATTAAAGCTTCCTTACAATTAAGTTGATGTGCTTTGGCCATTAACTTTTTAATTTTTTTTAAATCAAACAGTGTAATAATTTCATTTTGAGTTTTCATTCTATGATTGAAGTAGCAATAAGAGCAATTATTTATGCAATAATTTGATAATGGGATGGTGTAATTTTTTGAAAATGTTATAATATCTCTTTCATCATGTGGCAACTCATTTTTAATTTCTCTTACTTTTTTTCTTATTTCTCTTAGAGATAATTTTGCTAATCCATTTATTGCCTCTATAAAATTCACACCTATGCTTTTAAATAATGAAGTACTACATAATTATCTCTTTTCAAAACGTTTTGCAGGTTGAATTTAAAACCTTCAACTATTCGCTTTACTCCTAGACCATCAACGAGTGAAACAGCGTTTTTCCCTCCAACTATTATAGGAGCAATGAAAATTCTAATCTCGTCAACTAAACAATCTTTTATCATACTCCAATTGAGAGATCCTCCTCCTTCGAGTAAAATTTTTTTAATCCCATGCTGGTATAATTCTTCCATTAATTTTTTTAAATTAACCTGTTTTTCAGAACCTGTGTTGATAAATTTAATATTTCTCAGTTTAGCCTTTTCCATTTTTGGTTTTAGAGCATGATCTGTTATTGCGATTATTGTGGGATAAGTCTCTAGTTTATAACTTAATACTTTTGAAGTTAAAGGAATAGAAAAGGAACTATCAACAATAACCCGAATCAATTTTGTTGGTTCGTAAAATTTTATGTGTAATTTTGGATCATCTTTTAAGATCGTATTTTTTCCAACCATTACTGCATCATATTCGGTCCTAAGTTTATGAACTAGTTTCCAATCCTCTTCATCAGAAAATTCAGTATCACCAGTATATGTGGCAATTTTTCCATCAATACTCATAGCACAACTCAATAAAACATATGGTTTATTTTTCAAAAACTACTCTCCCTTTAATATATACTTTCTTAATATTAAAACTAGTCGTTCTATGAACAGTTAAATCTAATAAATTTTTATGGTTTATTGTAAAGAAGTTTGAATCCTTAAGATTTATTAAAAAAAAATCAGCAAATTTTCCTACTGAAATTGATCCTATCTCTTTATCTAATCTAAAATTTTTTGCAGCGTTAATAGTTACCATTTTTAGTAAATCTCTCGATTTTAAGACATAATTAGGATTCCTTATTTTTGAAACCTTATATAAATATCTCATTTCTTCAAATAAGTCTGGTCTAATTGCCATTATATTATCAGTACCAATAGAAATTTCTAATTTCATATCTAACATTTCTTTTAATGGAGGTATTCCCATCCCAAAATAACCATTACTTTGAGGGCAAATAACAATTTTTTTATTATGTTTTTTTATTTTTAATAAGTCTTGTTTATTAAAATGTGTCCCATGAATGAATACATCAATAAAATCTTCAGATAAAATGTTTTCGAGTATAATATTCTCCCTTTTAACCTCAGATATATGAGTTGCAATAATTTTATTAGTATGTGGTTTTTTATTTAAAATATTTTTAATGATATCTCTATCTATTTTTGAACTTGATGGAAAACCAATACCATCTGCGATGTTATAAATATCAAATACATCATCATTTTCATGCTGTCGACCTAATATCTTGAATTTAATTGGGGAATCTTTTAATGCCTTTTTTAATAATTTAATGCCTTTAATTCCAAATTCTCGAAAATCGATAAAAAATGTTATTCCATTAGATAACATTTCATTAACTGCTTCTCTAATACCTTTAATTATAAGATTTTCATCAGTATCTCTTAATAATTTGTATTTTAGACTATTAGGACCACTTACAACATCTTTAATTGGTTTATTTAAACCAAATTCTTTCCCAATACTGTCTGCAATATGAATATGACTGTTTATAAAGCCAGGAAGTAAAATTGTCTTACCTTTTCCTAAAGGATTTTTATTATTGATTTTCTCTGATTCATTAATTCCTTTAATTATGCCATTTTTTGATATTTCGATAATAACATTCTTTTTTAAATCTAAATCTTCACCAACTAAACAAAAATCAGAAAATATCTTTTTACTTACCATATTTAATGTTATTAAATTATTTTTAATTATAAATATTTAAAAGGAAAATAAAAAATTAAGTGATAATTATTTCTAATGAATTTCGAAAAGATTTACAAGATTCCTATTCTCCTTTAGACGTAGCTATTGATAAAGTTGGTATAATTGGACTCAGAAAAAAAATAGATATAGTAAAAGGCAATTACAAATACTCATTCTACCCAAAGATATCAGCTTTAATTAGTCTCCCGGCAAAACAAAGAGGTATTCATATGAGTAGAACTTCTGAAACAATTGAAGAAGTAATTAATGAAGTTATTTTTAAGCCCACTCCAACTATAGAAGTAGTCGCTGATCGGATTATAAAAAAATTATTAAAAAAGCATAAATACACTTTAAAAGTTCATGTGGAGCTTGAGGGCGATATAGTTATTCAAGTAAGAGAGACTGAGAAATATAATGTCCAAAAATCTTATTATATAAAAACTGTAGCTAATGGAATAAAACAAGATAATGGAGAAGTTAAATATAAATATTTCATTGGAGTTAGCGCCGTTGGTCTTAATGTATGTCCCTGTAGTATGGAGATGAGTAGAGAATTTGTAGAAGATTTTATTAAAGCAAGAAGAGATATTAAGATTTCAGAGAATGATTTAAAAAAGTTACTGAACATCCTTCCTGTTTCATCACACAATCAAAGAGCGAAAGGAACAATTACGGTTGAGATTGATAATGTAGATATAAACTCTATAGATATAATTGATTTGATAAATATAATTGAAAACTCTATGAGTGGTAAGATAAGTTCTGTCTTAAAACGACCTGAAGAAGCGGAATTGGTTCGAGTCGCTCATCTTAAACCTTTATTTGCAGAAGATGCCGTAAGAGAAATGGCTAAAAATTTTATTAAAAAAGATTTTATAAATTTAAAGGATAAGTTTAGTGTAAAATTTGAAATTACTAGTTTTGAAAGCATTCACTCCTATGATGTTTTTGCTGAACTGAATACAACAATAGGAGAATTAAAAAAAATCATTAAAGGTATAAAAAATTAGGGTCATTTTTAAAAAAGTAAAAAAAATTAATATTTATTTAAATTCATAAAAATATCTACCATGCTTCTCTTTAAATGCTTCTGCGACTTCATCAATTTCGGGTTGGATGAACTCATAGCCATCATTTAGCGTTTCATACGTAACAGGAATATTTCCTAAAACTTCACCGTCTACTTGACAAAGGAAGGGTTCATCTTCAGGATTTAACATCTCTATTCTAACTTTCTTACTCTCAAACTCATATATATCAGGGCGCGGAATGTGCGAGGCTGAATACATCTTTTTGAAATTTCTTAATAGAACTAGTTTACTAAGATTACAAACATTGATATAGAATAAACCATCATTAACCCGAGCTTTCGCACACATATACATCCCTCCTCCATAAGATGGACCGTTTCCAACTGCAATAAGGGTAGATTCACCTTCATATTTATCATTATCCATTATAACTTTGATTTCTCTGTTTTTCCAACGAATAAGTGTCTTTAACACAGCAACTACATAATTCTTTTTTTTACTTTCATTAGCTCGCCTTGCAGCTTCAGCATCAAATCCCTGACTTCCGATTCCTATAAAGTAACGTTTAACTCCCTCATCAGTAATTGCCAAACCGATATCAACTTTTCCAGTATGGCCTTCAGCAATTATTTCACATGCTCTTTTTATATCTGGTGGAATTCCTATTGCTCCAGGAATATCATTTCCACTTCCCATAGGAATAAATCCGCATAAAGATCCTGTGTTAGAAGTGATGACACCATTGAAGACTTCATTACATGTTCCATCACCGCCTGCACCTATAATACGGTACCCATCTTTTGCCAATTGTGTAGCCAATTCTATCGCGTGTCCAGCATACTCAGATTCAAATAATTTATATGAAACACCTAAATCATTGAGACATAGGCAAGCCTGATCAATATCTGCTTTTGATTTTCCACCCGCGCTAATTGGATTGTAAATTATTGCGTGGTCTGTCATTTTTATCACTTTTTTTATTTATCAATAATTAAAAAAACAAATCTTAACAAATCATTTATTTATTAAATATGAGATGAAGCTATATAATAGTTTTATTCAAGTGAAGTAAGTTAATATGACATCTATTGCTATTGAAGGGGATTTCATTGAAACTAAAAAAAAGGGTTTGATCTTTGATGTTAAAGGGTTGCTTCATCCTAAAGATAAAATTATTTGCTTTTTAAGATATTATCCCGATTCAAATGGAGATAGAATAAGAAATGATACAAGATATTCAAAAATTTATGATTTAGAACAGAGATACGAATTCTTGAGAAAAAATTATCCTGATTTCATTTTTTATTCTAATCAAACAAATATGGAATTACAAGGAGTAAACATTAAAGAAATTAAACAGATTTACAAACCCAAAAATTGCTATAAGGACTTAAAAAAAGCTGATAATTTAACGCAGAATCAACGAAAAGCTCTCGATTTTTGTGAAATTCTGATACACAATACTCAATTAACAAGTGATGATATTGGTATTACTGGTTCTATTATGGTTGAATTAGATAAAGAAAATTCCGACATAGATGTGATTATCTATGGGACAAAAATTTGTAAAAGAATACAAGAAAAATTAAAAAATTTTTTCGAAAATGAAAAGATACCAATCCGAAAATATAACTTAGAAGAATTCAAAAAGCATTACGAATTTAGGGCGGGCAGTTCTGGTATTTCTTTTGAAAATTTTATGAGAAGCGAAAAGCATAAATTACACCAAGGTAAATTCCAACAAACTGATTTCTTTATTAGATACATTAAGAGTCCTCAAGATTGGCCGGGAAAATTTTCTGATTACCTTTATAAAAATTATGGCAGAATAAAACTCAAAGCTGAAATTTTGGATTCTTCTGATTCAATTTTTACACCTTGTTCCTATAAAATTAAGCCTTTAAGATTATTAGAATTGGTACCCTTTTCGAATGAAATTGAATTAAGCCAAATTCATGAAATAAGTTCATTTAGAGGTCGCTTTTGTGAGCAAGCTATAGATCAAGAGAAGGTATATATAGAGGGAAAACTCGAGAAAGTATTATCTAAGAAGAAAAATGAATGTTTAAGAATCCTTTTAGGGGAACATCAAGAAGATAAAATGGTGTGTTGCAATAACACAAACTAACATTTTTTTAATTCTTTTTAATATTTATATTTGCTGTTGTCAAAATAAAAAAAAAGTTCTCTCCTAAAAATTTGTTTTTTAAGAGTTTCATTATTTACTTTTTTTTAAGTCAGTATTTTAAAAACAATTTTTTTTTGAAAAACTAATTTAGAAAAACGAAAAAACATTTGATTTCTGAAATTATTTATATATTCCGATTATTATATGTTATTTATGATAATTCAAGATAAAGCAATGATTGGCAAGAAAGGAGAAATCCTTCCAAAAAAGCCTTTGAGAGAAGCTGCCGGAATAAATCCCGGAGATCAAGTAATAATTGAAGCCTATCCAGGTAAATTAATTATAAATAAAATATATTCCGTTGAAGAGCTTTTAGAGATGCCAATAATCTCTAAGGGAACACCAGAGGAAATAGAAAAAGAAATTGAAAAAGAAGCTCAATTACAAGAGAAAATGACAAATGAAGAGCATTGATTCAATTGTTTTAGATACGACCTATATCCTTCCATTGTTTGGTATTAAAGTTATAAAATTACCAAAATTCAAAGAAGGTAGTAAAAAAATCTGGACAGAAGGATTAAATGAATTTAAAATTATACTTCCATCAGTGTGTTTAATAGAAGTAATGTATAAAATTTTAAGTGATTATAGAAAAACTAATGATCCTAAAATTCTGAATAGATATGTGACGGCAATTCCTTCCATTAGCACATCGCAGAATGTAAAAATATACGATCCATCCTTAAGTCAAATGGCGAGTCAAATAGCAGTAAATATAAAACTATCAGGACATTCTGATATAATGGATTGTTGGATTGCTGCGAGCGCAATTGTTTTAGATGCAATATTATTAACAGAAGATAAGGAATTAGAAAAAATCTTACTTTCAATCACCGATACTAAAGATATTAAAATTTGGTCATGGAAAAAATTAATTGAAAACATCTTAGAAGACTAAAAAAAAAGAAGAAATCAATAAGCGATAAAAAATAATTAAAAAAATAAACTAGGCATTTATCTCATCAGCCAAAATGGCATTTGTGAATACTCTACGCTTTATATTATCCACCGCATTTATATTGAACTTCAATTTATTAATGTAGTTATCAAAAAGATAATAATACACAAATGTTAAATTGAAATTAAGCAGTTTTTATATGTTCTGCCTCCTCTAAAACTAACTGTTCCCCGATTACCCCACAACTAATGCCCCCATTCTTGTTTATTACGGGGTCAGGAATAAATTTCTCTTGCTTGAGCAACCCGCTCACCGATACATGCTTGTCTAGCAGCTCTGATGACCAGAAATCAAGACCCTTAATATATATTACATGTTCCTCTGTGGTGATTATCACTCCCCCACCTTTAGCATCCTTAGCAGTGCCGATTAAGGTTATTTTTTGACCTATTAACTTTTCAATTTCCATTTTTAATTACCTTATTTCTCTACTTATTGAATAACACTCGATAATTTTGTAGCAATACTTAGAAATAATTTTTTATAGAGATTTATTTTTTAAATAAGAAGAAAAATCTAATAAAAAATATCATTTCTTAAGTATTAATTTATTGGAGAGCAAATAATTTTATTGAAAATAAAATGAAAAATATGGTTGATTATTAATTATAAAGATTTAATACAAATTTTAATAATATTTTTATAAAAAGGTGTTTAAAAAATGAATTTTGAGACTATTAAATTTGAATTACAAGAGGATGGAATTGGGATTTTAACACTAAATAGACCGGATAATCTAAATGCTATAAATTTTCAAATGGTGGAAGATTTACACAAGTTATATGACCATCTTATGATAAATCTTGATTGTCGTGTTGTTATATTAAAAGCAGCAGGTAGGGTATTTTGTGCAGGTTCGGATTTAAAAGATGGAAACATTTTAAGGTCTAAAAGAAAACCAGAACAGTATAAGAGATTTTATTATTTAGACGTCCCTGAAGTGATCAAGGGAAAGATGTATTACCAATGGCGCATAACTCAAATAGTTGTTAAAATGCGAAAAATAACACAACCAATCATCGCAATAATTCATGGACCAGCATCAGGCGGTGGATTTGCATTTACTATGGCATGTGATATTCGAATTGCAAGTGAAGGCGCAAGATTTAATAACGCTGCTATCAAATTGGGACTCTCTGGTGGGGATGTTGCGACTAGTTATTTCCTTCCACGACTTATTGGAATGTCAAGAGCCGCAGAAATATTGTATACAGGAAGAACAATAGATGCCAAAGAAGCTGAAAAAATTGGCTATATTCTTAAGTTAGTAGAGGAGGGTAAATTATTAGATGCTGCACTTGAATTAGCAAGAGACCTATTAAATAAGAGTCCATTAGGATTACGAATGACAAAACAAGTACTCAATTTATCCCTAGATTCGCCTAGTTTGGAAACAATGCTCCAATTAGAGAATAGCAGTCAAATTGTATGTTTCTCTTCAAAAGACCTTAATGAAGGTGCTACCGCTTTTCTCGAAAAACGAGAGCCAAAATATCCATTGCGCTAAAAAGAATTAAATCATCTAATTTTCCATTCTTTTTTTTGAATAGGAAGTATATCTAAAAAATTTAAAATTGATTTTAATTATAGAATATTAATTAAATCTTCTAAAATTAATAGTGAAAATTAAAAAATGACCGAAGAAAAATCATATATATAGGATATTACAACAACACCTCGATAAGATGCCTATTGGTCTCCCACCCACGAAATTGGGAGTGGAATTGCGATTATTAAAACATCTATTCACTACTCAAGAAGCAAAAATCGCAACTATGTTAAAATTCTCATGGTTCGATAAGATGGAACCATTAGAGATCATTTATGAACGTGTTAAAAATATTGGGATGTCTATCGAGGATTTAGAGCATATTTTGGATAATATAGCTAAGAAAGGAGCCATCATGTCTAAAAAAGGAAATGGGAAAAAAACATATTGCAATGCGTTGTTAATGGTTGGGATGTTTGAATTCCAAGTAAACAAACTTACAAAACAATTTTTTAAAGATATACACCAATATCTATTAGAAGCATGTGCAGTGGAGATTTTCAAAACCAAAATAAATCAGCTCCGAACTATTCCAATTGAACAAAGCATTACCCCCGAACATCATGTAGCAAGTTTCAATGACATATTACAAATTATTAAAGATACTCAAGATCCGTTCATGGTGACTAACTGTATTTGTCGTCAAGGTATGGATCTTATCGGAAGACCTTGTAAGATGACTGATCGAAGAGAATTATGTGTTGCGTTTGGAGATTCAGCTCAACTTTACATAGATCAAGGATGGGGCTGCTCTATTAGTAAAGAAGAAGTGCTTAAGATCATACGAAAAAATGAGGAAGATGGGTTAGTCCTTCAGCCAGCTAATGCACAGAAGCCAGACTTTCTCTGCAGTTGTTGTGGATGTTGCTGCGAACTATTGAGTGGATTAAGAATTATGCCTCGACCCGTAGAATTTATTTCAACCAATTATTATGCTAAAGTGGATCCGGAATTATGTACAGGATGCGAAACTTGTGTTGAGCGCTGTCAGCTAAATGCTCTGAAGATTGAAAACGATATCTCTGCTGTAAATTGTAATAAATGCGTCGGTTGCGGAAATTGTGTTCAAGTTTGCCCATCAGAAGCCATCCAGCTCATTAAAAAGGAAAAAGAAACAATTCCACCTAAAACTCTACAAGATCTCTTTATGAACATTATGGAGAAAAAATCAAAAATCAATAAAAAGTGATTACATAGAAAAATAAGGCGAGTAAGAAGAGCAACAAGTTAATTCTCAAATTTTCTATAATTTTAAGAAGTTTTTTCTGTTTTTATCATTATTCATATATTCTAAAGGCAGTAATTAAGAAAAAATAATATTAAAAAAATGGTTTAAACATAATCAACTTCAAAAGATGTTCTAGGTAAGACTTCTGCACCTTTACTTGTAACAAGGGTAGGAGATTCCAACCGCAATCCTCCAATCTTTGGATTATTAAATACAACAGCGGCAACCTCAACCATACCTTCCTCAAAAACCATAGGTCCCCATTCTTTTCCAGGTACAACAACTGGCCAACTTTCTGAGCCGATGCATCCGAGGCCATGTCCCAAACCAAAGAATAAGTCATTTCCGAATCCATCCTTCTCAGCAACCTTTCGAACTGCTTGATAGCATTCATCAAATGTATTACCTGGATACATATTGTCTATAAGCGTGTAGCAAAGTTGCTCATATACGTCATTAAATGCTTTTAATTCCGGAGGGTATTTCCCAAGAACATAATTATGACTTAAATCACCGAGATAACAACCATATTCACTATGTAAGTCAACTAACAGTGATTCACCTTTTTTCACCTCCTTATTCGTTGCCGGGGTGCATCCGCCCATTATGTAGGCAGCACGATACCCTGAACCGATTTCCTCACCCCCAGTAAATGTCCATTCCCAATTACTCCCCGCTTTTCTCATTGCAAGAGTTCCAA
>JABUBO010000872.1_pt1 | contig 10015 bp, 10 predicted proteins | sample 7240361 | NCBI WGS metagenome assembly JABUBO01 (sample SAMN07256346, study PRJNA390944) | subsurface metagenome | isolation source: Methane hydrate marine sediment | place: Pacific Ocean: Eastern North Pacific, ODP site
CCTTGCTTGCTTCTCAGAAGCAAGCTCGGTAGCTAAGCGTGCTATTTCCTCTGCTTCCAGAAAGGCACTAACCTCCTTCCATATTATACCACTTATGGCAACATTTGACCAAGGTCATCTCGCCATGTCTATTTCGAAAACAATGTACCCTGTATTAGAACTCTACTGCAATACAACTCCACTTGCAAATTTGGGGTAAAACTTCTCAGTTTGAAATATATCTGCTATAATTAAAATGAGGATAAAGATATGCAAGCAAAATGGCGGCATAGAAGTGTCTTTTACCTACTACTTTTGGTAGTGATAGTGGCTTTGGTAATTGTTCTCACACCCCGTGAAAAGCCTGAGTCAGTAAGCCTGCCTGATTTTATCGAGGGAGCCAAGCCACAGCTCGGCACTATTGGATACTGGCAAGAAGGGGAGAAGCTCATTGGCTTGAAGGATATGGAAGTTATATGTTGGATTCCATACGCAGAAACTACCGATGACCTGAGTAAACTTCTTAAAGAAAAAGGTATAAATGTCAATGCAGTGGTGCTGCAGCCTGACTTTGATGGTAGTACACTGGAGCACGATGGTAAGCTTGGTGACGAGCACAAAGTAGATCTCGATGCATTTACGCTCAAAGCCACTACACAAATTGACACTATTCTGCAAGACGGTGATAACCTTATAGGCTTAAAAGAGGACGAAATAAAAATTAAAACGGCATTTGGAGGTAGTACCTATGAGCTGCGCACTTACCTGGTAGAGGAAGGAATAATACTGGGGGCGGAAGGAATAAAAATCGACGTTAAACCCACTGGCTTTGATTGGGGGACGATAGCACTAACAGTCATTCTACCCATTGTGCTGCTTGGGGTATTATTCTACTTCTTATTCTTTCGTGCTGCCCGTGGCGCTGGCACACAAGCCTTTAATTTCAGCAAAAGCCGTGCCCGATTAACTCTTGACAAGAGGCCCGATGTAACTTTCGCCGATGTCGCTGGAACAGATGAGGCAAAAGAAGAGGTTCAAGAAGTAGTGGAATTCCTCAAGTCCCCCCAGAAATTCCAGACACTGGGGGGACGCATACCTCGAGGAGTGCTCTTGGTAGGGCCACCAGGAACAGGTAAGACTTTACTAGCCAAAGCTATAGCTGGAGAGGCCAAGGTGCCTTTTTTCTCTATTAGTGGCAGCGAATTTGTGGAGATGTTTGTGGGTGTGGGTGCTGCCAGGGTCAGAGACCTGTTTGAGCAAGCCAAGCGTAATGCACCATGCCTTATATTTATTGATGAAATCGATGCTGTTGGCCGACACCGTGGTGCTGGCTTAGGTGGAGGGCACGATGAGAGGGAGCAGACCCTGAATCAAATTCTGGCTGAGATGGATGGCTTCGATACCAGTACCAACGTCATCGTCATGGCCGCCACCAATCGTCCCGACATCCTCGACCCAGCCCTCCTCCGCCCTGGTCGTTTTGACCGCCACATTGTCATCGACCTACCCGATATGAAAGGCCGCAAGGCTATTCTAGAGGTGCATGCTAAGGGCAAGCCGCTGGCCAAAGGAGTCAACCTTGAAACGGTAGCTAAGGAAACGCCGGGGTTCAGCGGCGCTGACCTTGCTAACTTAATCAATGAAGCGGCCATCCTGGCTGCGCGGCGCAACCGTGGAGATATCACATTAAAGGAGCTTGAAGATGCTGCCGACCGCACTATAGCTGGACCGGAAAAGAAAAGCCGTATAATAAGTCCTAAAGAAAAGGAAATGATTGCTTACCACGAAAGTGGACATGCCTTGACCGCCAGGATGTTGCCTAATGCCGACCCTGCGCATAAGATTTCTATTGTCGCCCGGGGGATGCTGGGGGGCTGGACACGGTTCCTGCCATCCGAAGACCGCCATTTATGGACTAAGTCTCAGTTTGATGATAGATTGGCAGTAAGCTTGGGCGGACGTGTTGCTGAGGAAATTAACTTCGGGGAAATAACTACCGGTGCCCAAAACGACTTAGAGCAAGCGACTAAGCTAGCTAGAAAAATGGTCACCGAGTATGGCATGAGTGAGAAATTGGGCCCGCGGACCTTTGGTCAAAGGCAGGAGCTCGTCTTTCTGGGTCGTGAGATAAGCGAACAGAGGGATTACAGCGATAAGACAGCCCAGGAAATCGATGAAGAAGTGCATAATATTATCCAGCGGGCCTACAAAACCACCAAGAAAATTCTGACCGCGAACAAAGAAAAACTAAAACTGCTAGCTGAAGAGCTTATAGCTCATGAAACTCTGGATGAACCTGAGCTCGACAAAATATTTGAAGGCTTAGCACCCCAGTCAGCCCCCAGCTAAATCAAAAAGCAAAGGTCAAGTCAAGATTCATTTTTTTTGATTTTCTTTCAGGGAGCCAAGCTGGCTACTTTCTTTGGCGACAATATCTTCATCTAGCTTGACAAATAGCGGTTGGGGCTGGCGGAGTTTCTGCCCCGGAGGTAAAAACTGAACTTTCCAACCTGCTTCCTTCACACTACCACCAAATCCAAGGAAGGAATGAAGCTTTTCGGAGCTGAAGGGGAGGAAGGGACAAAAAACAGTTTTCAATGCTGCCAGCACAGAGAGGACTGTATAGACGGATTTAGCCGTCTCGATTTTATCGGGATTTCGCTCCGTTTTAATCGTTTTCCACGGAGCCTGTTCATCAAGATAACGATTAGCTTCTTGGGCTAGAGACATAGCCTCCTTGACCGCCCCTTTAAATTCACAGCGATAAAGCAACTTACCCACACCGTCTAACGTAACTTCAGCCTCATGAAGCAAGCCCTGGCTGCGTTCATCCAGTTCACCAGGTGCAGGCACGCCTCCATCGAAATTGCGATAAGCAAAGGTGAGAACACGATGAGCTAAATTACCATAAGTGGCTACCAGTTCATTATTATTACGACGAAGGAATTCACGCCAGGAGAAATTGCTGTCCCCGGCCTCAGGCATATTCACCGCCAGGGTATACCTCAGAGCATCTGGGGCGTAGCGTTCCAGGTAATCATGCAGCCAGATCGCCCAACCACGGCTAGTAGAAAGCTTCCTGCCTTCGATAGTCAAAAATTCGTTGGCTGGAACATCATAAGGAAGATTCAGACTACCATAACCCATCAACATCGCTGGCCAAATAAGAGTATGGAAAAAGATATTATCCTTACCGATGAAATAAAAACTCTTGGCACCGTCGCGCCAGAAAGCCTGCCAGGCGGTATCATCTCCATGTAATTTTGCCCATTCCTTGCTTGCTGATAAATAACCAATGACTGCCTCAAACCATACATAAATGCGTTTACACTCGAAGCCAGATTGTGGTACAGTTATTCCCCAATCCAAATCACGAGTAATTGCCCTGTCTCTTAATCCCTCGTTCAGAAATTTCCACGTGCTGCCTAGTACATTACGCCGCCAATGAGTTTGCTCTTTTATCCAGGCAGCCAATTTGTCCTGAAAAGAAGAGAGGCGCAAAAAGAAATGTTCCGAAGACTCAAAGCGCGGTGGAGTGGAACAAAGGTGGCAGTGAAGTTCCTTAAGTTCCACTGGACTCAAGGGCTTGCCACACTCATCACATTCATCACCTCTTGCCTTAGTGAAGCCACAATAAGGACAAGTACCTTCCACATAGCGGTCGGGAAGGAAACGCTGGCATTTAGGGCAATAAGCTTGCAGCATCTTGTCTTTGTAAATGTAGCCCTTATTGAGCAAAGTGAGAAATATATCATGAGTAACTTGAGTGTGATTGGGAGTGCCAGTAGTTGTAAATAAATCGAAAGAGATGCCCAATTTTTTCCAGCACTCGATAAATTGTTGATGGTATTTGGCTACTATTTCTTGCGGCGTGGTGGATTCTTGCTCAGCACGAATTGTAATCGGCGCTCCGTGTTGATCACTACCCGAAACCATCAACACCTCATTGCCCTTAAGGCGATGATAGCGGGCAAAAATATCGGCTGGCAGATAAGCACCGGCGACATGTCCTAAATGCAGAGGACCATTTGCGTAAGGCCAAGCAACACCGATAAAAATGCGCTCGCTCAAAGTTTCTCCCTAAAAGTTACTCTATTGCAAATCATTGATTATCCTGTGTCATTGCCATGAGTCGAAGCCCTGAATATGACGATTGCCAACGTTTATTTCTCGGAGAGAAAGGTGATTATTTGCTCTACTTTCGTCGTTTTGTATGTAATATAACCACGGCTCAGGCAGCAATCAACACAAAGACGTTGCTTTTCGTCTCCTTCCTCATCAATTAAAAGATAGCGCTCTCCATATTTAAGAGGGCGATGACAACCATCACATTCCACCTTTCCAATAGCAATACAACCACGGCGCATTTTAGCTCCTTTCTTGAAATTTCAACCAGGCTCGAGTCTTGCCTTCAATGACGAGACTAAACTCCCCTCTGGGTTCGGCAAAATGCTCCCCAGCCTGACTCATTCTACCCCGGAAAATCTCTTCGTGAACTTTGGTAAGCTCACGGCATACACATAATCTTCTGTCTCCTAGAATTTCTTCAATCTCATTCAATACCTCTGTGAGGCGATGTCGTGTCTCAAAAGCCACTATAGTTCTTCGCTCCTCAGCTATTGAATTGAGAAGACGCTGCCTTTGTCCTTTACGGCGAGGCAGAAATCCAACGTAAACAAATTGGTCGGTCGGCAACCCAGAAACCACTAAAGCGGTAATCACTGCTGAAGCACCGGGAACAGGTACCACAGAAATTCCACGCTCAATAGCAGAAACGATAAGCTCGTAACCAGGATCACTCAGCCCCGGCATGCCAGCTTCCGAAACGAGAGCTAGGTCTTCTTTCTCGAGATAATCCAATATATAATCAAGTTTAGCTCTTTTACTATGCTCATGATAACTGGTCAAAGGAGTTTTTATATCATAGGCGGTAAGCAAACGGCGCGTAGTACGGGTATCCTCAGCAGCAATAAGCTTCACCTCCCGCAAAAGGCGTAAGGCACGCAGAGAAATATCCTCCAGATTGCCAATAGGAGTAGCAATGACATAAAGAGCAGGCACGACCTGCAATTATACTTAATTGCCATAATTTTATCTACAGATTTACTTGCCTTCAGAGCACTTGAATACACTATCGTTCCAAGTCATTCGCTTTATGTCATTCTAAGACCCTTTGCTAGTGTTCGGGAGGAGTGGGCAATAAGAAATCCCTTAAACATGCCTTGACTTTAGGATGCCATGCTTGTATAGTTTGTGCCAATTTCTATCAGGTAAAGTAAAATGTCTCACTTCAAACTCAAAGAGATGGAGCGTGCTTATGGATTTGATGAAGTTGCACTTGTCCCTGGGGACGTGACCATCAATCCTGACCAAACCAACATAGATTTTACCGTAGGGGATAATATCTTGACCATCCCTATTCTCGCCTCAGCTATGGATGCTATTGTTGACCCTGCCTTTGCTACTAAGTTTAACAAGCTTGGTGGGCTGGCGGTCCTGAATCTAGAAGGTGTACAGACAAGGTATGAAAACCCCGAGGAGGTCTTAAACCAAATTACCCAAACTCCCGAGACAGAGGTTACTTCTCTGCTTCAAAAAATTTACTCTAAGCCTATCAAGGAAAAGCTCGTTAGTCAACGTATTGGAGCAATAAAACAGGCTGGGACTATCTGTGCCGTATCTGTAACTCCAGCCAACACGAAATGGCTAGCTCCCATAGCCAAAGATGCCGGTGTGGATATACTCGTGGTGCAATCTACCGTCACCACAGCCAGGCATATCTCCAAGAGCTATCGGGGACTTATCCTGCCTGAACTATGCCAGCAAATGTCCTTGCCTGTCATAGTGGGTAATTGTTGTAGCTACAGTGCAGCATTAGAACTAATGAGAACGGGGATCGATGGTATCTTAGTCGGAGTGGGACCTGGAGCTGCCTGTACTACCAGGGAAGTTATTGGCGTTGGAGTACCTCAGATAACCGCCACTCTAAATTGTGCTGCTGCCAGAGAAACATACCTCCAGGAAAGTGGCAAATACGTGGTAGTGATAACCGATGGAGGTATTCGTACCGGCGGTGACTTATGCAAAGCATTCGCCGCAGGCGCCGACGCTATAATGATTGGTTCGCCTCTAGCTCAAGCCGCAGAGGCGCCAGGAAAAGGCTATCACTGGGGCATGTCTCACTCCCATCCAGCATTACCTAGAGGGACACGTGTTAGAGTTGGCACTACCGCACCATTAGAGCAAATTCTCTTCGGTCCTACTTCCGTCACCGACGGCACTCAAAACCTAGTTGGTGCTCTACACACTAGCATGGGAGTATGCAGCGCTCGAACCATCAAAGAAATGTCTAAAGTTAAGATGATTATTGCCCCGTCTATAAAGACCGAAGGGAAATACTTGCAGGCAATCCAGAACACCCCTTGAGTTTATAGAAACGCATAAAGGCAAAACCAGACACCAAAGCCAGCTAGAACCAAAGCACAAACGCCGAATACAGCTCTTTGTACCTTCTGTGTCCACCATCGCCTTGACCCGAATGTGCCTATGGAGAGGAATTCACTCCAGACTAAATCACAAGGCAAATGCACTACAGCAAGCAAAATAACACCGACAAGCCCGAACCTGGCAGCACCGGTTATTAGAACCGCACCCACAGTCGCCCACCACATATAAAAGGCGGGGTTAGTTCCTGTAATCACAATGCCCGTCACTAAAGAACTAGCTGGCAGACCACCCACTGCACCAAACGTCTTATGGGTAGCTCGAAACATTCGAAAGCCTAGGTAGAGCAGCATCAAGCCACCAGCAAGATAGATACCCATTTTCACCTGGGGAGAGTCGATAAAATGTTCGAATCCAAAATAAATTACAGCATAAATTACGGCTATGATTGGTACTTCAACGACAGCATGTCCTGCTGCAATCCAGGCACCAGCGTGTTTGTCACTGTAACCCTTGGCTATGGTAGCAGCAGTCATCGGTCCGGGTAGCATAACGCCCGTGAGAGAAATTCCCGCTGCTGATAATAAAAATAGGCCCAGGCTTGTTTCCATGGCTTACTTTGGGTAGAACTGGAGTAATGGTTTAGCTTTTCCACAAATTCGATCTTACAATCAGGGGGTTCTCATTCACTATCTCCCCTCCCCTTTTTAAGATTAAGAGAGGGAATTTGGGGAAAACTGTCCTATTACAAACCAAATTCGGTCTAAATTTCCTCTTCATCCTCATCTTCCTCCGTAGCCACAAATCCACCATAATGAGGAAGCATCACACCTACTTTGGCTCGGCGACCTCTACCTCCTCTGGGCAGACCGCCAATCGTTTTCTTCAGTTCTGCCAGAGTCTCAACCGATTGCGCTGAAGAGACAACCACTCCATCTAACCCAGCCTGCCATAAATCAGTAAGCTCGGCTTTCGTGACTGAAGAGGGTAAAGCCATCACAATCGGCTTCTCTAAGAGTTCGACGAATCTTCGACAAAAGAGCAGATGCTCCACAGCAACAAAATCATCTTTGCCTCCACTACTGATGAGCACACCATCTACTTCAATGCCATTAATGGCTCTTGCAAAACCCTGGTCTAATGAAGGTTCTATCATCAAAATTTTGCCAACCTCTTCTTTGTGCAAAATTGCTGCAGCTACCTTAACGTCAAAAACCACAAAGTCACACCCTAAACCCACAAATTCATTTATCTTCTCTTCGTTTATGCCCTTCGCAAATACCCCCACCGGGATCTCGCCCGCAACTTTGACAATTTGCCTGACACTCCTGGCACTTAATCCCTGGTCCAATATCAACCAGGCATCGGCATTGACATCGGCCACAATTTTGGCTTCTTTGACCTGTGACCCCGACAATCCCACAACAAGCAACACAGCCGAGCTTTTTAGTTCAGAGACAGAGGGATGAAAACCTATAGGCGTGGTTGAAGATTTAGAAAGGCTCTGCAATTTATCTACGAATTTGCTCATATCACCCTCAGCCAGCGGTCGGATTCGAACCGACGACCGGCGGTTTACGAAACCGCTGCTCTACCCCTGAGCTACGCTGGCACACCCTCGTAATTATCTGTAATTTGCAGATATTTTGCAAGCATCGTCTGTGGCTACCTTTGATTCTAAAATCTTGGCAACACTTGGTTGCTTTCTTATACAGCCCGGGCACAATACCTGTCAGGTTGATGATTTTATGGCCGCTGTGTACAGCACTCTGGCAGCACTTTTCGCCAACATGAGAGATGGATAGATCTCGTGCATAGAGCTGTTGACTGCGGGCTTTTCCTGGGAACGTACGATTCGGTATAACTTGATCTGTACCGCAAGCTGGGAGTCAAAGTCAATCTGGTTACTGAGGTTAGGGAGCAAAATGCTGATTCGCGACACAACTAGCAACAATTATTCATAAACCTGCAGCATTCCTTTACTAACTTGGGATTCGAGTGATCACCATTGGCCTTAAGCAATAGCTGTTTGCACTCCCTTCAAAACACCCCCAACTATGACCTGATGAACCTTGGAAATATCAGCACTCCATCTTCACTCCAGCTCGGTCGTCATTGGCTCCATCCAAGCCATTGCCACAGCAATGTCCAACAACCAGGGCAATCACACCCACCAGAGCCACCAGCTTCATTACTTTAAACCTGCCCACTTGTCCTATTATATTTCACTACCGATTGCTTATTCCAGCCTTCGTGTACTACAGGCGGCATTTGCTTATGCAGCAGGATTCATGACGCGCCCGATGAAGAGAATAGCACCCGTCTCAATATCGCGAATCAGGAAGATGAAGGGGCGGTCTATGGTGACCTCCACAGGAGGTTCGGGTACTGCTGTTAGTTTAATAATCACTGAGGTGGCGGCAGCTGCCTCGGTGCCAGCTTCATCCACGGCAACAAATGCCTTGTGCACAACGTCTGATATGGACAACTCTTGATTACCAGTCATTCCGGAGAAATCCGCATCCCCAGAAAAGGCAATTGGCATGCCCATCCCGGCGAGGGTATCTTTCAGGCTGAATTCCGAGTCAAATTCAAACTGAGGCATCGTCAGGGTGACCCGAGTGTCTTGCAGATCATTTATGATGGCATCAACCTGCTGAGCCTGAAGTCCTTCTGCAAAAGCCTCGAACTGGCCTGCTTCAGGTAGGAAAATAACCATGGATAGTTCATCGCCATCATAGAGTAGCTCAACTGCCTGGTATCCTTCCCCCTTGGTGTAGCTGAATGACTCCGTCTGTTTCATCAACGGCACTATTACCTGCCCGCCGTCAAGCAGGTAGAATGGGCCATCTGCTGTCATCTTCTTATCGAAAGGGTTCTCCCAGGCAGCATTGAAGTAGATAGCATTGGTCAACACAAGGCGTGTCAGTGCATCAATCGCGCCTTGAGGGATAAGGTCTTCGATGCGGCCTTCCGTCTGGTCGCTGACCCAATCATTGATAGTGAGGCGGGACTTTTCCGTCTCCGTTATGAAGTCAAGTATTCTCAACCCGGCACCGTAGTTCTCGGCCAGGACATCAAGGAAGTCAGTGAGGAACTCATAGTCCTTTTGCCCCCATATGGCGTTGACAATGTTCAGCCTGAATCCTTCCCCGTCCTTGCCTTCGGCACCTTCACCTCTTTTAGCAAGTTCGGCATCGAGCCAGTTAAACGCCGGGTGCAGCTTCTCCTGTCCCAGCAGAAAGTGAAGGATATCGGCCATCTGCTGAGTGGTTTCGCCACTCGCCCCGGCATATGTCATCGCCAGCGCCACTGAGATGCTATAGGGAGAATAGAAGAGATTGCCCTCTTCCTCTCTAATCGCCTGATAAAGCTCAAAGGCGAAGGCGCTGTTTCCTTCAACCAGCAATGCCTGCTCACCCGTGCTGACATCCTACGAAGTTATCCGCTCTTTGTCTGATTTGAGCACCTCGCCTGCTGCAGGCTGAGCCATCTGAATAGAAGCTATCATCGGCAGCAGCAACACTATGACTAATATGGCTATCAATCTCCTATTCATCTCGTTCACCTCCTACAAGCATTTAAATTTTTT
>JABUBO010000874.1_pt1 | contig 10005 bp, 12 predicted proteins | sample 7240361 | NCBI WGS metagenome assembly JABUBO01 (sample SAMN07256346, study PRJNA390944) | subsurface metagenome | isolation source: Methane hydrate marine sediment | place: Pacific Ocean: Eastern North Pacific, ODP site
AGACCCAAGGATCGATGTCCTTTGGTGCGTGAACTTTTCGCCTCATGTGTACCACAGTATCATTTTTGTGTTCCACAATCTCACATAAACCAACCAGTCTATTTAATTACAGTGACATGCGATGCAACACTTAAAAAAACAACTCGTTGTAAGGGTTCGATCTAGAGAATACAATCTACTCAGGCGGGTCTGCTCTATGCGCGGTGAGGATCTGAGTGACTTCGTACGAAGGGCTGTATTAACAGAACTTGCAAAACTCTGCTATCTCAATAAAGAAGCCAAGAAGGCGCTCGGTGTTCAGAATGGCTAGCAAAGCAAGAGGAAATCTGGAGCATTTGGGTCCTGCGGCCTCACTTCTAGCTCGCTACTCTAAATTCATCCAGCTGAAGGAAGGTTGCTCTAATCGTTGGATTGATGAAGAAGGCAACTCTAGATGTCGTCGCGCCAAGTCGAATGGAGGTATGTGCTTGTTTGAAGAGTGCCAGCTTGTACGAGGTGCTGATTGTGAATAAAGCTAGTGTTGAATATATACACAACGAAAGCAATTGTCAAATTGGACACTCCACTCTATTGTGTGTTTCTTCCACAATCGTTAAAACATTCAAAAACACAACATATATAAGGCATATTAGATATACAACATATACAGATAAAATGCTTGGAGAAGATAGTTGGTATGCGGAGCCTGACAATAATCGGGAGCCATGGGTAGTGGTGATAGTTAAAACTGCAGGTGAAAAAATTACCAAGTGGCAGATGGCTTACGGAAATTCTGTTTGTGTCACCAGAATCAAGCATGAGAAAAATGAAAACGAGAAAGAAGCACTAAAAAAGTTACTTGAAGAACTTCATGAATGTAAGCGCGGAACCATTCTTGTAACATGTTCCCGGGACATCCTACCCACGCTCAGGCTAAGAATCCTGCAACACGGCATGGAAGGGGGGAGCTTTCGTGGACTGTGGCACTTGTGTGTAGAAGATCTGCTCGATCGATATTTTGGAGGGAATGTAGAAACCGCCGGAGCCAATTTGGATCCGAACAAGCTATGGAGGCTCCTCACTCGAATTGGGCCATTGCTGCCCAGCAGAACTCTGAAGGGGGAGCCACTGTAAATCTGGGGGTGTGATGATGGGCAATCCCAAACGGTTTAACGTTGTCGTTAGCCCAATAATGCTCAAAAGTTGGAAACGCTTTGTCAAAGTGCCTTACGGCGGTAACGTCAGCCATGCTGTGCGTGCTGCCATGAATGAGTTAATGAATAAATCGCAAAAAGGGGGGTTGGAGCTTCGACCCATTCTCGAACGCTTGGACGAAATTGAAGGGCAGATTGAAGGATTAAGGGAGGCGATAAAAGAGGCACTTAACCACATCTGCGAGCAGGTTGATGCCATCTGCTCCGTTAACCAAGTAAATAATGAAAGACTCTTGAATGCTATCGTAAAGGTCTTAAAAGAGGCCGATCATTGGGTCTTTACCGAGGACGTGAAAGAGAGACTGCCCGAGTACACCATCCATGAGGTGCGGAGGGGGCTGGAGATTCTCAAGGACAATTTTGCTGTGGAACAGAATAGTCCGCTAGGTGAAGGGAGGAAAACCTTGTGGAGGCTCTTAGGGTGTAAGAATGCTACCGGATAAAAGGCGTGTTGTTCAGGAAGTTGAGGACGCCCGCAACCTCATGGGCGTGCTGGAGGAACTTTATGGAAACGGGGAGGCACCGCTAGGTTCTGTGGACAAGTCAGCCGAAAGCTTGATTCATCTAGTTAGGGAAAAACTCGATAGCGTCATTCTGCAACTGGATGGGAATGGGTACTCGAGCAAGAAAAATGATGAGCTCCGCCGAGAGTATTTGGAAAGCCTCCAAGCGAGGAGGGCTGGGTCCACACTTTTGAGCGAAGGAAGTCGTCTCAAGCAATTTATCGAATTCATCGATAACCCTCCACGTGAACTCGATTCCGAACCAAAGTCACTATTTGAGGTCGACCACGAGGATGTTAGACGCTTCGCCGATAATTTGGCGGGAAGAAACCTGAGGGTGGGGTCGATCACCAAATCTATCTCCCGCATTCGGTGTCTTTTCAAATATCTGCATCAGCGTTACGGATTCGATGCCCCGGAGATAAGTGATATTCGTGGAGGTGATTATCGGACCAAAGTTCCAGATGCCCACGAACGCGAGCCTCTTTCAAGGGAAGAAACCAGAGCTCTGATCCAAGCCCCAGGCAACGTTCGAGATAGGTTAGTTCTTGCGATGTTGTATCACACGGGACTAAGGGTAAGCGAGCTAGCGAATCTCGAGTTAGACGATGTCAACCCAGAAACGGGGGCGGTGCGGGTGACTAAAGGGAAAGGCGGTAAGAGCAGGTGGGTCTGGTACAATCCGGACGATATCGGCTGGCTTGTGAAGCTCTACTTAGAGAGAGAAAGAGGTAGCTATCTGAATGCAGGGGGTAGCGATTATTTCTTCGTTGGAAAATCAGGGAAAAAATTGCACCCGAACCAAATTAGGCGAATAGTTCATGAAGCCGCGGAGAAGGCGGGGATCCAAGAGGTAGTAGGCAAGGATGCCCGTGGCAAACCGATTTACAGAGTAACGCCTCACGTCCTCAGGCACACCCACGTCGCACACGCGGAAGAGGACGGCATAGACAAGAAAGCGACCCAGCTGATGATGGGCCATAAAAACTTGAGCATGACGCTACAGTATGGAAAGCCGCGGGCCGAGAAAATCTTTGGGGCATACAAGAAGTTTAGAGGGGTTTCGGCAAAGCGAACTCCTCGCTTTTTCTCGAAATTAAAAGAAGAAGATGAGGAAAGGTGAGAAGGCTTGAAAACGACGCCCACCAGCAGGCCCAGCGGCGAACTGAAGCCGTGGATTGAAGGGATGCTCAGTAAATTATCACCGGAACGCAAAGCGGCCCTTGTGAGATTTCTCAATTACCTCGAAGCCAGAGGACTTAGCCCTTGGACCACAAAGGCCTACCTCCAGGCGATTCGAACATTAGGATACGACGGAAAGCCCTATGAGAAGCTGACATCAGATGATCTAATCTCTTGGCAATGCGGGCTCCCCTTCTCTAGGATAGCGAGGAGCAACGGCGACAAGCTAAGCGATCGAACTGTGGACGCATACAAGGGTTTCGTTCGAAGCTTCCTGCGATGGGTTCACAACGGCACGCAACAAATGGCCGAGCCCCCCGAATGCCTCGGAGCCATACAAAGGCATCGCACAAGACCAGAACTCAGAAAGGAGGTGCTATCGCCCGAAGAAATCCGCCGTATAGTGGACGCTTGCGAGAACCAGCGAGATCGTGCATTGATCTTCATGGGTTACGAGTCCGGCGCACGAGCTGGAGAGTTGCTTTCACTCCGAATAAGGGATGTGGAGCCCGATCGTTACGGAGCAATAGTGATTGTCAAAGGAAAGACTGGCGAGAGGCGAATAAGGCTAGTACAGTCCGTTCCAGACCTCCAGTTGTGGCTAAACATCCACCCGCTGAGACAGGACAGAAACGCTCCTCTATGGCCAAGTCGTTGGATCAAAACCAGACCCATAACTACTATGCACTTCCATCGTCTGCTGGTAAGGTATGCGAGAGAGGCGAGCTTGAGCAAGCATGTTCACCCGCACCTGCTGAGGCACTCGAGAGCAACACACTTGGCGAACGTGCTGACGGAGGCACAGATGCGGGAGTTTTTCGGGTGGACCAAGCGGAGCGAGATGCCTGAAGTATACGTGCACCTCAGCGGGCGCGATGTGGATCGTACTTTGCTAAGGCACTATGGTATCGTGGTTGAGGAAGAAGTCAGCCCACTTGAAGCCCTAAAGCCTATCCACTGCCCACGCTGCGGGTTCGAGAACCCATCGAGCTTCGGGTACTGCGGGCGGTGTTCTATGCTGCTCCGCGTCAAACCTTCTGTGGAGAAGTCGGAGTACCACAAGGGTGCCGATGAAGCTGTCGCCATGTTCATCCGCGAGGTTCTCCAGCAGGATCCTGAGCTTGCGAAGCGCATTCTGGAACGGTCTGGGATAGCGTCAATGTTGTCTAAGATGGGGTGAAGTGGGGGTAGAGTAAGAGATTTAAAAAACAGCCATAGGGTGCAGTTGCCATTGCCGGAATTGGGACGCCAAGGGTATCTTGCTTTCGTAATTGCCGCATCGCTATATCTTAGGCAGAGACTTAAGACCAGCTTAATGGGGTTGGGGATTTTTTCGGGCCTTTTGATGGGCTTTTTGTTCGGATATCTGGAGGTAGTCCTTCAGTATCATACAATTCAAAACATTCTGCCACACATCGTTGAACATTCACTTTGGACTATCGCTGTTAGTGTCGGGTTTTGTTCCTTCTTGCTTACTAATAAGAAGTTTCTGCCAACCATAGTCTATCTCATAGCAGTTGGCGCTCATGGATTCTCGAATTATGATGTATATTACACTTCGGCGTTGGCATCTCCAATCTCGATTATCCTCACATTGCTAGCGATCCTGATTGCCCTTTCGACTTTCCCAAAACCTAGTAGAGCATGGGGGAAAACTAAAATCAAGAAGAATAGTTAAAACAATATTCAGAAGTTAAAACAAATTGAATAGGTAGCCGTTTTCTAGCTTTTATCCCCGCGCCCGAAATCACTTGTGGGGGAGACAGATGATGCCCGAAGACCACCTGAAGGACTTGACTGTCAGATTTAAAAAAATTTTGAATTCCAAGACGGGGCTCCTAGATTGTTTTTGCAAATATGGAGTACAATTAGAAGGCTGGCTGAAAGGCGAGTTATTGTGTTTTTTAGATAATGAAAAAGCTACCGGAAAATTAGCCAGCCTTGATCGAGAAGTCTCATTAGGCGTGGGGAGAAAGAAAGTAGATCTTATGGTTAAAATACAGACAAGTTCCGGTGCGCTAGAAGCATGGATTGAATTGAAGCATTGGCTGATTGGGTATCAAAAAGGATCTCGGTATAATACACAATTCTATTTTGGTGATTCAAGCTCAGTAGGGATTAAACCGGACGTTGAGAAATTAAGCGAGATCTCAAGCGGCGGTAAATTTATTTTAATTCTAACCACGGCAAACCCCGGTATGGACGATTGGACAACGGGAGTTGACAAATTTAACAGGAAGTTTTCCCCCCTTCACCTTGAGAGCCTAACTAATCCCGCAGAATTTCCAAGTTCTTATTTCCTCGGTCTCCTGAAAATCTAAGCGGTGAACAGCATACCCCTCGTCGAACCTTCGAGCCAAGAAATCGCCAGGTGCCCCGCACTGCAAGAACCGCAATTGGGGGGCTTGAAAAATAAATTGATATTTTTTCGCTTCACTTTCCGAATTTCCAGACGATAAACAGTGCACACAATGTTAAAACAAAACTGACTCCTCCCAGTATGAACTCTGACCCCTCAATTTTTTCCAGATATGAATGATAGTTCCAGAGAATGTGCAAGTGGACTGCCGCCATATATGGGAGCATCAGTTTTAACAATCCCCATTCACGCTTTCCCCTCATAGAGATCCAAATTCCTCCCCCTACCGTCGCTGTCCAGCAGATGTGGTTTAGACTAGGTATAACTCGGTGGAGGCCCGGCGAGTATTCTACAAACGCTTCCCACAGAGCTATTCCCACTCCTATCCAAGCTCCGAGTAGGAACCAATATTTTTTGGAGTTGAGTGTTTTCTTTAAATTTTTTAAACTCGGATACTTTTTCTTTAACCTAGGATAACTCAATAAAATCGTTAAAGAAATTAAAAAAATTAGTCCGCCCTTGAAAGCTTCCTCTAAGAACGGGCCTATGGAAACACTGTAACGGTTGAAGCCGATGGTACTCAACTCTAAGAAATAAAAACTGATTAATGACAACGTAACTAACAATGCAAAAGTCAGAATGAAATTAATGGTAAGTTGTTTTTTGCTTTGCTTTGTGATATCTTCCATATTTCCACAATTTTAGAGTTGTCCCCCTACTTACTTATTAAAGTTCGCCACCCTGCCTACTATTATTTTATTATGAGTTTTCTTAGCCTTTGCGCGCGGTCGGGGAGGCAAAGGAGGTGAGGATCTCACCAACCAGCTCCGACCGTGCGCGGCCAGCGGAAACCTCGCCCAAATCCCAACTGGGAGGCTGGAACTTGCGGCAGATACCGCAGGCTATGCCCAACTACCTTCTTAACCCTAAAATGCTTTTTGCTCGCGGACAATGTGAAAAAATCCGATAGTGGGAAGTTCCGCTAACCCTTACTCGATAAGTATCCTAAACCTCCGCGCTGCAAGAGCCGCCTTTGGAGAGTCAAGAAATAGCGCAAAATTTAACTTGGCGTTGAAAATGGTCCTCTGTCGACCCGTTCGTTTTTTAATTTTTTTATACTTCTTTCCTCTTAGCGTCCTTCCTACAGGCGGCTTGTGTTCTCTCCGTTTTAGAAGAGAAAGAAAAATAAATAACCCAATAATAAATGCAACAAATATAATTACCCCCTTTCCTATATCCTCCCAGGGAATATCTGTTAATTGAGCGGCCATAACTGCAAGAGATAAAACTTTCATCTTATCACCATTCATGAGTACCCCGGACACCTTATAGAATTTGGTCTGAGTTCAAGTTCACTTGGTTCTATTGCGTTGCATACACCGTTTATGTTAAGGACTTCAGCGAGGGGCGGTAAGGCTGACGGCGTAAAAAATAAAAATAGTGGGGTATAACACGACGCTTTTTCGATGTTAGAGTGGTATTCGGGGAAGCTAAGTTCTAATCAAAACTTACCCTCGTTTATTTCGCTTGCCACCTTCCAAAAAGTTATGCAACAAATAATTGCTATTAATACAACCATCAACCGAAGTTCTTGGGTCATTTCAAACACGCCTCCTTCCTAATTCGATCTCGGATGTTTCCAATAAATTCGCGTTAGTCTCACACTCCTCGCCGAGCATCCGTTTAAGTTTCTTTATTCTTTTACGGCAATCCAACTCTTCGGTTTTCAGTTTGTTGCTTTCGGTCTATCCCCTCTCCCTCAGTCTATTCCGACATTTCCTCTTCTGGACTCGGTGGGGTGGGTGGTGCTCTCCCAACTCCCTTCGCCGAGATGACATCGTCTATCCTCAGGATCATCTCGGCTGTCTCGGCTGCCGACTTAATCACCTGCTCCTTAACCCTCAACGGTTCAATCACTCCGGCCTTCATCATGTCCTTGAGCTCACCGGATGCCACATCCAACCCGATGTATGTTCCACCCCCTTCGTGCCTCGCCCTGAGATTGACGAGGATATCTATTTGGTCGAGACCAGCATTTTCGGCGAGCGTCCTTGGTATCACCTCCAATGCATCAGCAAATGCGTTTACGGCTAGGGCTTCCCTTCCGCCGATACCGCTGAAATAGCTCCTGAGCCCTTTTACGATTTCCATCTCCGCGCTTCCACCACCGGCGACCGCCTTCCCATCTTCAACGACCGCCGAAACAACCATGAGGGCATCGTGCACCGCCCTTTCCGCCTCATCCACGATGTGCTCGGTTCCACCCCTCAGGAGGATGCCGACAGCTTTCGGATCCGTGCACTCCTCGACGAACAGCATTTTCTCATCCGCGATCTTTCGCTCCTCGACCAAGCCAGCCTTGCCTAAATCGCCCGCCGAAAGGTCCTCAATAATTGTAACAATCTTCGCACCGGTAGCCCTGGCCAGTTTCTCCATGTCCGACTTTTTGATCCTACGGACGGCCAAAATTCCCGCTTTTGCTAGATAATGTTGGACGAGGTCATCCACGCCTTTTTGGCAGAGCACGACGTTTGCGCCCGCCTCGGCTATCTTATCGACTTTTTGCTTGAGCATCCTCTCCTCCTCATCGAGAAACGCCTTCATCTGCTCCGGATCTGTTATCCGGATTTGAGCATCGGTCTCCGTCTTCTTTGTTTCAAGCTCGCAACTCAAAAGGGCAATTTTGGCATCTTTCACGCGCTTCGGCATGCCAGGGTGGACGACTTCTTTATCGATTATCACGCCCTCCACGAGCTCCGAATCACCCAGACCCCCGCCCTCTTGCTTTTGAACCGTCGCATAGTCGATATCGGCTCTCATCTTTCCGTCTGTCTTCTCCACGATGCGCCTAACTGCCTTTATGGCCATATCGGCTAGCTTTTCCCCCTCGGCTTCGGCTGTCCTCCCAGCCATCGCTGTCATGGCTACATCTCGTAGAATCCCTTCATCCTCAACTGCAATTGGAACTGAAATTTTTTCAAGGATCTCTACTGCCCTTTCCGCCGCCAACCGGTAGCCCGAAACGATTCCGGTGGCATGGATATCCTGATCGAGCAATTTCTCGGCTTGCTTCAAGAGCTCCCCAGCCAATACGACGGCGCTCGTCGTGCCATCGCCCACTTCGTCATCCACCGCCTTCGCAACCTCGACCATCATCTTCGCCGCTGGATGCTCGACCTCCATCTCATCCAAGATAGTTTTTCCATCGTTCGTAATCGTTACATCGCCTAGCGAATCGACCAACATTTTGTCCATGCCTTTTGGACCGAGGGTAGACCGCACGGCTTCTGCGATCACGCGTGCCGCCATGATATTGTTTCGCCTCGCATTTCTACCAACAATGCGCTGAGCTCCCTCTCCAAGGATCAGAACGGGAACTCCCCCCATCTGAGCTGCCACTTTTAGTCACTCCAGGTCTGGGTGATTCGGAGCTCGTGGAGGGCGTGATAATCGATAAAGAAGTCGTCCACCCTGGCATGCCTCTTCAGATACCGGCATCCGTAACCAACTAGCTACCGGAGATCGCCCTAGCGGGTCGGTCATTCCGAGCGCGTGAGTTCTACCTTCCAGCGCGGCATCGAGCGACGCCTGCGCCTGCGCCTGCGCGACCTCTTTTTGTCCGCCATTCCCCATCCCATCCCATCCCCTCCTATCTTGATTTCTTCAAGTATTTGCTTATTTTGATATGCGAGGTCTCACGAGGTTAGGTCGGACCGATCCCTTCGATTCATCTATGGCATCAAGGTGGATTTTCGAGTCTAGCTCGCGCGCGAACGATTATTTGGCCGAACCAAAAGTAGCAAGGTAGGTGTGTGAGCTAATTATACGAGGTTCTAGGCGCGGTGTCCAAAAGGTGAAGAAGGCAGCCGGGGGGAAAGAGATGAAGATCGTGTGGTGTAAGGACCTAGAGGATGTGGTGAATGTCGCGCGCACCCAGGGGTGGCTGTTCTACTACAACTTTCAGGACAAACATTACTACTACGTTTACGCTGGGATCGAGGCCGAGCTCCTCTGCATCACGGTCGAGGCGAAGGATCCCCTGAAGGCCAAATACGCGTCAATCGATGAAGAGGGCAAGCTCGTGACCTCGGAGACGCCGATCATGCCCGCATGTGCAAAAGTTACGAGGGTGGCCAAGGACGAAGGGTTCGAAGGGTTCCTCAAGTAGGGCCCGGTGGAGATAGCGGCAACAGCTAATCAAATGCTTTATCGTCTCGCTCCACGCAGGATTTCCGATCGGCATTCTCGTGTTCGCGTACGTCATATCCCGAATAACGAGAGGAGAGTAAAGCGGAAAACATCACAGCCAACGGAGGATGGGGTGAGAACCTGAATAAAAGACAGGTGGCGAAGGGTGCGTTCTTCATCGTGATTGGGCTCGTCGCATTCAGGTTCGGCACCGCGTACGCTTCGGCATGGTACGTGCATGAAGGCTCGATCCCAGGTTTCGCGTGGATCGCGATGGTAATGGGTGCCCTCTCTGTGATCGCTGGGATCCGAGACTGTATCATTGGGGTGGTGGGGGTGAGCGATTGGTACAAGCGTATGTTTTGATAACTGCTGCGATAGGCATCAGGCAGGTTTCGAAAGAACTCGAGGGACTTCGAGGGGTGAGGTCGGTACACGTGGTCACGGGGCTCTACGACATCATTGTGTTTGTCGAGGCCAAAGATCTCGGCACCCTGACCAACACGGTCGTCGAGGGAATCCACAAGATCAAGAGTGTCGTCGATACGAACATGGCGATCGTTGTTGAGCTTTAGGAGTG